>Ga0315314_1001287_pt1 | contig 23157 bp, 32 predicted proteins | sample TDP9_MG_FD_203631 | JGI IMG/M metagenome (GOLD analysis project Ga0315314, IMG submission 203631) | Freshwater sediment microbial communities from Lake Towuti, South Sulawesi, Indonesia - TDP9 | ecosystem: Environmental > Aquatic > Freshwater > Lake > Sediment | place: Indonesia: South Sulawesi... | reverse complement strand
AGTCTTTAGACCCAGCATATTCTGCACGCTCCTTGATATCCCAAAGCGTCGACAGAAAAACGCCATCTTCTTTAAGTTCATACAAACGACGTAACTTATCTTCCACTCGAGCCCTTCTTTCAGGAGCCTCCTCAAGCCTCTTCTCAAGTCTGGCCAATTCCCTAGGAATTGTGTCCAGCATCCTTTCTCTTTGATATGGATGTTTGATTTCATCTAGTTTTTCAATTATAGCTTGAGCTTGACTAATAATAGCCTCCCTTGGGACTTCCAAGAGACTAGGCATTAACGATTGACCCCTTGCATTCTCGATAAATCCGGAATTATCTACCCCTTTAATCCGTTCATTGATCACTGGTCTATGTCGTCTAGGAGCTCTTACTGCCTTTTCAATAGCTTTCCTTCTCGCCTTGGCGACTTCTGCCTTTCTTTTCTCAAGGACCGCTTCAACTTCTTTCTGAGCTTTTTTAGATAGCAATTCGACCGGAATCTGAACCACTTGAATCCCCTTAGCCTTTTGGGCAAGTTCCTGCAAATCAGCTAACGGGTTCTCATCATATAGTTGAAAGAACCTGCGTTCAAAACCATCTCTTCCACCGCGGATATCGAATTCTACTATTGCTTTAGCGAGTTTATCCTGCGTTTCGTTGTCGTATTTCAAAAGAGATCGAGCCGCCCGCTCACTTAGTTTGTCTTCCACGACCAGCTTCCTCACGTATCCACTCAGTTTTCTGCTTTTAGAACACCAGACTTGCACCATCCCATGAGATGCATTTACAGCATCCGCTATGCTTCTAATTGTTGGATATTTTTCAGGAAATGCTTCCCATAGTGTGTATACAGCGTCTCCTTTCTCCGCATCCGTCAGATCTTTCCGCTGCGTATTTTCAATCAACCGTAGCTCCATCGATGTCGAATCATCAATTTCTTCAATTCGCGCATTAATTTCTGTTAACCCAATCAGCTTGCATGCTCTCAGCCTTCTTTCGCCCACGATCAGTTCATAATAGTTGCCTTTAGGTCGTACAATGATTGGTTGAAGCAATCCATGCATTCTTATGCTATCTGCCAATTCTCGCAACCCTTCTTCGTCAAACTGCTGCCGCGGATTGCTTCCGGTTAATACTATCTGAGTTATCGGAATCCTTTTTATCTCATCCAAGGTTATTCCCCTTTCCGTTTCAAACTGTTCATGTCACAGCGATTAGTCCAACACTGTTCATAAATGACGCTTTTGTGATATATCCTTTCTTGTGATTTTGAGTTGACGGTAATAAGGTATATATTTGGTGTTTGCAGAGTTTTGTTTTTGTGGTGGGGCTGTAGTCTAGCCAGGGATGACGACGGGCTCCAGAACGCACAACAATGGGTTTGCGGACCGCCACGCGGAATGACGAACTTCTGGAGCGGTCAAAAAGAGAAACCCGTAGAAACCACGCACAAGCCATGGTTTCGGGCAAAGGTCACCGGTTCAAATCCGGCCAGCCCCACCAAACTCAGCCTTAATCGTATTGATTCTGGATTCATAACTTTGAAAACATCCATCCATACAAGTTCTATGCGAGAAACTATGGCTTCCTGCGTAAAATGCGGCAAACCAATCGGCTTAATAGAATACACCCTAGGCGACTCGAAACAGCGGGGACTATGCAAGACCTGCCGCAAAAACCAAAACTGGTGCGACCACTGCATAAACTTCCTCACCATCACCACACGCGACAACACCGCAGTAAGCCGATGCCTAAAATACGGCTACGACCTAACAGACAAAAAAACATGGAAAAACGCAGCAAACTGCCCCGATTACACGACCAAAATCAGAAAAGACAACGTCAAGAAAAGACCGCTAAAAAAACCGAAACGCCAAAAATCAATGTTATCCAACCACTGGTTCTAATTCAACTTCCAAAAGAAACGCGGGAATCCTAGTCTAGGACCACGATTTTTTGGATTTCGCCCTGCCACGGAATCTTCGGCATGCCTTCAGTAAGCTCGTCAAGGATTTCTTTCTCGATTTTCCTGTTCGACTTGTCGTCGGCTTCTCGGATGAGGCGAACCACGATAATGACTTTCTTGCCTTCCATAAACCATCTCTCCATATATAGCTTACATGATTAAAACAGCATGATGCCCATTTTAAACGATGCTTCAACACAGTTAATATTACCATAGCCAAATTATCCGAAAACCGAAATAGCCTAATCTTGAAACAAAGTCACAATTTCAGCAAAAGACTTAAAAGAAAAAGGGAACCTTTCGCACTTGCGACAGGTTGGAGATACATGAACACTGCAGTCGAAACGAAGAATCTGGAAAAACTCTTCGGAAACATAAAAGCCCTAGACCGACTAAGTTTCCGAGTTGACGAGGGCGAAATCTACGGGTTAATCGGACCAAACGGCGCAGGAAAAACCACCTGCCTCAGAATAATCTCCACCCTCATACTGCCCACCTCAGGCTCCGCAACCGTCTTTGGCCACAATGTCGTAAACGAAGCCTCTGAAATCCGCAAACTCATCACCTACCTGCCTGAAGAAGCCGGCGCCTACAAGAACCTGTCAGGGCTCGAGTATCTTGAGTTCATGGCAAAATTCAACACCCAAACCAAGAAAGAAATAAAGGGCATAATAGACGACGCGGCAAAGATTTCTGGCTTAGACGACCGTCTCAATGATCGCGTAAAAACGTACAGCAAAGGCATGAAACGAAGGCTTCTGGTTGCACGAGCGCTAATGACCAAACCTAAGCTTGCGGTTTTGGACGAGCCCACTAGCGGCTTGGACGTGCTTCACTCTTACCACGTTAGAGGAATCATCAAGGAATACGTGAAACAGCACGGCGTCACGGTTTTGCTTTCGAGCCACAACATGCTCGAAGTCGAGTTCCTCTGTGACAAAGTAGCGCTAATTAACAAGGGAAGAATCGTCGCGGAAGGTACCCCCGACGAACTAAAAAACAAGAACCAAGTGAGCAATTTGGAAGAAGCGTTCGCGAAGGTGGTCGGACTTGCTTAAAGGATTAGGCACGATTGTCGTTAAGGAAGTCAAGGAACTCGTCCGTGACCCGAAGATTCTGATTGGCATGATAATCGTACCTCTCATCATGTTTCCGCTGATGGGTTTTGCTATTCAGACTTCGAGGCAATCTGCTGAGGAAAGCCTGAAACTTATTCCTATAGCCATCGCAGACTTCGACCACAGCGTTTTTTCCCGGAATCTTACAAACTATCTCGGAAACCAAACAAACCTCGCAGTAACACGGCTCAGTGTGTCAAGTGTTGATGAAGCTATGGATTTTATGCATGATTCTAACGCCACGACGCTCGTTGTGATTCCTTACGACTTTGGGCTGAACATAACTAGTGCCAAAAAGGGAACGGTTCAGGTTTTCAGTGTTTTTACTGGGAGTTCAGTAACAGAAGAGGTGGGTTCTCAAGTTGTGACTGGTTACTTGGACGCATACAACAGCCTCTGGGAACCCTTAGCCTTGAAACAGTTATCCATAGTGAAGGGCGAAGCCGTCAACGTCGACCCACAAATCCTCTTCAGCCTCACGTTCTCCCAAGTATTCATCATGCCCTTCACCATCCTCATGCTCCTCATCTTTGCCATGCAAATCGCTGCGACCTCGGTTGCCATGGAAAAAGAAGAAAAAACCCTCGAAACCCTCTTAACCGCACCCATCAGTAGATTCACGATTCTTGCTGGAAAACTCGCGGGCTCGGTTGTGGTGGCTGTGATTGGCGCAGCGGCGTACCTAGTGGGGTTCGTCTACTACTTCAGTTCATTCAGTTTTGCCACCGATACAGGCGGGGTTTCGATTGACCTTGCGACGCTGGGTTTAATGCCTTCTCTTCTGGGATACGTGCTGATTGGGGCGTCTTTGTTCGTTTCCCTGTTGTCGGCGTTGGCGTTGGCTGTGATTTTGTCTGCGTTCGCGGATGACGTGCGGGGTGCTCAGTCGCTGGTTGGCTTTCTCTATATTCTGTTCATTCTGCCCATGTTCTTCATGATGTTCAGCGACATCAACGCCTTACCGTTGCCTTTGAGGGTTTTGTTGTTGGCGATTCCTTACACGCACCCGATGCTAGCGGCAAAAGCATCGATTACTGGCGATTACTTGCTGGCGGGATTAGGCGTGGTTTACGTGAGCGTCTTCACGGTCGTAGTGCTGTACCTTGCTGCCCGTTTGTTTGCCACGGAAAAGATTCTTACCATGAAACTGAAATTCGGCGGTTTCAGACGCAAGAAAAAGCAGGTTGCTGAAGAATTGCAATAGTTGGAAAGCAGCTGTTCTTGCGTAAGCTTTTCTATTTCTTATTCATACTTTATGCAGGGTTGGGTTGAAAGTTGGGCATCCAAAGAATAGAGGTTTACGAAGTAACGTTGCGCTACAAGGAGCCGTTCGTCATTTCCGCCGGTACGAGCACCGAAAACCGCAACACCATCGTGAAAATAGTGACAGACTATGACGTTTTCGGTTGGGGAGAAGCCTCACCCTCCAAACGGGTCACCAACGAAACACCCGAAACAATCCTCAAAACACTCGACAAGATAGGTCCCCGATTGATTGGAATGTGCCCGCTCCGCATCGCACAAGACGTCGACCTCATGGACGCCATAGTCGCCCATAATCCAAGCGCAAAAGCAGCCATAGATCTTGCATTGCACGATGTTCTGGGAAAGACTGCTTGTAAACCGACTTGGCGACTGTTGGGTGGTTTTCGAGAACGGGTCTTGACTGACATTACGTTAAGCATTAAATCGTCCCAAGTCATGGCGAAAGACGCAGTGAAGGCGGTTATGAAGGGGTTCAAAACCTTGAAAGTAAAGGTTGGCGTCAACCCGAAAGACGATGTTGAAAGAATCAGACTAATTCGTGAAGCGGTCGGCGACAAGGTTTCAATTCGTATAGACGCTAACCAGGGCTGGACAGTCGCTCAGTCCTTAGATGTACTCAAGAATCTGTCAAAGTTCAACATTCAATTCGTTGAACAACCAACCGAAGCTAAAAACATCCGTGGCTTGGCAAAGTTAAGAAAAAATTCGCCTATCCCTGTTATGGCGGACGAAAGCGTGCACTCACCAGCCGACGCTCTGCAACTCGTCAAAGCTAACGCGGCAGACATGATTAACATCAAACTCATGAAAAGCGGAGGCATCCATAACGCCCGAAAAATCGCAGACATCGCGGAAGCAGCAAACGTGCCGTGCATGATTGGGTGTATGGGCGAGTCAACAGTCGGCATAACCGCAGCTGTCCATTTTGCCGCGGCGACAAAGAACGTGCAGTATGCAGATTTGGACTGTGACATTTTGCTCGCCGACAAACTCGTCACAAAGGGCGGAGCCGGATTGAAAAATTCTGAAAGAATACCGAATAATGAGCCAGGTTATGGCATAGCGGAGTTGGATGAGAAAATTCTGGGAAAGCCGATAAGAGTCTATGGGAAATAGGAGTTAGATTTTTTCTCCTACGGCTACTACGAAGGCTTGAGCGAGTGACGAGACGTATGTTTTTTCTTTGACTTGTTGTTGGCGAACCGCATGCTCTTTTTTCATCAGGTCGAGGTATTCTTTAAATTCGTCTTCGGTGCCGCCTCCAGTAAGAAATTCGGCGCGGGTGTCGAGTTTTTCAAAGTAAAACTCGGGCGACAAAAGAACTTGTTCTAATTCTAGATCATTCCATTTTCGGTCGTAAGGTGGAATGAGCCAAAACAGTCGGTCAGAAGAGCGAACGTCCACCACACGAAGCCCGTTTTCGAAGAATAGGGGAGCAAGTTTTGAACCAATCTCGTCGTCTCCTTTACCGAGCTTCTTTTTTCCTCGTCTTCTTATCAGTTCCCACCGCCAAAACTTGGCGCGGTCGTCGACCGTGTAGCCCATTTTCTCGTAAGCGGAATCAAAAAAACCCACACTCCCATAGTCAGGCTCTATTGCAACTACTCTACCGCCTTTTTTCGTTACGCGCATCATTTCGGAGATGGCTTTCGCTGGCTCTTCCAAATGCATGAGTACAGTCTGGCAGATGGCAAGGTCGACACTGTCGCTTTCCACGGGCAATTCGTAAGCGTTGCCCACGCGAAAATCAAAGGCGTGGTTTGGAAAAGTTTTCTGGGCAACTTTTCTGGCGGATTCGACGAGTTTGGGGTCCAAGTCCACGCCGATTGATTTGCCGTTTGGATGGTATTCTGCGAGTTTTCGTGCCAAGAAGCCCAGCCCGCATCCTACATCTAAGACTGCTGAATCGTGTTTTAGGTTCAATAATGGCACTACAATGTTTCGCCAATAGTCATCGTTCCATGCGAATTCACGTTGCTTTTCTAAGAAAAGTTCCTTTATCTCCTCGTCGCTCCAGAAACCTTCAGCAAAGCCCTTCTTAACTTCAGATTCGCTACTCAAGCCTAATCACCATTAATGCCGTGCAATGCGAGGCATTTTCTTACGAAAAAGAGGTATTTCACTGTTGTTGAAGCGAACTTATTGTACCCTTAAAAGTTTTGACGAAACATTATCCAGACCCAAGCTGGCATCTTTGCCAGCGACTTTTTGCACGACCCAGTGGAGGGTTTCGTGGCTTATGATGTCCTCGATTAGGCCGTCGTGTTCGCCAAAAATGTATATCGTCCCGTCGCCTGTGTCGTAAATCCCGTACAAGGGCGGAAAACAGAACCTAATCTGCAACGTTCGAAGCGTCATGTCAGACCCTTTTCTTCCTCAAAACAAAACTAGAACAAAAGAAAATATATGCATGATTTTAGATTACAAAATATTCCAGCAACCGATACATCTCTCGAGATTATTCTTCTCGGATTTCAGGCTCCTTAATTTTGAAGAAAACCACAATCAGGCTCAGAATCATAAAAACCGTTAAGACAAGGAACGGAAACCGCTCGTTTATCCTCTCATACTCGAAACCCCCAAGCGCCTGTCCAAAGGCGCCGGAAAGACTAGCAACAAACGCCAAAGCCGCAGTGACTCGCCCCCGTTTTTCTCTGGGGATGTAATCCGCTTCCAGCGCAGAGACGGCGTTAACTTGAGCAACGTTGGCTAGAAGTATGGCTGAATAAACTGTGACGAGAAGAAGCAGGCGCAGATTGTACGACATGTTCAACGGAACCATGGCATAGACGAGACCGAAAAATATGAGAGAAATAAGTGAGAGCAAGAGTATTTTCCTTCTCCCGAACTTGTCGACCAACAACCCAGTGGGAACCAAAAGCGCCAAATAGAGAATATAGGAAACCGTGTACATCACGCCCCATCCTTCGTCGCCCAACTGCATGAAAAACTTAGCGTAAATCGAGAAAAGCGGACCAGCACCCAAAAAAGCAAAGTTATAAAGCATATAGAACAAGGCGATGTTGCGCATATTCTTGAAAATGAACCGAACCGCATCCGCATATTCCTTTTTGAAATCCCGATGGTACCTCTCTTGCCTTTTGTCCATTCTTTCAGGAAGAGTTTCTTTAAGCCAAAGCCGAACAACCCCAGCCATAACGCCCAAAGCGAAAGCAACAAAATACGCAATTTGCATGCCTCGCACAGTGCCGCGAGTGACCACCAAAAAAGTCGCAACAATAGGCGCTGGGATGCTGATTAAGCCCGGGAGAAATTCGGTGAGAGCGAAGCCGAAACCTCTCTTTTCCGCTGGTACGCTGTCGGCTCTCAACGCGATTAACGCAGGCTGGTATAAGAGAAAAACGTTCTGCAGGGTCGCGGCGACGAGTATCCATTGCCAACCAGGTAACAGCCATTCCAAATCTGGCGCGAATGCGAAGATTAGGTATGTGGAGGCGATGGCGAAGGTCATTGTGGTTAAGATTTTTTTTCTGCCGAACCGGTCGGCGACGTATCCGCCGAGGATTCGCACGATAGAGAGGGTTGCTGTGGAGATGGAGTTGATTGCGCCGAGGATGATGGTGGAGGCGCCGAGGGCAACTATGTAAAGTTGACCGTAGCTTTCGGTGAGTCTTAGGGCGGGAAACCAGAACATCCAGCTTATCGTTAGAATCAGGAGGTTGCCTCTGAGAAAAGAGAAATTAGCCACGAACCTGCGGAACCTGCTTTGCCTTTTTGTGTTTCCCATTACGTTGAATCCTCTGAGCTGAAGGATACGCTATTGCTTTCCACAACAAAATAAGCTTTAACGATTCTGCGTGTCTTTCGTTTACGTAGTCAATCATTTAAACAATAAATAGTTATTTTACCACATCGAATTCGAGAAGCAGAAAAGCCTTGAGCGAAAAAGAAAACCCTCCTTCCAGCACAGAGGAACTCAGCAAAAAACTCGACCAGATAATCCAAAGGCTCGATTTTCTTGAAAAACTGATTCTCGAAAAACCCGAATACGAAGGACTAGCGCCAAGTCTACGGCTGACAAAGGCCGGTTTGGGCTTGTATGGTGAGCCTTTAAAGATTGCCTCTCGTTTGAAAGCCGCCGAAAACTACATGCAGCAGAAACCCATCGCTCAGGACGACATCTCCAGATGTATTGTTCAAGCGTTGGCGATGAAGGGCGCGTTGAACATTTCCGCTATTACTCGTCAGGTGGCTACGATGAGGGGTAAAGCCAGTAGACGCATTGTGCGGGAAAGGGTCAAGCGGTTGGTGAAGCAGGGCGTTTTGGCGAAGATTGAGGGTCGCGTTCCAAAGTACGAATTAGTGGAAAAAGATTAACCACCCCGAGTGGTCATTTTTGTACAGAACACCTAACTCGTGTGACCATCCTTTTATTGCTCTGTGCATGAGTAAAGCCAAGAAATGGTGAATAATCATGGAGACTCCGGTCACTCAAGAAACGTTCAAAAAATACCTGTTCTTCTTCTCCGGGCAACAGTTTTCTCTGCTGGGTTCAAGCGTCGTACAGTTTGTGATTATTTGGTGGATCACAGTAACAACAGAAAGCGCCTTTTATCTTTCAATTGCCTCGCTTCTGGGGTTGGCGCCGATTATTGTTCTTGCTCCAGTCGCAGGAGTGCTCGCGGACCGGTGGAACCGCAGATTGCTGATTGGCACCATGGATTTTTTGCAGGCTGTGGCCGCGTTGTCGCTCATCTTTTTATTTTGGTCAGGTGTCGTTTCCATTTTTTATGTGTGTGTAGTACTTACGTTGAGAGGGGTTTTCCAAGCGTTTCACTTGCCTACAGTGACAGCCATAGTGCCTTCGATGGTTCCACAAGATAAACTGAGCCGCATAAATGGTCTAACCTTTCTTCTTAACGGCGTTATGACGCTTATTGGACCAGTCCTTGCGGCGGTGTTGCTAACGGTGTGGCAGATTCATCAGATTCTCTGGATCGACGTTGTTACTTTCTTGATAGCTGTGTCCCCTCTTTTGCTGGTGAAGATCCCCTCGGTTAGAACGGGACAAGAAAAAACCTCGTTTAAAGAAGAATTCATGGAAGGCTTCTCCTTCATCAAAAACGCAAGAGGGTTCATGCCTCTACTGATGTTGGCGACCGCACTGAATTTTCTGCTTACTCCCTTGTTTACTCTGCTTTCTTATTTCGTGATGATTGACCATCTCGGCGGTGCCGCGGAACTGGCGCTCGTCACGGCGTCTATCAACGGCGGGATTCTGGTTGGTGGCTTGCTGATGTCAGTGATGAAAGGGTTTGATAATAAGATGCTCGCAACTGCGCTTTCCATTTTTGTAGCTTTCTTTGGGTATGCAGTTGTAGCATTGACTCCCGTTGGATTGTTCTGGTTCATGGCTGTGGGTGGGCTGGTTCTGGCTCTTTGCTTTCCGATAGCCAACGTTTCATTGCACACAATAATGCAAACGATCGTGCCTCTAAACATTCAAGGCAGAGTGAACTCCGTTACCACAGCGTTGGCTTCCGCCGCACAACCAGCGGGCATGATTCTTGCAGGCACGATAGCTGGAGTCACAGGAACAGCCAACCTGTTTCTCACATGCGCCGCATCAGGGATGATAACGATGACAATCGCGTGGTTTTTGACTGATGTGAAATACGTGGAGAAATCGAACGAAATCCAAAACAGCAATCGGAAAACAACCAAAAATCCATAAAAACTCCACGTTGTGCATTTCTAAGAGAGAAAAAAAGAAGGGGAATGCTGAATCTATACGAGCAGGGTTACGTCTGCGTCTGAGGCAATGTCTAGAAATGCTGAGGCGCCTGCGATTTGGTCCACTTCTGGGATTAGGTTTTCTCTTTTGATGCCGAACATTTCCATGGTTGGGCTGCAGGCGTAAATCTTGAGCAAGCCTGAGGCTTTCATGCGTTTCAGCATATCGTAGGGCGTTGGGTACTTCATCTCTTTAAGCTTCTTCCGCATGGGCTCTTCCATCTGCTTGTAATCAACGGGCAACCCCGCTTTTTCCAAAGCTCCTTTCACCAGTGCGTTGAGCCCCCAGAACGTGAAGTACAAGTGAACCTCAATGTCCTGCGACACAGCAGTAGAGCCGAGTATGAAGGCGCAGTAAAGCTTGTCTAAAGTCCCACTGTGAACAATCATCGCCAACTTTCTTTTTTCAGGCATAACATTTCGCTCCAGTTTTGAGCACAAATTATATGACATACGTCATGCTTATATGCCTTTCCAAACCCACGAATCAAAACAAAAAAAGAAAACAGAAAACTAGCCCTGCACGAGTGCGCCTATGTTGATTTCGGCAAACATCTCCCGTTTCGCCTTGCAAATCGGACAAACGTATGGCGGATCTTCGCGAAACACCGTGTAGCCACATTGTCTGCAGTACCACAGTTTCTTCTTGACTAAACCAGTTTCCTTCGCAATCGCCACCTCGACCTTTTCAGAAGGCCTCGCCACGGCCAGTTCTGGTGCTTCTGCATAAGCCCTGGCCTGTTTTTGGGGCGGTCGGCGTTCTGGGATGGGTAAGATGGGTGTTTTACCTTCGTACAAATCCTTTCGCACATACAACGCACAATAGCAACATCCATACTCCAAAACGTCAGGGTCACGATAATCGCACGGGCAAAGAATGTCCCGGTCGAACTCGAGCTTTCCTGACGCAACTCGGCACGGGCAAGAAGGATAACCGTAACGCTCCTCGTTCTTCTTAAGCCCTTCCAGAAGGTCCTTCAAAAAATCGGGGTCAGGATGCAAAAAATACCCGTACGTCTTCGCGTCGGCTTCGGCTCTTTGTCGCACCTTTTCTAATGTTATCAAACTCCTAGTGCCTCCTTTATCTCGTCGGGGCTGTAGCCCGTGATTATTTTCTTGTCGTCCACGATTAGCGTGGGGTAGCTAAGGGCTCCTCCTCGGCGGCGGATGTCGTCGCGGATTTTTTGGCGGTCTTCTTCGCTGCACAAGTCCATGTCGATGTATTCGTACTCAACGTCCATGTCCACGAGGAATTTTTTGGTTTTCTTGCACCATGCACAAGTGCTTATGGCGTACATGAGAACCTTATGCGTCTTGTTTTTGCCTGGAACTTTTGTTTTTTCCATTTTTCCACTTGCCTCTCTTCACTGTCGTGTTCAATATAACTGTTTAGTTAGGTGAGCCTCTTGTTTGCTTCGTCCCAGTTGACGATGCTCCAGAAGGCTTCCACGAACTTTGCTCGGTCGTTCTTGTAGTCGATGTAGTACGCGTGCTCGAACACGTCAAGCACCATAAGGATTCGGTAGCCTGGATAAACGTTCATGTTATGCTTCTCCACCTGCATAATCAACGGTCGGTTGGTCTGTCTGCAAAGAGTCAACGCAGCCCACCCAGAACCCTCCACGCTCACGGCAGCAGTCGTGAATTCCTTCCTGAACCTTTCAAAACTTCCAAACTCCTTGTCCAAAGCGTCAGCTAATCGTCCACCGGGTTTTCCTCCGCCCTTGCCCGAAGGTGCCATGTTTGCCCAGAACAGCGAGTGAAGATAGTGCCCGCCAATGTTCCACGACAGTTCCTTCAGCGTGGCTTTGACATCGAAGTCGATGCCGTCTTTTCGGGCTTTGTCCATTCGTTCGAGAATCGCGTTTGCGCCGTTGACGTAAGCTTGATGATGCTTAGTGTGATGTATCCGCAACTGTTCCTCCGACATGTAGGGCGTGAGGTCCTTGTAGTCGAATGCGAGTTTCGGCAAAACGTAAAACTTTGTCTGCTCCAAACCTTTTTCACCTCCTTAACTTTTCACCAACCAACTATTTTTAACTTCTTGTGGCAACGTTTTGGGCTTCTATTTCATTCCTTCAAGCAGAGAATTTATGTCCACGTTTTCAACGGGCACTTTAGGGAGTGGCATGTCTTTTACGTGGGGAAGGTTGTTGCGGTATGTGGCGCGGTCTTCTTTGAGGAATACGCCGATGGGTATGCGGTCGCCCCATTCAAAACTTTTCTCGAGAGCCTTCTGACGGTTGCTCGTGTCGTGTCCTTCATCTTGCAGTTTATACACTCGTTGACGGAACCAGTCGTAAGTGTTAAGGTAATTGAAGGTCACGCACGGCTGAAACACGTCAACATAGCTGAAACCCTTGTGCCTAACCGCCTCCACGATAAGACTTTGAAGATGCTTCGGGTCACCAGCGAACCCGCGGGCTACGAAAGTTCCGTGAGCCACGAGCGCATGGGCTATCGGGTTTAAAGCCGGAGGAATCGCCCCGAAAGGCGTAGACTTGGTCTTGAACCCGGGCATGCTGGTGGACGTGGCTTGTCCGGTTGTTAAGCCGAGAATCATGTTGTTGTGCACGATGAGCGTCATGTCGATGTTTCTTCGGATGGCGTGGCAGAAGTGATCCCAGCCTTCGTCGTAGCAGTCGGAATCGCCCGAAAACCCGATCACCTTCAAGTTTGGATTTGCCAGTTTTATTCCAGTCGCCAATGGTAAGACTCTGCCGTGGATGCCGTGGAACCCGTTCACGTTGACGTAATCGTTTATTTTTCCGTGGCAGCCGATGCCCGAAACCATAACGACTTGCTCTCTCTCAAAGCCCAACTCGGCAAGAGCACTCTTCAAAGCCGAAAGAATACCAAAATTGCCGCAGCCTGGGCACCAAGTGTTCTTTCTTGGAGTATTAAGGGCGCTTAAGGCGACCATTCTCAAAGCACCTCCTTAATCTTCCGAGCCAAATCGCCCGGGTTGAACGGTCTCCCATCGTACTTCAGAATCCTGTGGTCTACGTCGCGGAGGTTGTTGTCGCGCAAGAGGCTTGAAAGCTGAGAGGTCTTGTTGTGCTCTATTACGATTGTCTTCTTTGTCTTCTCCAAGACCTGTGCAACCCTGCTTGTCGGAAACGGGTGCATGTAGATGATTTGCAGATAATTTACAGCGATGTTTTCTTGATTAAGAAGTTTCATGGCTTCCAGTAAGGGTCCTTTTGTGGAGCCCCATGAGATTATGGTTGCTTGGGCGTCTTCTGGACCGTGAAACTTGACTGTTTCGATGTTGCGCTCCTTGAGTTCTTTTGCGAGGTAGACGAGTTTTCGCATTCTTTTGTCGGTGTTTTTTGTCGTCAAGTCTGGGTCTTCGGTGGTGTATCCGTGCTCGTCGTGCTCGTCTGCGCTGGTCCGCACGATTACGCCTTTGGTTAACGGAAGCACTCTCGGAGAGACTCCGGTTTCGGTGAATTTGTGCCTCTTGTACTCTTCTTCGCCAGTGTACTCGCCCGTTATTAGAGAGTCTCTTTCGATCTTCACGTGGTTCACGTCGAACGGTTCCACCGACCTTTGACTTTCGACCAGATACTTGTCCGTAAGAAGAAGGACAGGAAGCTGATACTTTTCAGCCCAATTAAACGCCCGCATCGTCTCGTAAAAGCATTCTTCAATGTCGCCTGGAGCTACGACCACCCTTGGAAACTCGCCCTGCCCAGCATGAATAACAAACCTCAAATCACCCTGCGCCGAATAAGTCGGCAACCCAGTGCTCGGACCTGGCCGCTGTCCAACCATAATAACAACAGATGATTCGGTCATGCCCATCATTCCCAAGGCTTCACTCATTAAGCAGAACCCGCCGCCAGAAGTCGCCGTCATGGCTCTAACTCCTGTAAACGCGGCGCCCGCGACCATGTTTGCCGCGGCGATTTCGCCCTCGGGATGCATAACAATTAGATTGTAGTTTCTCTCGTTCGCGGCCATAAAGTGAAGCAAACCTGTTGTGGGTGTCATGGGGTAGCTGGCGTAGAATTTGCATCCTGCTCTTAGTGCGCCTAGTCCTACGGCTTCGTTGCCTTCGATGAACATTCTTTTGGTAGTGACGACTTCGTTTTTCTTTAGTCTGTAGTCGAAGTCGTCTGGGAAGTTTTTCTTGACGTAATCGTATCCTATACTGGCGGCTTTCATGTTGGATTCTGCGATTTCTGGTTTGAAAGTGTCTTTGAGAACGCCTTCGAGCAGATCCAAACCATAATCGACGAGAGCAAAAGCAGCGCCCAGAACGATGGTGTTCTTCATCAACGGTTGCTCCCTAAACTGCTCCAAAACAGTCTTCCTTAACGGCATCGGGTACAGTTTCAAATCTGTCCTTTTGATTGCCTCAGGAGTAACTGCAGTGTCGTCGATGTCGTAGATGATGCCTCCGCCTGGAACGAGTTCATCCTTGTGCAGTAAAACAGTCTCAGCGTTTAACGCGATAAGCAAATCGACATAATCGGCTTGCGCATAAACTTCGTCGGCGCTTATTCTGGCAATGTAGAAGTTGTGTCCACCTCTGATGAGCGACTGGTAATCATTAGTGCCAAAAACACAAAGCCCACCTCTCATGCACGCCTTGGCAAAGAGGAAACCTGCGCGGGTGATTCCTGCTCCTGCTTCGCCTCCAATCATGACAGAAAGCTCGTTGAATTTCATAAAAGCTGCACCATCAAAAAAGATATGATCCTACCTAATAAAAAGACTTGTGACTGAACACTGACAACACCAATTTTCATCACGAAAGAAAAGTCTTTTATTGTTCTTTTTTGTTAGCGACTATTTTGAGATGATTATCGTGAAAGCGGCTAAACCCGACAGAACCGTTGACTGTTTAGGGTTATACTGTCCCGAACCCGTGTTCAGAACGAGAATGGAACTGAACAACATGAAAATCGGAGAAACCCTAGAAGTATTGGCAGACGACCCCGCTGCAGAAGCAGACATACGCAGCCTAGTGAAACGGCTGGAACAAGAACTGATAAGCATAAACAAAGAAGGAAACACCCTCAGAATACTGATTAAAAAAATAAAATAACCACCCAGAAACCCCAAACTCCTTCTTTTAACAGTTATAACCGCATATTCGCAGCATATTTGGATCATACAGTGAACAAGGTCTAGAGGAAGAGGCGGCGAACAGCCACGCACACTTACGCTTGCGTGCATAGTGCTATGCAGAAAATATACCTAGACTAGAGGGAGGTGTGTGTGTCTCTTCACAGAGCATCCAGTCTAAGACTGAAAGCTCCACGCTTCAACGCGTTAAGAATGTTATCTTTCAACTCCTCATAGCACACGCTTAAACGTCTCGCATCATCCCTCGACATACCCTGCAATATAAGTTGTTTTTCAAACGCCTTCCTTGCCCTTCTGACGTGCCAGCCGATGGTGAGGTAAATGCCCAGCAGATTGAGAAGTAAATAAGCCAAATGCGGAATCGACTTGATTAATGACAAAAAAGTTGACCTACCAGACATGCCACTTTCTCCAAAGAAAATGAAGGGAAATTATTCTTCGTCGCTTTCTTCTTCGCGCAGTCTTTTGCCAACTTTCTCCTCCAGTCTTCTACGCACTTCTTCCTCTATCTTCTCACCCAGCTTATCCTCTTTCCCACCTGCAAACTTGCCCGCATTCCGTAGCATGTCGCCGAAACTCGTAAAGGTCCGCATGTAATCCTCAGTCAACTTAACCGCCACGCTTTCAGGTAAACCCCCGTCTTTAAGCTCCTTATAATACGCAGCCGCAGCTTTACCCATGCTTCTGCCCGCTTCTTCAGAGAACACCGACGCCACGATACTCTTTATCAACGCTGGAATTTCAGTGGAAACGGTGCTGAGTATCTCCTTAATCTCTTCAGCCTCTCGTTTTGTGCCCTTTTCCTTCTTGTCTATCATCATTTTGTTCACCTCTAAACAATAAAAGAGTGGTCACAAGAGTTAGGTGTTCTGCGCAAAAATGACCAGCAGAGTGGTCAAGCCTTGTTTCGAAAAATTCTTGGAACCCATTTCGGCACTCTTTTTTGGTAAGCAGCGTATCTTTCGCCAAAGATTCGAATCAAGTCTCTTTCCTCGAACGTTGCCATTTTGTCATAAAATATGAAGAACATAATCCAAACTGCAAGAGAAAGCAGAGAGAGACTGATGAAAAAGAATCCGAGACAAAACAGCAAAACGCCCAAGTACATTGGATGCCGAACCAAAGAATAAACTCCAGAATCAATCAACCTCGGCTGGGTGCTTCTTTTATCGAATACTGCTTCGTGAGACTTCGTTAAAAGATATAAGCTGAAAACAATCAAAAAGGCTGCCAAAGCGAAATTTATGGGAATGGGCATCAGCACGATTAAAACTGTTGAGTAATTGAAGATAAACAAACTTAAAAGGTCCATCGTCCACGCTGCGAAGAATAGGATTATCATTACAAGCTGAATCGAGTCACAGCGTGGATGTTCGGAACCCAACCGTTTTCACGCGTCTATTTTGTTACTTTTATTTCAATTGTTTTCCAGTTTTTGTTGATTCCACGCAGTGAGGTCACGGCTCCCGCGATGGTTCCGCCTAAAATTTTCTCGACAAACTCGTTCATGGGAATCTCCTTACCGTCCACAAGAAGTCTTGCATTCAACAGGCATCACCTCTCTACAACGATTTGCAGGTGAAGGGTTAAAGCTTTTTTGCAAACAGTTCACTAAAGGATTACACATGAAACTTGACAACAAAACCAGAGTGCAGAAGATAATCGCCTTGCTGGAGAAAGCGCATCCAGACGCGAAGATTGCACTCGATTACAGTAACCCGCTTGAACTCCTAATCGCCACTATTCTCTCAGCCCAATGCACTGACAAGAGAGTGAACATGGTTACAAAGGCGCTTTTCAAAAAATACAAAACCCCAGAAGACTACGTCAACGTGAAAGTGAAAACACTCGAAAACGACATAAAATCCACAGGCTTCTACCACAACAAAGCCAAGAACATAAAAAAATGTTGTCAGATGTTGGTTGAAAAGTTTCAGTCGCAAGTCCCAAAAACCATGGAAGAAATGCTCGAACTACCAGGAGTCGCTCGGAAAACAGCTAACATCGTGCTCCAAAACGCTTACAGCGTCGTCGAAGGCATAGCCGTGGACACGCATGTCCGCAGAGTCGCTCAGAGACTCGGACTAACCAAAAACAAAGACCCGAACAAGATAGAAAGAGACTTGATGGAAATCGTGCCCAGAAAAAGTTGGATGCGAATCACCGACCTTTTAATCTTTCACGGAAGAAGAGTCTGCACAGCAAAAAAACCTAACTGCGCCGGATGCGTTTTGAACAAGATTTGTCCTTCGGCTTTCACTTTCGACTAACAAAACACAACCTATAAAACCACAACCATAATCATGTAACCAACAGGAGACGCCTAGAATGGAAACCAAAATAAAAGTTGGCGAAAAAGCACCAGATTTCACCTTGATCGGCACCGACCTAAAACCCCACAGCCTAAAAGATTTTCTCACCCAAAACCTCGTATTAGCCTTCTTTCCCGGCGCCTTTACCTCTGTATGCACGAAAGAGATGTGCACCTTCAGGGATTCATTGGCTAGGCTGAACAACTTAAAAGCCCAAGTCGTTGGCATAAGCGTCAACGACCCCTTCGCAAACAAAGCCTTCGCCGAAAAAAACTTACTAACCTTTCCGTTGTTATGCGACTACAACCGAGAAGTCGTGAAACTCTACGGCGTATTCCACACCGACTTTGCAGGGCTTAAGGGATACACCGCCGCTAAACGTTCCGTCTTCATCATAGACAAGAAAGGCATCATTCGCTACGTATGGGTGACGGAAAACCCGGGAATAGAACCAAACTATCAAGAAATAGAAAAAGTCCTCGAAGAAATCGCCAAAACATAAACATCCGTTTATTTCTTTTCCATCAGAACCACGTAAAAATACCGTCTGAAGCCGTCTCCTTCAACAGAACCCACGTGCTCTATTTTCTCGATTTTGAAGTAATCTGAGAAGAGTTTCACTATTTGCTCTTTGGTGAAATGATTCCACGCGGGACCGTTCTTGTAGCTAAAACAAACCAACAAATAAACGCCGCTCTGCTTCAAGACCCTGTGCACGCCTTTGATGAAAGTCGTTCTGTCCCAAACCTTTACGTGGTGAAAACAGCCCATGTCAAAAACAAAATCAAACTCTCCATCCTTAAACGGCAGTTCGAGAAAGTTTTGCACCATAAACTTGGCTTTAACCTTCGCTTGGTCAGCCTTCTTTCTTGCGTACTCAACAGCTTTAGAAGAAATGTCTATGCCAACAACCTCAAATCCCTTTTCAGCTAAATAAACCCCATTAGTCCCAGCACCACAACAAACATCCAACGCCTTTCCAGGCTTGATTCGTCCCTTTTCGACAAGGTCAACCAGAACCTTCCGTGGTTTGCCAAGTTCCCAAGGCAACGCTTCCAGCGGATAATTTCTGTAAATGCTATCCCACTCTTCATAACCTGAACACATCTTTCATCTACCTCCAGATTTCTAAACAAAGCCGAGTTATAATAGAAATGAAAACAAATTTAAACCATTACAACAGTCTTAGAATCATGAGCAAAAAAGTAACCATTTTGAGTTTTGCGGGAAGCCTTCGAAAGGGTTCGTTCAACAAATCGTTGCTGCGTGCTGCTTTGGAATTGGTGCCAGAAGACGCAAAACTTGAAATCTTTGACCTTGAAGGAATTCCGCCGTTTAACCAAGATTTCGAGAGCAAACCGCCCCCAAAAGTGAAAGAGTTTAAGACAAAAATCAGAGCCGCAGACGCCGTACTAATCGCCACGCCAGAATACAACTACTCCATCCCAGGAGTTCTCAAAAACGCTATCGATTGGGCTTCAAGACCGTACGGCGACAACGCTTTCGAAGACAAGCCAGTCGGCATCATGAGCGCGTCGGGAGGAATGCTCGGAGCCGCCAGAGCACAGTATCACCTTCGACAAACCTTCGTCTTCCTCAACATGCACCCGCTGAACAAGCCAGAAGTCATCGTGACATTTGCAAACGAGAAGATTGACGAAAAAGGCAACGTAACTGACGAAAAAACGAGACAAAAAATAAGGGAACTGCTTGAAAGCTTGGTGGCTTGGACTCGCAAGCTGAAGAAGTAGCGTTAATTCAGGCTGAGTTGTTTCGGTGCGTCACTGTTTTTTGAGTAGTTTTATCGCTTCTTTGCAGAATTGAGGCAAATCGGCTGGGAAGCGTGAAGTTACGATGTTCCCGTCCACGACCACTGGCTCATCAATGAAGGTTGCTCCAGCATTTTTCAGGTCGGTTGCTACAGATTGCCAAGACGTGGCTTTTTTGCCGCGGACGATGTCGGCTTCTATGAGCATCTGCGGGCCGTGACAAACCGCGGCGATTACTTTGCCTTTCTTGTTGGCATCCTTGACTATTTGGACGAGATCTTTATTTATGCGCATTCGGTCTGGTGCTTTTCCGCCGGGGATGACGATGGCGTCGTATTCGTCGACTTTTACGTCTTCTGGCGAGAGGTTTGATTTGAAGGGCACGCCGTGTTTTCCTGGGTAGGTTTGGTTGGCTTTAGGTCCGACGACGTCGACTTTGTAGCCTTCTTCCTGAAAACGATAGTAGGGATAGATGAATTCCGAATCTTCAGTGCCTTCTTCCAAAAACATTAACACTTTTCTCATAATCTCTCCTCCTTCAATCATTACTAAAAGGTCTTAAATTTGTCTTTGGCAGCGTTGCAGATGGGGCATCGTTCCGGAGCGTCGCCTTCGACTGTGTGCCCGCAAACGCTGCATATTTGAATGGCTTTCAGTTCCACGTCTTTGCCATTGTCGACCGCTTGTTTTGCCTTTTGATACAGGGTGGCATGGATTTTTTCGGCTTCGAGCGCCCACGTGAAACTGATTTCGGCGGCTTTTTCTCCTTGAAATTGTGCTACTGCTTTGTATGCGGGGTACATTTCGTTGATTTCAAAAGTTTCGCCGTCGATGCCGGCTTGCAGGTCTTCCGAGGTTTTTCTGGTGCCGAAGACGGCGGCTGAAACCGTGAGGGCTCCGCCTTTGGTGAATATGTTTCGGTAGTGGTTGGTTGCGTGTATTTGTTCTGCGAAGGCGATTGCGGTGAACAGGCGTGAGACGTTTGGGAAGCCTTGCTGCTTCGCTCTTTCTGCGTAGATGCTGTATCGCATGTGGGCTTGGCTTTCGCCTGCGTATGCGCTGCGGAGGTTTGTTTCGGTCATTTCTTTAACCATCTTCATTCACACTCGTTGCTTGTTTGGTATAAATTGGAAATAAAATCTGGTTGTATTTATGTCATTACTTTTTCGGGTGAAAATAGGAGAAAAAATGTGTTTTAGGGCAGTTTTCTAAGGGTTACTGTGAGGATTTGTTCTCTGCCTCTGCGGTAAACGCCGACTTGCATTCTGTCGCCGACTCTTCTTTTGTGAAGTTCTTCTTGCAGGTCTTCGATGTGATGTATTGTTGTGCGGTCGATTCGCAGGATTATGTCGCCGACAACGATTTCGGCTTCTTCTGCAGGGCTTTCTTCCATAACTCTCGTCACAAGCACGCCTCTGTCGATGGGTAAATCATAATACCGCGCAATCTCGCCCGTGAGGCTCAAGCCTACGATCCCAAGCCAAGGTCTCTCGAAAACGCCGCTCGTGACTATTTGGCTTGAACATTTCTTTGCAGAGTTTATAGGGATGGCGAAGCCGATGCCTTGCGCGAACGGGACGATGGCGGTGTTTATGGCTACTACCTTGCCTTCTAGGTCGACGAGTGGGCCGCCGCTGTTGCCCGGGTTAATCGCCGCGTCTGTTTGGACGAGGTTTTCTAGTAAGCCTCTTTCGGATTCTATTGTGCGGTTTACGGCGCTGATGACGCCGCTGGTGATTGTTGGTCCGCCTGCGAGGCCGAAGGGGTTTCCGATGGCGTATACTCTTTGGCCGACGCGGAGTTTTTCGGAGTCGCCGAGTTCTGCGGCTGTTAGGTTTTTCTTGTCGATTTTTATGACTGCTGTGTCGTGGGCTGTGCATGTGCCGGCTATGCGTCCGCTGGTGACTTCGCCGTTCCAGAGGGTGACGTCGATTCTTTCGGCTTCTTTGACGACGTGGTTGTTGGTGAGTATGTATCCTTTTGGGTCGATTATTGTGCCTGAGCCGACGCCTTTTACGGGGACGGTTTGGTAGAACATGTGGTAGATGAGCTTGATCGTGCTGATGTTGACGACGCTTTTGCTGACTTTTTCGAGAATGTCGAGGACTTTAGCTTCGTCGAATGAGGACAAGTTTTAGCACCTTTTTTGAAAATTGTTGCTTCGTGGGTTCTATTAAGGTTTATCAATTTGTTCCTGTGTGAGTGCGCGCAGCAGTAGACTAGACCTTTCTATTAGGCTCCAAATATGCTTGGGTCTTTTGGTGTTTTTTGCGGAATTGTTAAATATGCGGTTTGTTTATGTTTCCTTTTGGGAAACAAATTGTCTCTTGCTTTGGATGAGCGGGCTCGGGTGCTTGGGTTGGTTGCTTCGGCGTCGTGTGGTGTACGGGACGTTATTCGTTTGCTTGGTTGGAAGGCTTCGCGTGTTGTTTCTTTGTTGGCTAGGATGGAGAATGAGGGACTAGTGGAGATGCGTCGAGAGGTTTCTTCAGGCAGGGGTAGACCCAAAAAGACGATAGTGCCTACTGGTTTGGGTTTGGAGTTTCTCGAAGCCTACAGGCGTGTTGAGGCGAAGCCGTTGCGGGGGCGGAAGACGGATTTGGAGCGTGCTAAGCGGGATGCATTGTATGTGGAGCGTCTTGTGGCTTCTGGTCATTCGGCGTTTGGTTTGTTTATGGAGTTGAACACGATTGTCCGCAGTATTAGCGAGTCTGAAGAGGCTAGTTAGGCTGTTTGAGGCGAAAGGCGTCGATTACATGCTCATCGGCGGCTATGCGCTTCCGTTTTACGGTAGGATAAGGGCGACTTTGGATGTTGATTTGGCGGTGGCGGTTAAGGGCGAGAAAGAGTTGAAACAGTTGCGTGGTTGGTTGGAATCTGCTGGTTTTGAGGTGACTGTTTATTCTCCGTCTAATCCTGTGCTGGTGGTTGTTGACAGGAAGGAGAAGGTGGAGTTGGAGTTGTGGCTCAAGCCAGACGGCATTGTTTTTGATGAGGAAACTTTGAGGTGGAGGAAGAGGGTTAAGTTGGCTGCTGGTTTGGAAGTGTGGGTAATCTCTGCTGAGGATTTCATAGTGAACAAATTAGCTAGACCTGACAGGGGCGCGGTAGATGAGCAGGACGTTAAGAGCGTCTTGGTACGGCAAGAAGGCAAGTTGGACGTGGCGTATTTGGAGAAAAGAGCCCAAAAAGCAGAAGTGCAAACGATTTTGGAGGCTATTCGAAAATTATAGGCGTGTTGGAGTTTCAATCCTTAAAGAACCAGTCTCTGTGAGAGAACACACACGCCCTCCCTAGGTCTAGTATCGTTTCTGCATAGCACTATGATGGGCGAGGGTTTCTCTGCCGTGTGCGTGCACGCCTCCCCTCTAGACGGGTCTACTATATGATCCAAATATGCTAAATAGACTCGGGTTTTCGGGTTGTTAGAGTAGTTTTTCGTAGAGTTCTCCGACTACCTTGGGGACGCCCCAGCCTTCTGCAATCTTGCCATCTGCTATGCGGAATATGCCTACGGTTGTTAGGTTCATCTTCTTGCCCGATGGGGCTGTTCCTGTGGTTTTGAAGCAGACCCAGACTTTGTCGTCTTCGGCGATTATGTCTTCGATGGTTCTGCGGAAGTCGGGAAAGTCCTTGAAAACCCGCGAGTAGAATTGTTTGACTTCTTCCCTGCTATAGTACTGATTAGTGTGGTCAACATAGTCTGGTGCCATGAATTCGTCTAGTACGGTTAGGTCTTTCTTGTTTATGGCTTCGTTCACCTTGCGGAAGATAGTCTTATTCTCCTCAAGCGACATAGAATGTTGTCTCCTCCTTTTGTTATCGGTCTTGATTCCTTTTTTTTGGTATTTATTAGTTGTTACGAAAGGAACGAGTTAACTAGATTAG
>Ga0315314_1001286_pt1 | contig 23157 bp, 30 predicted proteins | sample TDP9_MG_FD_203631 | JGI IMG/M metagenome (GOLD analysis project Ga0315314, IMG submission 203631) | Freshwater sediment microbial communities from Lake Towuti, South Sulawesi, Indonesia - TDP9 | ecosystem: Environmental > Aquatic > Freshwater > Lake > Sediment | place: Indonesia: South Sulawesi... | reverse complement strand
GGAGAAGTCGTAACAAGGTGGCCGTAGGGGAACCTGCGGCCGGATCACCTCCTATGTAAGTGGCTGGATGGTTGGTTGGAGGGGAAAGATGCGCCTTCAAAGCCAAAATCTGCTTTCTTCTTCTTCATCTTCTTCTCTCTGTGATAACGTTGAGAAAAATTTTGGTTTTCATTATCAACTGGTGAGCGGAGCAGCTGTTTTGGTTTTCTGATTTTGGAATTGATGGCATTTGAGGTTCTGTTAGGATGAAACCTGTGATATCAGCTGATAAGTCTGTTTTCGATGGATGTTGGGTGTGTGTTCTTCTTTCTCTGTTTGAAAAGGGAGGAAAATTTTTGGTTTTTTCATCAAGTGGTGGGGGACTGTTTGGTTTTGGCTGTGTGTTTTTGGAATAGGAGTTGTTTTGGGTTCTGTTCAGTTGATATGAGTTGATAAGAATTGAAAACCCAAGCCATGAAGTAATCGAGGCGGACCCTGACGTTCACTTTTTTAGGGTTTTTGTGGCATTCTTTTGCTGGCGTTTAGTATGGTTAGTCCAACTATTTTTCCTTCTTTGAGGCGGATTATTACGCCTTCTTCTGTTATGTCTGAGTCGTCGGCTTCTTGGGGCTTTCCGAAGCTTATGTAGAGTACGTCTCCTTCGTGGTCGTAGTCTACTTCTATGTTGCGTATTATCTCTGTCTTTTCCATTGTACGCCCCTTCTGAGTAACTTATGGATCTTGGATATAAAAAATGTTGTGATGATGAAACCCTCTTTGTTAAGTTCCCTATAAACTACGCATAGGTATTTTGGTCGTTTGGGAGCGATTTCGCAGAATCTTAGGGCAAGGTATTCGCCGAACCATCCTGAGACGATGTAATCTGGGTCTTCTATCGTTCTTTTGACCTCATTAATGTATTCTTCTCTTGTGCTAAGCTCTGGATGATCCTTTAATATCTTGTCGAGCCATACGGCTTTGATTAAGTGTATGTTCTTTTTGGATTTTGACCTTGCTGTGAAAACTATATCCTGTGACATTGATTCTTGTGCATCCTAGTGTTACAGTTGTCATAGGTATTGTTTTTATCTCTTATGCCTTCCAGCCTGTTTAGAATTCTCTTGCTTACATTGAGGTTATTATCTACTACACTAGTAAATTTGATAGGCTCGTGAAATCTAAGACGGTGAGAGGTGCATGGAAAAGGATAGTGTGAAAGCATGGTATGATAAGTCGGTGGACATATTGTACATGCTTTTCAGAGAGGGACCGAGCCATGAAGTAATTGAAGCTGACCCTGATGTTCATCTTGAGCTTGATGAGAAAGGAAAAGTCATGGGAATTGAGATATGGAATGCTGGGAAAAGCGGGCTTATTAAACAGGTAGCCAAAGCTATAGCAGAACCAACATAGTTGCAGAAGTTGACTATTTCGTAATATACAACAGACATTTTTGCAGCATCAAAGGCAAAGCAGTATGTCAAGGTAATCTCACAAGCAGACTTCATAAAACTCTTCGGGCATAAAACCATAACTAACCACATACTAGAAAAACGTTCCTTATCACTTGAATTTTCTGATGACACAGTTATCTATGTATTCTACTTGTTTCTTAACAAGTTCCAAAGATTTTCTCAAAGTCTTTTCATCAATTTCCACTACTTGCCCAAGCTTGCATCTCCCGCTTCCAAGTTTTTCCAGAAAAGTCCTGTTTACAATCCCCTTGTTATGAAGCAATACATTTCTTATTAGAAATATTTCTATCAGATCGTCTTTTGGTATTCCAGATCCAGAAAAATCAATCTTGCACTTCTTCTTAAAGTACCCTGATAGCTCTTCATAGGATAGGTATCCTAAAGAGAAACTCTCTTTCTCAACGATATAGCTGTGAATTTCTTCGATGCTTTTGAAAGACAGTAGTTTATCGTAAGTTATGTTTTTGTCCTTCGCTTTTAACATACTTGGTTTTCTCAGACAAATGTATTCTATTATATCCTTGATGTAATACTCAAAAAGTGATACTGCGAATATCAGTATTTGACTTCGAATAAATGGAAGAAGTAATTGGTAGTCTTTTCTAACATCTTTCATCAATCTCCTAAGAAAATTGGCCTCTTTTCTTGATAATTCTAAAGTAACAAGCCTCTCTTTTTTCTCTTCTTCAGTAGGTTCTACTTTTTTTCCTTCTAGTTTGAGTATGATCCGAGTATATGCTTGGAGCTTTTTTGGATAGTCTTCCGCAATGAAATTGTAAAACATTCTCAATCGTCTAATATTTTCCAGAAAGTATTTCAAAAATGGGGTAGGAATCATCTTCTTTTTGGTAGACTGTTTTTTCATTTGATTGCATGCCCTTTCAGTTCTAGAGTAATCTTAAACTAATATTGTTTGCTTCAATTGCTACATACTGCTTCTTCACTAGGTGCAAGGGTGCAAATAAACTCCAGACTCGTGTGAATATAGATTTACATGAATGACGCGATTATTCTAGCAGACTAAATACACATATTTCGTTTGTTGATTCGACAGCCCTTACAGGCTTGATAAGGATACTGTTAACTTATTCGTGATATAATGCTACTAGAATAGACATTGTTTTAGGTTCAGTTTGATTGCTCTGTATTGATAACAGTTGAAAAGCCTATTTTCAAGAGTGTGGGCTGTAGGGGATGAGTGGAAATAAAGATTAGCGGCGGAATTGTGTTTTGGCTATTTTCCGCTCGGTCGCCTAAGCATCGAACCGATGTAGAGCCCGATGAACCCTAGCACAAGCACCATGACCACGTCAATGAACATGATTTGAGCCAACACCGTACTCTCCACTGTAAACCACTCGGAATTTGACAATTCAACTCCAGGGTTCGCCGCTTCGTAAGCATCCCTAACTGCTAGACCCCAATGTGGGAAGGCTGGAAAACTTATCACGTAAAAGACCATGAGAACTGCGGCTAAAACACTTATTTTAGCGATTGTTTTCAGCCTAGCTTCTTCCCATATCTTTCCGGCGAAGACGTAGCCACCTATCAAAGCACTGAGCAAAACGTTGACAGCAGAAATGACATACGACCCCCAGTAGGGACCTAAAGCTGGAGCCAACACGATCTCTATGGGAACACCGATCAAAACCATAATCACAACCAACGATGCCACACACACGACGACATCACTAAACCTCAATCGGTCACCTCCCTTCAAATGAAGACAGACAAGCGTTATGTTGGTGCCACTTCGTTATTTATGACTTGCGAAAGAAACGCATACAGTTATCTTAAGTACATGCTAAAATAACTTATTTTGGTTATGTGAACAGATTAAAGGCTTGTTGAATGAGGGGCCGGTAGTCCAGCCTGGTTAAGACGTCGCCCTCACGCGGCGAAGATCGCCGGTTCAAATCCGGCCCGGCCCACCAACTTGACTTCAATGGAAAGACTCTATCACTTTAGCCTAGGCGGTATGGCAACCGCGGTCTGGGTTCTTTGAACTCCCTTCAGAGACTGGAACTTACCCAAAATCTCCCTAAGCCTGTCCATGTTGGCGAACTCGACATACGCAACTACATCGAACTGACCGGTGACTGCGTGAGTCATCTTTACTCCTTCAATCTTAAGCGCATCCTTAGCGATTTCCCAAACCCGCAAAGGTTCACAATTAAGGAAAACGTAGGCTTCCAAGAAGCACACCTGCTACCGATTTACATAATAAGACCCATATATTATCTTCGTTAACTCTTGGCGAATTGCCAACACCATCTACATCATGCCAAGAAGCAGAGACTTCACGTTCTTCCCCAGAACCTTGTGGTTGTATCCGCCTTCCAGAACAGCGTATCTTCTTCCGTCACACACTCTTTCTGCGCATTCCCTTATCATCTTCCCAATTGTCTTGTAGTCTTGTGTTGTTAACAAGCCACCCCAATCCATCTCATGTCTGTCAAACCCAGCCGAAACCGCAACAATATCGTAATCTCTTACTGTTGCAAGACTCCTAGCAAGACTATCCAAATACTCTTCTCTACTTCTGCCCTCAACATGAAAATACGAAACCTCAGGTACCCCACCAAAGATGTTAGCCGTCCCGTCTCCATAATGCAAATCAATATCTACAATAAACGCCTTCTCAATCTTGTTCTCTCGCCTGAGTTTCTCCACCGAAATCGCTACGTTGTTGAAGTAGCAGAAACCCCAGCTAGAATCTCTGTTCGCGTGATGTCCCGGCGGTCTAATCAAACCAAAGGCTGGCTCGCCTTCCACCGCAAGCTCTGCTGCCTTCAAGGCTCCGCCAACCGCTAGAACAGCGACCTCATAAACCAGTCTGTGTCTCTTAACCCACTCTATGTGACCACTCCCGTGAACTAGACTTAGTTCCTCTTCGTCAGCAGGTTCTGGCCGCATAAACTCGAAATGATCACACAATTCGTCATGGATGCTCTCTATTCTTCCGGGCATCGCGGCTGGATCCGAAGAATACACTTCTCTATACTTTTCATGGTAGACAACTTTCATAGACTTCACCCGCAAAGAATCTGCAGGTTTGTGAATCTGGCTTACCCCTGTTCATAAAGTAAGCTATATTATAGAATTAAGGTTGTGTCAGTTATCGCACTGAGAATGAAGATGAGTCCGAAGAGCATGAATAGAAGGGATGCTCCCACTTCCAAGTATCTCTCAGGCAACAAGCTCAGAACCTTTGCCCCAAAGATCACCCCGATCCCAGTCACAACCGCAAACGCAAGCATAACACCTAACAACACAACAAGCGGAGAGCCAAGTTCTGCTGCCAGAACAATCGAAGCAAGCTGCGTCTTATCACCCAACTCCATTAGAGAGATCATTGAAAAGGTTTTGAGGAGAGTTACCTCTTGTCTCTCTTTTTTGATTTCTTCTCTTTTACGAACGAGTGAGAAAACCCCGAAGATTATGAACACTAGACCTGAGCCGAGACGAACCCATTTGTAGGGAAGAAAACCGAGCAAGGTTCCTCCCACCAATGCGCTCACACCATCCACAACAAAGAAGGCTAACATGGCTCCTACAAAAACACACGCTGCAGATGCCTTTGAAGAAAGCATAATGGTCGTTAGCTGTGTCTTATCGCCCAACTCTGCAAGAAAGACAAGTGAGAAAGCAGTGATCAAGGGAACCACAACTGAGTCCATTCTTTCACCTTCGATTAGTCCCTGCATTTTTTGCCAGTGAAACACAACAGTCCAGTAGCCTTAGATAACTTTTTGCACACTAATTGACAGAAGGTTGAGACGACAAAAGGCGTTCGTGACAATGCTTATATAGCACACTTTAGCCTTCAGAAGAGAAAACGGAAAAGGAATCATCAATGAACTCTACTATTATTGGAACAAAGTCTTGTTGTCGACATCTTAGTGGAGGAACTAACCCCCACTGAGCGAAGCGAAACAGCCACTATTCCGAAGTTTCAATTCATCATCTTTCATGGGGTTTCTAAAATGAATGGAGACATTCGCGAAAATCTGTTGCTTGTGCACGTGTCGGATGTGCATTGTGGACCCAGATTAGAAGGGAACACGCTTCAGCAGGCAATTGACGAAATAAACGCACTGAAACCAGATGTTGTCGTTGTAACTGGTGACGTCACTGAGGATGGACTAACCGGGGAGTTTCAAGAAGCAAAGCGTTATCTGAAACAGTTGAAGTGCGAGCACGTAGTTGTGGGTAGTGGAAACCACGACTCAAGAACCACGGGCTATCTGCTTTTTCCAAAGTTCTTCGGTGAACCCTCCTCGGTCACTGAGGTTGGGGACACAGCGTTAATTATGTTGAATTCGTCTCGACCAGATAGAGAAGACGGAGAAATCGGCTACAACCAAGGACTGTGGCTGAAAAAACGTCTGGATCAACACAAAGACGAGTTTAAGATTGTAGCCCTTCACCACCATCTCATTCCAGTGCCAGACACGGGAATGGAGAGAAACACGGTGTCGGATGCTGGCGATCTTCTCCGAACTCTAATCTTAAACGACGTTAACTTGGTTCTGTGCGGACACAGACATCGCCCTTGGATGTGGAAGATCGGAAACTTGCCAATAATCTATGCTGGAGCCGTGTCAACCAAAAGACTTCGCGGCTTCTACCACAACTCATACGGCATCATCCAAGTCAACAACCGACAAGTCAAGGCTAAACTGAAGGTTGTTGGAAATGAGGAATATGGTTTCGACCAGATTCTGACACAAACCAGTGAAACCTTGCCGTAGTCAAGTTTATAAGGCAATCATGCTAAGTTATGGATTCAAGAATTAGGATTCCTAGCGAAGACTAGTTCTTCCAGCGAAATAGGAGGTGCAATCTAGATGTCGTACAGAAGAGGAGAACCAAGAGAAATGCACAAGGCAGTCTGCGCCGATTGTGGTCAAGAATGCGAAGTGCCATTCAAACCTGATCCCAGCAGACCTGTCTACTGCAAAGACTGTTGGGCAAAGAGAAGACCCCCAAGAAGAAGCCGATACTAAACGTCCTAATCAGTTTGTAAAAACCATCTACCAGTGATGACAGTGACGGCAACAACGATCACAAAGCCCCAACTAAAGACATAAGTTCTTCAAACGATTGAATAGTAGTCTATTCTTTGAGGAAAATAACCATGTATGACTGGGATAAGATTAGACGAGACGTAGAAAACTTCTGCAGCGAAATGGAAAAGGAATGGTATCTCAACTGGGCTGGCTTAAAAGAGGAAATGAACCTTTCACCCATCTACAACAAATACAAGCACTTGTTCACTAAGGACCTAATCTTAGCAGTCAAAGAAAAAAGAAAACAATCAAAAGGAGAAGAAGAAAGAAAACTAAGATATTTGCAGCAGTTCTTTGTCAGCGAATACTTAGGCATGGTTGTAGAAGAGCTCAGTGAGAAAGCCGAAACCATGGAGTCAAAGGAGACCATCAGAGTAAACGGAGAGAAAATTCCCTTCAGACTTGCGGCTGTCAAAATAGCGAATGAGCCAGATCGAGAACAGAGAGGCAAACTCTACGAGGCAAGAAACAGAGTTATTGACAAGATCAACGTAGTTTTGTTTGAGAGAATGGAAAAACTTCACAAGACTTCATTGGAGTTGGGCTACAAAAACTACATGGCTCTGTTCAGAGACATCAAGGGCATCGATTTCCAGCGATTAGGGAAACTGATGAAAGACCTCATCGACAAAACCGAGTCCATCTACGTCACCCGAATGGATAAGGCGTTACGTGAGAAAGTTGGCGTGAGACTGAAAGACGCAGAAAAGCATGACTTAGCCTTCTTCTTCAGAGCAAAAGAGTTTGACGCTTACTTCAAGAAGGAGGACGCTGTGGAGACCTTAAGGAAGACATTGGCAAACATGGGTCTCCGCTTGGACAAGCAGAAGAACATCGAGGTTGATGTGGAAGAGAGACCCAAGAAGTCTCCGAGGGCTTTCTGTAGCGGAATAAGAGTTCCCGACGAAGTGAAGTTAGTGGTTATGCCAAAGGGTGGACACGACGACTATGCGAGTTTGTTCCATGAGGCAGGGCACGCCGAACACCACGGTTGTGTAAACCCAGACTTGGCTGTCGAGTACAAGCGGTTGGGCGACAACTCCGTAACCGAAACCTTCGCCTTCCTGCTAGAATACTTGTTGACCGACGAAAACTGGCTAAAGCAAAATACACCACTGAAAGAGGCAAAGGAATACTTGGACTTTCTCTACCTGTACAAACTCCACTTCCTAAGAAGATACGGCGCAAAACTCTCCTACGAACTCAAACTACACACGGCGGACACACTGAAGGGAATGGACGAAGTGTACAAGGAAACACTTGAAGAAACGCTGAAGTTTAAACATCCCAGAAATCACTACCTCACAGATCACGACGATGGCTTTTACTGCGCCCAGTATCTACGAGCCTGGATATTTGAAGAACAGCTAAAAGCAGTCCTCAAGAAGAGATTTGGGGAAAAATGGTTCAACAATATTGAGGCAGGAAAGTTTCTGAAGAGTCTGTGGGCTGACGGACAAAAAAATGACGTGGTTGAATTCGCCCAGACATTGGGATACAAGGATTTGAGCATGGAACCGTTGCTGTCTTCGCTTCAAAGGCGTCTCGGTTAACGTCGAATCCAAGCCTCAACCATTTTTACAGCCTCCAAGAGATTCTCCACTATCGCATCCGGTGACTGGCAGCTATCCGTTTTACGCTCTCTATCCAAAAGTATGGTGCGCACACCAAGTTTCTTTGGAATCAAGATGTCTATGGGAACATCGTCCCCAATCATCACGGCTTCGCTTGGTTTAACATTTAAGATTTCTAGGGTCCGCTTGAACATTCTAGGATTTGATTTCTCGCATCTCGCCTCGTAACCAGTGACAACAGCGTCTAAATATGGAAGGATTGGTTGCAGAGCCTTCTCGAATTTGAAGCGCGCTATGGTTGTGACGAGAGCTGTTTTGAGTCCGTGTTCTTTTGCTTTTTTCACAGCTTCCGTTGCGTCTGGATAAAGCTCGAATTGGCTGCGTTCATACAGTTTAGCTAATCCGTCTAAGGTTTCTTTGTTAACCTTGACTTTTATTCTCCACAAGAGTCGTTTGAGGAAAGAACGATAATCTTTGTATCCATATTTTGGGTAGTCGATGAAGGCTACGAATCGCCACGCAGCCATAAAAGTTTGGGGATAAACCTCGTAGCCACGACTGACGAGAAAGTCGGATGCTTCCTCATCGGTTACTGGATTTCTAACGTGGGCAATGGTGCCGTAAAGGTCGAATAATACGGCGGTGATAGTCAACTGATAAGCACCTTCAACATATATGCGGAGATGAGAGTTAAATTAGCTTCGAAACCCGCTTCAACTAGAGAAAACATATAAGGTCATCCCAAGAAACGCAATGCAAACGCACGCTAAAGGGAAGAAGAGAAATGCAACCCAACAAGTTTGTGAAATGCACTGATTTTCCATGTCTGGATATAAACAAGAATCGTTACTTGATTCCAAATGTGGAGATCGAACCCGACAAGATCAGGGTAATAATGGTCTCGGAAGCCCCACCCCAAGATGTCAGTGATTATTTTTACGCCAAGAATAACCCTTTCTACATGCAAACAACTGCACAGGCATTCAATGACGCGGGTTCAGATATTTCTTCCATGGAAGACGTACTGAACTTAGGAGTGTACGTTACTACTGCGATAAAGTGTGCAAAAACTGCGTATTCCGTATCTCCCGAGACCATAGGAAACTGCTCTCGTATACTGGAGAAAGAAATAGATCTGTTTCCCAAGATAAAAACCATCTTGCTCATGGGAGACACTGCTATAAAGGCGGTGAACTGTATCGCCAAAAGAAACACTGGCAAAACAATAATTCCCAGTGGTTCTACATATAAAATCAGAAAAAACAAGTATTTCTACAAACAACTCAGGGTCTTTCCCTCATACCTGCAGACAGGGAAAAGCTACCTAATTGAAAAATCCAAAAGAAAGATGATAGCGGAGGACATTAAAGCCGCATTGGCGATCGTGCAAGAATAAAAAGAGAGAATTGCGGAAGGTATCTCCACCTTGGTTTGGGGTTCAAATCCCACTCTTCGGCGCCAGAAAATCAAGTTTACTCACGGTTTCTTCTGAATCAGCGTGCGTCAAATCTATAACAATGTTTTTCTCTTAAGCATAATCTAAACAGTGCGGAAGTGTTCAGGATGGAGAAGAAAAACAACCAGTATGGAATATGTGGTGTTTATTGTGGCCAGTGTCCAAATGGGAACGGAAGAGTGAAGATGATTGCTGGCGAGTTGAAGAGACTCGTTGACACGGTTCGCTACGACTGGATGGAATCGGTAGTCAAGTCGTTCAGGTTCAAAGAGTTTAGGAAGGGCTTGGAGTGGTTTGCTAGCGCTCAGTGTCCGATGTGCCTCAACGGCGGCGGTGCGCCATGCGAAAACAGGAAGTGCGCCTCTGAGAAGAAGTTGAAGAGCTGTCTGCTCTGCGACGATTATCTCACCTGCGAGCACACAGAATACCATCGCGAATGGTATCCCTTTGTAATCGACAACTACAACCGTGTGAAACAAGTGGGCTTTCAGAAGCACCTCGAAGAAGAGGAAGAAAGGGCAAGAGCGGGCGTGGACTTGATGGGTCATCTGGAGCGAAGATGCTGTAAGGCTGTTAAGCTAGAAGAAGAATAACAGTGCATCTCAACTGTTTTGCACAACGCTAACGGATGTTAAGCGAAGTTGGCTTAGTTCCTCCTTGCTCCACAATTTGGGCAGAATGTAGAAGTTTGTGGCATTAATCCACCGCAATAAGCACATGGTATCAAGACAACCTCTCGAACAATTTCCTTTGATGGTTGTAAAGGTTTCGAAACAAGAATTTCTTGGTTCTGGGTTTTTATGGAGCGCCGACCTTTGATGCTCATAATTGCCTTTACCAACCATTGCAAATTTCTATCAATACTGTGAAATGTTTCTCTTCCTGCCGTAGGCATTTTGATAACAAAAGGGAATTCTTTACTAAAACCGATGTTAACGTGCATTTCTTTGCAAAGTTGCAAACGTTGGGAATACAACCTTTTGTAATTCCAATCTTCTTCCTTTTCATAATATGGAGGTTCCATCTCCAATTCCTCCCCTGTGCTTTTTCGCTTGCGTGTCTCTATTCGGCGGTATCCAACAGTCTCCTTTACACTTTCCCAACAATTTAGTTCGACTGTTACTTCTTCGATGTCAAATTCCTCTTCCGCTTTTACTCCAATAATCCCTTTCAACTCCTCTGCAAAGGTCAACTCCTTCTTCTCAGCGGTTAACCAGAGTTTTGCTCTAGGTCGTGTAAACCTCTTGAAAAAACCCATTTAAATCAAGTCCCAACTAATGTTTCGTTGTAATGTCTTTTCCTTCATGATTTTAATCATCTAGTTTTGCTAAAAGTTTTTTGGCATTCGTTAAACATTGCTCTTCCACGTAAAAACAGATACAGTCCACTTGTCTTAGTATCGAATCAACCATATTTAGTGTTTCTTTGTTAAGATGGAATTGTTGTGGTCTAATGAACTCGACTTTATACTTTCCAAAAAGATACTTAAGTATTCTTTTCCATTCTTTCGTTGTGAAGTATCCACCTCTTCCCCTAATTTTGTCATCATCGGTGACACTTCGGTCGAAAAATTCATAAATTATCACTCTTTTCCCTAATCCAAGCAATTTCTCGAAAATCACTCGTTCCTCAAATCCGTATATGCAACATTTTTCATCTTCTGAGCACTTGTGCTCCTCATCACATTCCTTCGCAACACATTTTGCTGTCCTCAGATGATGTAGAGTCTTGCTCACTAAAACAAAGTCAAATCTTTTATTCGAAATCCCTTCTTTCTCGATGATTCTATCAAGCATCTCTTTGTCAAATATGCTACAATTATGAAGCCCAATCTTTGTTTCTGTAAAGAGTTTGGATTTCTGTTTAAGGTCTGTTTCAAAAGAATAAACGGAAAGGTCTTCGCTTATCCCTATGATCTTGTCTGGCTTGAATTTGAGGGCGATGTATAGAGGTTTGACACAATCCGTTCCGACATCCAAAACTGTTTTTCCACGTAGCTTGAATTTTCCATCCGTTTTGAAAGCATCTTCAATTTCGGATAATTCCTCTAATGAATCAGTCCACGTCTGCAGATCATCCTTACGTTCTTCTAGTTCTTTCTCACATTCTAGCAATCTTTCAACTAGACTATTATTTTGGCAAGTCAAATTCGTACCCTTGTGCTCTGATATACTGCAATAAGAGTTTAACCTTAACCGTTTTCTGCTCTCGCTTTGGGAATAGAACAGTTCTCCTTTAGTCTGGGAGTGATACTAGAGAAAAAGAAAAGGATAAGGGATAAACATGCCCTACAGTGAGCAGGCGTTTTAGATGAAGCATCCATCACTGTATCTAGACTGGTATGTTCACGTGCCAGAGCGCACGCGCATAAGATACGATTTCCGCTCAAGCGGGTTGAGCCACTTTAAATACGATTTGATGCTAGGCGAAGTTGACCTAAGCACCAATTATGTGCACGGCAACCCCGAGAACGCCCAACTACTAGCCCATAGGTATCATGTCCAGCCCGAAAATATCTTTGTTTCGAGTGAAGGCGCCTCAGGTCAAAACGCACGCATAATCAGACATCTGGCAGAAAGGAAAGAGGAGAAAAACGAGGCCATAGTGGAATATCCAACCTATGAGCCACTGTTACGCCAAGTGCAAGAGCATTTTCCATACGTTAAAAGACTGGAAAGGAAAGAAAGAGAAGCCTACAGACTTGACGTCGATAGCCTCCGAAAAATCGTTTCAAAGAGGACTGGGTTGCTTGTATTAACAAATCCCCACGCACCGAGTGGAGCAGTATCCACCGCAAGTGAATTAAAAGAAATAATGAACATTGCAGGTGAATACGGTTTTTATGTGTTGAGCGACGAGATATTCGCCGAATTTCAGCGGGACACTATACCCACGATTTTCTCTGTAGACCCAAGGTTATGCATTGTGACAACCAGTTTCACAAAGGCGTATGGTCTCGGGGGACTGAAAGCCGGCGTAGCCATAGCCGAAAAAGAACTAGTTGACGAACTCTACTTGGACACACTAAACACCATCGGCAACAGCGCAAACATCGTCGAAATCATCACGGCAAAGTTGCGAAAAGAAGGCAGCGCAGACCTTGAAAGGCACAAGCAAAAATGGATAAAACTCAAAAAAGAAACCGAGAAATGGCTGAACGAAAAAGGCTTCCAATATTTTCCGAACAGTGTCGGTGTAACCTACTGGGTGAAACTCCCGATAAAAGACACCTACAAGTGGACTAACGAACACGCAATACCGCATTATGGCATAGCCCCAGTGCCAGGAGCATTCTTCCTCTTCAAAAGCGGCTACAAACTGACAAAGTCAAAGATGATAAGAATCGGTCTCGGCAACATAAACCCTGACGAACCAAACTTGATCGAAGCCTTGAATGCTCTTGAAAGAGCAATAAACACACACACAAACAAATAAAAGGTTGAGCAACATAACAAATGAAATTTGAGGTAGGTTGTATGCGAGTTAAGAAAGTAACCTTAGGCGATTTAGAAACAGTCTATTGTTGCATGAGCGAGTTACCCCCAGATCATCCATGGGTTAAGGCTATGCCAGAGTCGAAGGAATGGTTCAAGACTAACCTGGGCAAACATGTTGAAGGCTATCATCTATTGGATGGCGACAGGGTTGTCGGTCACATCTACTACGAAACATCAGAGAGGGCGCTGGTTCCGCTCGAGATAGAGCCGAAAGTGGCTTGCATTTACTGCACAGAGATGCTACGTGACTACATGCACAAAGGATACGGCAAGATGATGTTCGACTACGTGAAGGATGATTTCAGAAAACAAGGACTCAAAGGCATAATCGTAGACGCAACAGACTTCAAAGAATACATGCACTATGAGCACTTTCTTAAACAAGGATTCAAAATAATCAAAGAGCATGCACCCTTCAAACTCATGTACTTTCCACTCACAAAGGAAACCATCAAAGCCAAAACCATAGACTTGAACTACAAGCCTTCAAAAGACAAGGTTGAAGTGACCCTGTTCAAGAACTTCTTCTGTCCAGTAAGCCCATACATGTATCATCTAATAAAGAGGGTTGCCAAAGGCTTCGGCGACAAGGTTAAGACAGTTGAGATCGAGGCAACGCTCGAAACAGTGCGGAAATACGGAACCACCGATCCTCTAATCAATGGCAAAGTCAAACTGCTTGGACCAGCCTCGGAAGAAGAAGTGAAAAAGGCGATACAAGAAGAAATCAACCAATTCAAACATTAAAGTTTGCAGAGCATATCTCTATGGAGAGAGCTATCTGCGCAAGTCAGTGTGCAAGATGATTTACGGAAAAAAGGAAAGCAGAATAGGTTAGACTTATTCCAGTTTTGCCTTTGGAATGGCACAATTTTTCTTTTTACTAGTGACTTTCTTATTCTCCAAAAGATCAAGTATCAGAGCTCTGAATTAATCAAAAGTGGATATCCAGTTTTCTACAATTGTAAATCTCCAAATTCCAATGGTTGGTAAACCAACATCAAAGAACATCTTCGCGAAGGTTCCCCTAATCCAATTTGTATTTAGGAAATACTTTGATTCTACATTGATTTTAACAAAGCCTTCACTATATGTCGTAACTATAAAAGTCACTGATTTGTTTTCCCCTAGAACTATTACCTGCTTTATCGTAACCTTTGGTGTTTTTTCATATTTAGCAGTTTTATTGGTGGTATAGTAGTAGGTTGTGACATCATACCCGTAAATTACATCATACCCATGAGCTTGAGCGCGAGTATACAGTGTCTGCAAATCAATAGTGTCAGTTATTCGCACGCCCATGTAAGTGTCATCATCTGCATAGCCAAAGTAACCCGCCAACCATTCCTTATATATTAACTGTCCACTGTAAGGACGATTAAGTTCCGCTAACGGTGGAGAAACAAAAAGTGATATGAGAAGTGGAACAGAGATACATAACATCATCATTAAAGGAACGAAAGAGAACGGTTTTTTCCTAAGAGACACAAGATTTCTTAAAGAACTTGTACCAGTCTTCGAGACTACACGGCTTATCTTGTATATTATTGCTCCAATGTAGATGATGAGTACAGCCAAGAATAATCGAAAGACCAGCCAAATATAAGGAATGTATTCATACAAGTAAAAATACGAACTGAACAGATCAGCAATGTAGACGATACTATACACCACTAGTACTATGGCAGCTACCACTAAAATTTTGGTTGCATATACTTTCAACTCATTTGAAAAAGAATTCAATTATGATCTCTGGAATTTTAGTGTTTTCGAATATATAAAACCATGTTTTAGAACAGATGACAATGGTCAAATAAGAATGTTTTTTCACTGGTTTTATACATCGTTTTCCAAATATGTGGTACTAAAAAAATTGAGGAATTAAACCTCTGAAAATTTTTTGGAAATTCTGGCTAAGTTTTGCTGTTCAAAGGAAGAAGGGCTGGTTTCTTTTACTGTCCTGTCTTCTTTTTGTTGTTTGCCAAATCCGACGCCAGCATCAGTTTCATGAAGTCGTAAATTTTTCCTTCTCTTCTGTGACCGCTTATGACATCTATCACGTAGACGCCGACTACGAAGATTATGCACGCGATCAGCCACTCGATCAAGGGCGAAAAACTTGTGAAGTCCATTTTCTGTTTCACCTCCTTTCAGAACTGTTAACCTTTAGTTGTTTGTTCTGGCGCCCAGAGCTCCCACCCCTGCTTAACCAACATCTTACGCAACTCTTCGCCTCTTATGGCGCCGAGTTCAAAGGCTCTCAACTCATCCTGAACGGTCAACTCAGGCTTTTCTGGCATGCCCCAGTTGAGCCTAACCTGAGCCTTAACAGGGTCGAATCCCGCTTGCTTGGCGACTGGCGCAAAGATTTCACGCTCTATGATTCGTTTTATGAAGCGTTGTAAAGCCAGGACCTTTCGCTCCGCCACTTCTATGGCTGCTCTTGCGGAGGCTTCTGTGAATCCCGGGGTCGTGAAGAGCTTGGGCAGAGGAGTCTGCAGACCTAAGATGAACTGGTTCCAAACGTGCTCCACGTAGCCCTCGAATCTGCTGCGAGGATCAACTGTTACAACCTCCACCTCGGCTGGCACGTTTACGACAAATCTGGCGCCTTCTCGGGGCATACCCCTGAGCAACGATGCATACTCGGACGCCTTGTCGTCTGGTAAGCCTGGGAACTTCCACAGCTCGGTTGGTCCTGCATACTTCTTGATGACCTCGGTCATTCCCTTCTCTATTCCTGCCTTCATGACGGCGTAGCAGGGACGGGTTTCGCCGTTGGTTAGTTGCATCGTTTCGGCTAGGCTTCGTAGTATGCCGGTGCCGAAGGCTTCGCCATCGACTAGGTTCCAGCAGAAATGGATTATGCGCTCAGCGTCTAGGAGGTTGCTGCCATAGCGGAAACTCTGCTTATAGCCCTGAACGACACCGAATTTGTCCCGCAGAATCTTCTCTACACTGGTTAGGGGCAGAATTCGGAGGCTTTCAAGTTGGTTAGGCTCTATCTTTTCCCAGAAACTGTTTCCGAAAGCCACGATTTCTCGGGTCGCTTGCATGAGCATGCCATCGAGGTTGATGACTTCGTTGAACTCATCCACTACCGCCTTGGCTTTTGGGTCCTCAGCAGTCGTGTAGAAGCCCATCCCAACGGTTTGGTCGGCGATGAAGTCAACGGCTGCTTTGGCGGCTGGGTCCTGCAAATAAATGTTAACGAGAGCCTCAAAGGATATCAGGGGAGTTTCGCCCGTGAGTGATCTCCAGGCTGGAAGGAAAACGCCTCGTTTCGCTGGATTCTTGAGTCTTTCATAGAATCCTTTAATCTTCCTTAACGCTTTGCTCAAGCTCTCCAACCAAACAATCTTTTCAGCCGAACCATTCTTTTAAGTCAAAATTACTTCAAGAAGCAATATTACCAATGAATAGAGCATTCTTTTACTTTCACCCAGCTCTCCCCGCTCCTTTGCTTGTCGTTCGGTCGACTGCTTTAAATGCACACGAACATGCACCCTAATCAAGGAAACCCCACATGACCCCCCGTGTTGAGCACTGTAAAAACCCTTGGAACGGCGAGTGCAAGAGCACAGACATAGAGGTCTACATCTACTACAAGGGCAAGCGACAGCCGATCTGCCGAAACTGCTGGCAAAAAATAGCCGACAAAGACCTCGAATGGTGAAAAAATGACAAGTTATCAAGAAGGCTTCGAGGATTCTTTGGAACTCTGCCTCTCCGAAGTGAAGAGGTCAAACAGCAAAAAAGATGCGGTTCACAGAATTAAGTATCTACTGGGATTGGTGAAGGAGCACAAGTTCGACAGAATAAAAGAAATCTTAGGTGCCATGAAATAAACCTTAAAGGTTTTCCAAAATCACTGGTAACTCGTCCAACTCAGTTATTACAGCGTCTGGATTTCCTGTCTCCTTTTTTTCAGTCGCAGATTTTCTCACTAAAACAGTTTTCATACCAACCCTTCGTGCTCCTTCAATATCAAGGAGTGGAGAGTCGCCCACAAAAACCGTTTCAGAAGCACCCACTTTTAAAGATTCCAGAGCCTTCTGGAAAATCCTTGGACTGGGCTTACGCCACCCAACCTCTCCAGAAATCAATATGACGTCAAAAAACTTGGCAAGGTCGAATTGTTCCAAGGTCTTCTTTACGCCTGGTGGAAGGGCAAAGTTGGAGATGACCCCCAACTTGTATTTGTGGCGAAGTTGCTCAAGAACTGCTGGAACAAGGTCTTTCATTGCGGTTTGACCGGCGAAGGCTTCTGCAAAGGCGTCGGCTGCCCTAACAATCCTCTCATCAGTTTCCTTGAGTGTATATCCACGATGTTTGAGGGTTTCCGAGATCCGCAGCAAAAAGTTGGGCTCTTCTAAGGATGTTTCGGTTTCTTTGTAGAGGCGGTCTCGGGTCTGGAAGTAGAGTTGCCTGAATTCTTTGAAGGGAACTGCTATTCCATCGTGCAAGAGGCTTTCGTGAAGTTTTGACAAGCATGCGTCATAATCGAATTGAACCATTTGAATCAGTGTGTCGCCCCAGTCGAACAGTATTGCTTTAACTGGCATTAGATAATTTCCCCTTCTTCTTAGCCAAATTGCAGATTCAGTAAACAAGACTGTCTTTTAAACATAATTGACATCATAACGGCAGAATCTATTCAGTGTTTCTAAGCGGGTTCCTCACTCGGCGATTTTTTTTATCAGTGCTCCTACGCGAAGATGTTAAAGCATAAAAGACCAAGAAGCGAGAAGTGCTAACATTAGCGGATTAAATCATCTCTACGTTCGGTATGCCCGCGAAGTGTTGATCTCCGGTGACCAGTGTAAGGCCTTTTTGTTGGGCTGTTGCATACACTATTGCATCTATTGTGTGAAGTTCATGTTTTTGTTTGACGTCAGCGGCTAAGAGGGCTATTTCTTTGTCTAATGGCACGATGAAGCTTCTTTCTGTGATCAACTCTATTCTGGTTGTTGGGTCTTTTTTGTCTCGTAAGTATCTTGACTTGATTTCTGTGAGGCAGATCGACGGGATGTATAATGGTTCATCGCTTTCTATGTAGTCTCTCACCTTTGCTCCTCTGCTTGAGCCTGTGAAGTATTCTATCCACGCGAAGGAATCAAGGAGTTTCATGTGGTTCTTCCTCGTCCCTGAGACCGTGTGTTGTAAGCCAGGGGTCTATGCCGAACATGCTTTTGGTTTGTGGTTTGAAGAGTTGTTTCATGAGTGCTTGGTTTACAGCCTCAGAGATTCGTCGTCTTCCAACTTTTTTGATCAGGTATTCGTAGATTTCATCCTTTAGCGTTATTGTGGTTTTGACGGGCACTTGCTTCACCGTAGATGTATTACGTAGATGTAATACTTATACTTTCTCGAAAGCCCCCTGCACTCTATATCAATGCCCACAGACTCATGATTTTAGGATTTTCTCGATTTCAGCCAAGTGTTTTGCGATTTCTTGTCCTTTTTTGGTTAGGATGAAGTTTCTTGTGAATGGGAAGTCTTTGCTTGTTTTTTCTTCTACGAGTTGGAGTTCTGTGAGTGTTGATAGGGCTGTGTAGACCGCTTTTTGACCGACTGGTATTCCTTTCATGATGGTTGTTAGTTTTGCCTCTTTCTTCTCGTGTAAGTAGAGTAGGACTCTTAGTGTGGCTTTGACTTCGTCTAGTTTGGCGATTTGATGCAGACGGGATTCCTCTTGGGACGTATATTAGTTAGGCGTATATGCGCAAAGCTTATATAACTTTTCTTACGTATATTCCTTTAGCATATACTAGAATAGGATATACGTGGTAAAATTGCAAAAACCCCAACATCAAACTCAACAAAACCTACGCTTACGTCCGCATGAAGCCACACTAATAGTGAAGATACTACGGGTGTTAGCGTATGGATCAAAGAGCACCATGGCGATTTACCGTCAACTCAACAGCAACAGCGGCTTCAAGAATCATCATAGTTTTTATCGTCAACTTAACTTCTGCTTGAAACATAGGTTAATAGAGTTGCAGGGGATAGAGAAGAAGTGGGGGATACCGACTAAGACGTATAGGCTGACGGAAAGCGGACAACAAATACTACAAATACTCAACAAAAAATAGAATTTAATGCCTAATAGTGATAGACAATCAAAATGTTGAAATTAAGAAACAGCTAGAGAAAATCAAGAATTGTTTGCAGAGAAAAGGTTCAATTCACTTAGAAGAATGCAATACTCGGATTAACTCTTTCGATTCCGCCTATCTTTTGGATACACTTGCCTAAGAATCAGATTGCCTTTTTCGTCTCTAAACTCGATAATTTCTTTTTCTCTAGTGAAGTGCTTCCTTTCGGACTTTGGAAGTTTGCTCAAGAATTCCTTGCTATATTGACCTTTCAAAGTTGCTTCGTCACTTTTCCAGTATCGGTATTTGACGCCATATTCTTGCTTGTTTCTTTCAGCAAGCTCCTGTTTTCGAGAATCATCTTTATAATAAAGACATAGAACATGTTCGGTTTGACCTTCAAGAAGGTTTTCATTGACTTTAGCTCTATGGAATCCGTGATTTTCGATTTCGTTAGAAGCTATTCCGATTAGTTTGTCCTTGTCTTCGTAGAAAAAGAGATACTTTCCCGTTACTGCATAACTAGGTTTCTCTTCGCTCAAAAGCCAAATCCAATATCCGTCAAATTTAACTTTCATTTCTTGATAACCTCCTTGTATTTCCCGAAATCTTGTTTCCATTGATGTCTAGAACGTTCTCTCCAAATTTCAAATGCTCTATTTACGTGCTTCTTGAAGTCTCTCTCAGAACAGTCATTAACCTTACAGAAGTGCTTTATGACCCCATTATAGTCAAGTTTTCCTTTATTCGCAAGTATCCCAGCTAAGCCAATATGTTTGACATGATGGCACATCCTACATAGAAGAATGAACCCCTCAAGTCTCTGTGCGTGTTTGACATCATCATATTCCCATATTTCATGAAGATTCAATGTTCCTTCTGTTTCACCACAAACCTGACATTTTCTTCCATTCTCTCTAATGATGCCGTCTCTTATGCTGTTCCATGTTTCTCTAGGCATTAGTCTATAAAGAGAAGAGAACCAAACGGTTGAAGGAACAAGATCAGCAGTCAATTTCAAAATCTCTCGCCTCTCAGATTTCAATAGTGTTAAAAGCAACTTACGGCAAAAAAGTTTTCTTATGAAATGTGTAATGTGTGGCAAGGAAGCGGAATATGTTCATGCTGGAATGTCGCTCTGCATAGAGCATTTTAGATGGGCTGTGAAAATGCAAAAAGAGGACCAGGAGAATAAAAACAAGGCTAGAAGATAATTCTACATGTCCTTATGAGCCGAGTTTAGCCATCTAATTCTCGGAGAAAGTAGAAATCGAAGCTAGATTTCGCGTTGCAAAGATAAATCCAAATTTTTCTACTTCTTACGGCATTTCTGATATCCTTTTTGCCTTCGCAGATTTTTTCCAATCGTGCTGCAAACGAATAGATGAAGACAACAACTATTAAATGTCAAAAAGAGAGATAATCAAAAATTGATAGTAAAGAGGTGTGATGTTCTATGTCATTAGAAAAGAACAAGGCTATCATTCGAAGTCTTTATGAAGCCGCGAATAAGCAAAACATAGCCTTACTAGTCGAGTTCATGGCACCAGATTATGTTGACCACGACCTTCAACTACGAGGTCGGGAAAGTGTCAAGCAATTTGAGAATCTGTTTTTCAAGAGTTTTCCCGATTTGCACGTGACTATTGAGGACATAACCGCTGTGGGGGACAAGGTGTGGGTTCGTGTGAAATATGAGGGAACACACAAAGGCAAGTATCGTGGAATAGCCCCTACAGGCAAGAAGTTTGCAATGATGGCTGTTAGCATCAATCGTATAGTTGAGGGCAAGGTTGCAGAGAGGGAGTCAGTCTTTGACGCTTTGGATTTCTACAAACAACTAGGTGTCATCGAATACACAGAAAAAGCAAAGAAACTCTTTCCAAAGGATGTTAAGTAACTGCTTGATTTTGAAGAAAGAAGAAAACTGAACTTAGAGTTCTGATGCCAGAAGACATCATTTGATTAAATCTGGGCGTTGATGAAAATGAATAGAAGAATGGATGGAATTAAGATGGAAACAAAAACATCTAGATATTTCCTCTTAGTCTTGAGAAAAGGTATAAGAAAAGCAACTTTTCTTCTGTATTCCTCAAAAGTTTCTCCATACTTTCTAGACAAGAACAGTTCTTCTACGTGCGCTAGGAAAACGTAAGCAAGCAGTTCAATGAACCACACACCTACAGTCTGCGATGTGCTCAGAAACCCAACCCCATAAGAATTGTTCAAAATCCAGACGCTCAAACTCGTGAGACCAAGGGTCAAGAGAATAATTCCCAAATACTGAGGATGCCTCACCAACCGATAAGGACCTGAAGTAATCAATCCTTCCTTTCTCTTCACCCTCAGATAAACTACGGAGAAAACAAGAATGAGAAAACCAATTATGATGAATGCTCTTTCCAGGACGAGGTAAGGCTGGGGCCAAAAGAAAAACTCTGATATGCTGATAAGACTCTCTGGGAGATTTGAAAACACTAGGACTAAATAACTAGCAAACGGAAGAGTCATCAAACCCGCATACACTCCGATAGACGGCAGTGATTGAACGAGAGGAATCAAGTAGCCCACAAACCTCAAAACACCAGACACTACTCTAGTCAGCAGATTCACATTTCACTCCACAATTCTTCCATAAGACTCTAGCCACTCTTAAACATAGACTTTAGAACAAGGTGTTCTAAGTCCTCGAACACTCATTATAATTATCAAACCCCTAACAGAACCACCTTTAGAATCTTGTACGTCTCCCTTCTTTCATTACTTTCATATGGGAAATCTTTAAATTCCATGTTTTTAATTAAAAATATGGTGATTGCATGAGTTATACCGCAACCGTCACGAGTAAGAGTATGGTCACTATTCCAAGCAAGATAAGAAGGAAATACAACATAAAAGAAGGAATGAAAGTCAAGTTTGTCGAGAGCGAAACTGGAGTGTTGATGATCCCCATTCCTAAACTTGAAGACCTTCGAGGAATCGACAGTCGACACGCCCCTCTACTCATTAAAGCCATAAAAGAACTCGAACTCGAGCATCGTGAAGAGGCCAAAAGATGAAGAGATTTGTGATCGACGCAGGTGCACTAGCTCTTCACTTCATTGACGACAAGCGTGTAAGACCCTTTTTTGACGAACTGAGTCGAAGAAAGGCTCAAGTCCTCATTTGCGACGTGAACCTAACGGAATATTATTACAAAGTTTGTGAGAATTTGGGAAAGGAGATCGCTGACATCAGATACCATCAAATCAGAGGTTCAGATATCGCTTCAACCCCAACAGACGAAGAACTAACGAAGAGGGCAGGGGAAAAGAAATGCAAGTATCGAGGCGGACTGTCCCTTGCGGATTGCTTCGCCTTAGCTCTCTCTGAACTTAAGAACGCCACAATTCTGACAACCGACAGCGAGCTAGCAAAGGTTAAAGAAGTGGAAGCCAAACACTTCACAGTCTAAAGTTTATTTAATTCTGTCTAAACTCGATATAAAAACGAGTTTGGGATTATCATTATCCAGGTGACCTCTCCTAATGCCAAGAAGCCCCGGGAAAATAAGGATAGACGCCCAAGTTTATCTGGTATCCCAAGAAGAGAAGCTGAAGGCAACGGAGGCTCCCGTTTACATTCATGTTAAAGGGTACATGAGAGCGAGAGTCACTCACCTAGACGTTGAAAACAGGGCTTTAGGCAAAATCATACATCGAGGTAGAGGAAACATGCTGGAAATAACTGGAATTCAGAATGGAATACAAATTAAGCCCAAGCACCCCACAGAAATAAATCTTGACGGGACCAGAATCGTGGTTCAAAGCTTGGAGTTGCTTCATCCCATCCTAAACAAAGTGCTCAATACAGGTGACTCGACAGTAACGTGGGTTGGCAGAAAGTACGACGGGATTTACGTTGGCTTTAAGAAACTCGAAATTGAGAAACTGGAGAGTATTGTGAAGAAGAAATATGGAGTCAGTCCCATAGAACACTTGGAAAAACCAGTATTTGAACCTTC
>Ga0315314_1001285_pt1 | contig 23164 bp, 26 predicted proteins | sample TDP9_MG_FD_203631 | JGI IMG/M metagenome (GOLD analysis project Ga0315314, IMG submission 203631) | Freshwater sediment microbial communities from Lake Towuti, South Sulawesi, Indonesia - TDP9 | ecosystem: Environmental > Aquatic > Freshwater > Lake > Sediment | place: Indonesia: South Sulawesi... | reverse complement strand
TACCCTCGATGAGCGATGAAGAGCTTCAAGCAATTGTGAGAAAGAAACTTTTAGGCACAGAAACTAGGGACTGCACAAAACAGAGAGTAGTGAACATTGCCGATGTTGAAAGCTACCTAGCTCAGGGTTGGGAGTACGTTGCAAACTTGCCTAACAAAAAAGTTGTCATTAAATTAAATTCCTGAGATGCAAACTGAGTTTGAAATCAGGCTCAAGCAAGGGCTACGTCGGGGATTCGCATACGAATTTGCCACTCAATTCTTCCTCCCGTGGGTTCAAACTCTACCCCCCGCACCATCTTCAAGAGGTCAATTTCGCTCAAATTTCGCTCGTTTTGAGCGTAGAATAGCAGAAAATCGACTTCAAAAAGTAGGTAGTTTTCAATTTAACTTGAGAGTTTAAAACCGTCAACCTAAGAAAAAACTAGATTAAAGAACGGTCATATCAAGAGTTCGAATCTCCCCCGGGCTACCATTACATATGTAAGAGAATACTTCCCCCAATTTTTTGGATTATGAGATCGTCAGGGTTAATAACGCATATAAGTCTGATTCGTGCGCTACTTCCTGCACTACAGGGGGACCACATTCATGAAGTGAGTTGCTTGAGTTGTTTAGGCACCGATGAATGTGTTTGTTTGTTCGATTTCCGGGAGCTTTCGTATGTCGGTGACGATCTTGTCAAGCTTTTCTAGGCTTTCTGTTTCTATGCGTGTCACAAGATCCCACATCCCATAATGGCAAGTGACTGCCATTATGTACGTCGCAACCGTTCTGAGGAGAAAACGGTCACCGGTGACGATTTTGGGTGCATGCATGCTATTAATCTAGCTTAACAGAAAGAGTCCATCCCCTCCATCCGCCTGGAACCAAGATGAGGAGGACCATCGCCCTCAAAAACAAAACGCTTAAGCGAGGCAACAGCGCCCAACCCTAGAAGACAGCACATAATTGGAGAGAGAGCGCTAAGAGTAAGTTTTATTATATTCGTTAATTTTATTTAGTTAAGGTGAAGAACATTTGGCGAGGGTTAGGCTTAAAAATCTAACGAAGAGGTTTGGGGATGTTGTTGCGGTTAATGACGTGAGTGTTGAGGTCGAGGACAAGGAGTTTCTAGTGCTGTTGGGCCCCTCAGGCTGCGGAAAAACCACCACTCTAAGGTGTGTCGCTGGCTTGGAGACCCCTGACGAGGGTGAGATATACATAGGGGACACGCTAGTGAATGAGCTTCCTCCCAAGGACAGGGATGTTGCGATGGTCTTCCAGAGTTATGCCCTCTATCCTCACATGAAGGTCTTCGACAACATCGCCTTTCCGCTTAAGATGCGCAAGGTTCCCAAAGGTGAGATAGAAGAGAGGGTGAGGCGCGTGGCGGAGCTTCTCAGGATCACCCATCTACTGGATCGGAAGCCCAAGCAGCTCAGTGGTGGTGAGGCCCAAAGAGTAGCGTTAGGCAGGGCAATCGTGAGGGACCCGAGGGTCTTCCTGATGGATGAGCCCTTAAGCAATCTGGACGCTAAACTCAGGATCTACATGAGGGCGGAGCTGAAGAGGCTGCAAAAGGATCTGGGGGTCACGACGGTCTATGTCACCCACGATCAGGTGGAGGCCATGACCATGGCGGACGAAGTAGCCATAATGAACCTGGGCGTGTTACAGCAACTGGGCGACGCACACGAAATTTTTGATCACCCCGCAAGCCTGTTCGTCGCCGGGTTCATCGGCAGCCCACCCACGAACTTTATGGACTGCACCCTGACAGAGAAGAATGGGTCGTGCTTCCTGGACGCTGGCACCTTCGTCCTCCCGATTCCGGACGACATCGGCAAGATAATCAAGGAAAAGGCCACTAGTTCCGAACTGATCTTAGGCGTCAGGCCCGAAGACATCTCCCTGGGAAGGAAGAGGGCTCCGGAGAAGTTCATCGAGGCTGAGATCTACGTGACCGAGCCTCTGGGGTCCGAAGTCATAGTTGACTTGAAGGTGGGAGACAACCTAGTTAAAGCGAAGGCCACCCCCGATTTCTCGATGAGCATCGGTGAAAAAGTGTGGATAGGGTTTAACAAGGAAAAGATGCACCTATTCGACAAAAAAACCGAAAAGGCGATCATTTAGCACGCCAGCAAGCCAGCCATCGGAGGAAGGTTAGCCCGCGCTAAAGCCTAGATCCCACAACCTATTTGGCAGACTCAAAAGAAGTTCTCACAAGGGATCGCCCGGCCGCACCGAGAAGTTGGAGCGCGGCCAGGGACGACCCGAACCAACACCTACTCCAACACCAACGCCGATTGTGAGTTTTTGTTAGGTTTCTTAAAAATCTTTCTTCGCGATTGGTGGGACCTCAGGGAACAAGCCAGCAAACAACCCTGAGCGGGATGAGAAGGAAATCCGATCCACCGGAGAGCTGGTTTGCCCGTCCGGATTCAAGCCCGGAGCCCTCTTACCACCTTCACGCATAACACCTAAAACCCTTCAATTATAAGCATTTCTAGGGTTAGCTCTCCTCTAAACGTCAGAGGGATTCGATGATCCTGCACGCCTCGTAGGCGCTAAAACCGGAAAAACAAAAGGCTTAAAAATAAAATAGGCAATTAATTAAGAAGGAGGTTAAAGATGGGAAAATTGGATGAGAATAAAGAAGACGTCAAGCGCTTAGACCCACCGGCGGAGGAAAGGAGGAAGTACCTGAAGACCGTGGGGGCCCTGGTGGCTGGCTTGGCCATCGGTGGGGCCGCTGGCTGGCTCAGCAAGCCGGCAGAGAGGGTTGAGGTGCCCGGCGTCACGGTGACAGAAAGAGTAACGGAGACGGTGACAGTGCCAATCACGCCCACACCGACTCCAACCCCATGGAAAGGAGTTTTGCGGGTTGTCGCACCTGACTGGAGGCCGCATCGTCTGTTTGCAGAATACTTCAACCCTGAATATGAAGCAAAAACAGGGGTTAAGGTAGAATATGATTTCGTGCCCTTCCTGCACCTATACGAAAAAGAGGTTGCGGAACTCGCCGCTGGAGGCAGCACATATGATATCATAATTACCGACATATGTTGGTTCGGGGAATACGCTGAAGCAGGGTGGATTGAACCCCTTAAAAAATATCTTGACGATCCAAAACTAACTCCGCCCGACTTCGACATACGCGATTTCCACCCACCTGTACTCATTGGCCTTGGCTGCTGGAATAGAGAAATATATGGCATGCTCCCTTATGAGAAAGCGGTCGATACCTCGCTGGAGAAGGGGTACCTCTTCGGAATTCCTGCAGATTTTAACGTTGGATGGATAAATTATAGAAGCGACTTGCTTGAGGATCCCCGTGAAAAAGAGGCTTTCGAAAAGCAATACGGATATGAACTGGTGCCACCAGACACTTTTGAACAATATCGTGATATTGCCGAATTCTTCTACCGACCACCAGATCTGTATGGGACCACCATATTAGGCGTTAGGGGAGACTATACAACACAAGCTTTTCTTACTATGTTATACACTTGGGGAGGGGATTTCTTTGACCCGAACTGGGAGCCGATATTTAACAGTCCAGAGGGCGTAGATGCGTGGGATTTCTATTGTAGTCTCGCGAAGTTTGCTCCACCCGGGATCGCTGAGCATGGATACGCTGAGAATATATCACAAATGTGTGAAGGCATCGTTGCACTGCAGTTCCAAGACATAAACTGTATTGCAGAGATAGCAAGGGATCCTGAAACTTCAAAGGTCTGGCGGTTTGTTGATGCCTACACAATGCCAGCAGGGCCTCGCGGACACCGGTGCTCCCATAGCGGAGGGTTTGGACTAGCGATAAACGCGTTCTCCAAACATAAAGAGGAGGCTTGGAAATACCTAGCGTGGTTAAGAAATAAGCCGAACGAATTCAAGCTAGCAATGCTCCAACCAACCGTGTGTCGAAAGTCGGTTTCAGAGGATCCCATATTCGCAAAAAGATATCGATATGCAGATGTCCTTATCGAAGGAATAGGTCTCGGGAAACCTGAATATAGGCCTAGAATCGCGCAGTACCCCGAAATAACAGAGATATTGGCCCCAGAACTGCAAGCAGCCCTGTTAGGAGAAAAAACTTCCCAAGAAGCGTTAGACGTAGCGGCGGTGTCAATTCGTAAGGGTATGGAGGAAGCCGGGTACTACAAATAAAAACATGGGATAATGAAAAGTGCTTGATCGACGACTTTCCATCTTCCTCTTGTTCCCAACTATTTTTTTCCTCCTCTTTATGGGCATATATCCATTAATTAATTCCCTTTACATAAGCTTCTTTGATTGGAACATTAAGTACCCGGGGCGTTTCAACTTCATCGGCTTAGAGAATTACCTAGATGCTGTGCGTGATCCCATCTTTCTGGCTTCCCTGGTGAGGTCCTTTATTTGGACAGCTACATCTGTCAGTGTAGAATTAGTTCTCGGGCTTGCACTGGCCTTATTATTTAATAGGGAGTTTAGGGTTGCGGGCTTTGCTAGGGTTCTTCTCTTAACTCCGATGATAATATCACCTATTGCTGTGGGAATCTCATTCAAATATATGTACAATGAACAATTTGGTGTAATCAATTTCATTATGAAATTAATGCAAATCCCCACCAAGGCATGGCTTTCTGATGTGAACGCCGCCTTCGTTGCATGTCTAGTTGCTGATGTCTGGCAGTGGACACCTTTCATGTTCTTGATACTGTTCGCTGGTCTGCAATCCCTCCCGAAAGAACCGCTCGAGGCTGCAAGAATCGACGCGACAGGGTGGCAAACGTTTAGATATGTAATTTTACCTATGATGAAACGTGTAATAATGATCGCAACCCTTTTAAGGTTGATTGACGCATTCAAACTTTTCGATTTGGTATTCGCGATGACACACGGCGGACCTGGCATGGTTACAGAGCTTATAAGTGTGTACATTTGGAGAAACGGTTTCAGATACTTACGTATGTCGTATGCGTCAGCTTTATCATATATGCTTCTTATTATCGTTACGGTAATCAGCATGCCATTCATAAGACAATTAACCCGAGAAGCGTGAAGCGGGGCCAACATAATGCGAAGAAGCAAAAAGATAAAGAGGTGTTTAACAAAAGTCTTGTTGTACCCCGGCATAGTATTTGCATTGTTCCTTGCTAACTTCCCTATAGTGTGGACCGTCATGACATCCTTCAAAACTGATTTAGACGCGTTTGCCTCGCCACCGGTTGTTATATTCAAACCCACGCTTGTTCACTGGCATGAGGTGCTCATAGAAAGAGGTTTTATGAACCTAATTCTAAACAGTCTAGTTATTAGCACAGGTGCCGTAGCGTTAGCATTGCTAGTCGGTACTCCTGCAGCATACAGTTTTGCCAGATTTAAGACCAAGGCAAGGAACAATTTGCTAAGCTGGATAATAAGTTGGCGTATTTTCCCCCCCGTTGTAGTAGTTATTCCTCTATTTGTGATGTTTAAATCACTCGACCTTGTTGACACGCATATTTCTATGATACTAGTCTACGCGCTCTTCAATATACCTTTTGTTGTGCTAATGATGAAAGGGTTCTTTGAAGAAATACCAACAGAGCTAGAAGAGTCAGCGTTAGTGGATGGTTGCTCCCGATTAGGCGTATTTAGAAGAATCAGTCTGCACATCGCTAAGCCAGGGCTTACTGCAACAGCGATTTTTACGTTTATACAGAGTTGGAATGAGTTTTTAGTCGCATACCTACTCACCAGAGGTTATGCGGCAACCGTGACGATAGGAGCCGTAGGCTTCGTAACAGATAGAGCGGTTTACTGGGGAGAAATATGCACTGCGGCTACGGCTATCATGATCCCAATGTTAATTCTTGGGATTATCTTAAGGAAATACCTAGTGATGGGGATAACACTCGGTGCGGTCAGGGGATAAAACGCGCGGGGTAAGGGTAATGAAAGGGGTAAATGTTGGCGTTTTGGGTTACGGCTTTGTTCAGTCGGTTTTCCACATGCCTTGCTACAAGGAGATTCCGGAAGCGAATGTCGTGGCTATAGGGGGGCGGAGGAAGGAGGCGGTCGAGGAGTTTGCCGACAGATGGGGAGTAAAAAAGACCTACTCGGGGGAAGGTTTTATTGAGAAGTTATGTGCAGACCCTGAAGTCGAAGTGGTGGATATTGGACTACCTAATTTCCTCCACAAAGAAGCCGCCGTGTTGGCATCTGAGAATGGAAAGCATGTGATTTGTGAGAAGCCTTTAGCGCGCAATGTAGATGAGGCTAAGGCTATGCTAGATGCTGTTAAAAAAGCCGGAGTAATTCACTGTTACGCTGAAAATCAAATATTTATACCTCACATAACTAGAGCAAAGGAAATAATTGAGAGGGGCGCTATTGGGAATGTCTTCTGGATTAGAAGCAGGGAAGCCCACTTTGGACCGCACTCTGCCTGGTTCTGGGATCCCGAGCTCGCTGGAGGTGGCGTCTTAATGGATATGGGCTGCCACTCGGTTGAGGTAGCTCGCTATCTCATTGACGAGAAGCCAACGGAGGCCTACGCTTGGGGCGCTACTTTAGTTCACGTAACCAAAGCTGAGGATAACAGCCTCGCTCTGGTCAAGTATGAAGGCAACGAGCTCGGTCAGTCAGAGAACAGTTGGGCAGCCCACGGCGGTCTGGACCTAAGATTTGAAATTTATGGGTCTGACGGCGCGTTTTTCATCGACCCAACCAGGAAAACTGGCATAGAAGTTTTCACGGTTGCCCCAGAGGAGAAAGTGGGATATGTTGTTGAGAAAGCAGAGGCTAAAAAGGGTTGGATGTACCCGGTTTGGAGAGAACATGAGGTCTATGGATATTTATTTGAGCTACAACACTTCATATCATGCATTCTCAAAGGTGAAACGCCGACAGAAACCTTCAAAGACGGATATATCGTTAATTGCATACTTGATGCTTGCTATACGTCAATGAAATCAGGAAAATGGGAAACCATTCATCTACTATAAAAATTTCATCGCATTAGGCGAGAATATAAGTTTCAGAGAAGAGTTATGTCCGAAAGGCGGAAAGCATGAACTTAAACTCGAAAAAACCGAAGAATTCACTGTTGGAGGAAAGCGTATCTTCGTATGCTTAAAATGTGGCAAGCATTTCGAAGAGAGATTTTGATCGTAATTGATCATATTTTATTTTTGAGACTTGAATACTCAATATGTCCCCTGCAAGCCCTCTTTTTCTCTGCTAGGAAAACAGTATTATCTGACTTCTATTTTTTGATAAATACTCTCTTTAGGTTTAAGGTTCTCATACTCACTTGACCTCAGCCCATATCTTTTTTGTAAACTCTATTGATTCTCTCGTAAAGGTGTCATAAAACTCAACATCCCTGAAACCCTTTATGGCAATATATGGATCTGCTGCTGGTGGCAAGAACTCCATAGTGAGATAACGGTCATATGATATATCCTTTAGAGCGTTAACAATGGAATGGAAATCGATATGTCCCATTCCAACGGCTTGACGGTTGCTATCAGACAAATGTACATGCACGAGATTTTTATCCGCTCTTCTAATGGCTTCAGCGAGATTAACCTCCTCAATGTTCATATGGAAGGTATCTGCCATTACTCGTACGTTCTTAGAGTTGACATCTTTCATGAGCCGCAAAAGCTGATCCATTTTATTGACGAAATACGTCTCAAATCGGTTCAGGGCTTCTAACGCAAGGATGACACTCAGCTCAGCACCGTAGTCTCCCACCTCCTTAAGACTCTCTATGGCCCAGTTCCACTCCATGTCCAATGGAGCCATAGATCGAGTTTTAGTAACTGCTGATGGTACAACTATGACCACTTTTGCATTGAAATTAGCCGCCATCTCGATACAGTCTTTTACATATCGAATAGCATTCCTTCTAATTTTTTCATTGGCGTTAATGAGGTCCCTTTCAGGGGTGTATATCCCGCAAATCGATGAAACCTCTAACCCATACTTTTTTAGAAGTTGCTTTGTCTCTCTTACATTAACCTCTTTCGGTTCCCCTTTAAGTTCAATACCGTCATAGTTAAACTTTGATAGGCGTTTCACAGTTGTTTCTAAAGATTCCTCTCCATATATCCACTGAGTTACGCTAAATTTCACCACAAATGTCACCAATGATTTTCAATTATCCGCTCCACAATTTTTTTAGATATTCTATAGATTCCTTTGTGTACTGGTCGAAGAATTCATCACATTTCTTGACCCTCATTGCGAAGAATGGATCTGCGGCTGCTGGCAAAAGTTCCATTGAAAGGTAATGCTTATAGCTAATTTTCTTTAAAGCTTGGATTATTGGTTCAAAATTTAAGTGTCCCCTTCCAGGTGCCGCTCTATTAGAGTCAGCAACATGGAGATGTATCAGCTTATCCCCTGCCATTAATATGGCGTCTGCTGGAGATGTTTCTTCTATGTTCATATGGAAAAGGTCTCCCATGACTCCAACATTCTTTAGGTTTACGTCCTTCATTAATTCTAGAGCTTGTTCGATTCTGTTTATGAAGTGTGTTTCATACCTATTCCATGGCTCTATCGCCAGCTTAACGCCGAGGTCCGCGGCGTACTCCCCCGCTTCTGTTAAGCCTTCAATTGCCCAACGCCGCTCCTTCTCATGCGACGCTTCGGGACGTGTTTTCATACATGCACTAGCAGGTCCAACCGTCATTACTTGAGCCCCTATCTCAGAGGCCATTTTAGCAACGTCTTTCGTATACTGGATCGCGTTCTTTCTTATTTTCTCGTTTGAGCTTATGAAATCTCTGTCACTGGTGTATATGGGGCATAGTGAAGAAGCCTCAGTGTTGTATTTATTTAGTAATCTCCGTATCTCCTTAGTATCCACCTTTTCCGGCTCACCGACAAACTCTACCCCATCATATCCGAATTTAGACAATCTCGCTACGCTCTTCTCCAGAGGCTCTTCAGCATAGTCTATACCCACGTTGACTAGGATATTATAAGCATATTTAACCATTTACGGGTCTCCATTAATTTTTTCACTCGGTCCAAGGTAGTGGAAGCAAATCTTGCACACTGATAGGCTCTTTTAACGGTAATGTTATTGGTTCTCCTCTTTTGACGGAAAGTAATGAGGCTAAACATATTTCTAATGTGGTTCGCGCATCTTCTCCATCAGGTATTGGTTTCAAATTCTCACGGATACATTTTATGAAGTACGCATCCTCCTCCTCATATCCGGCACTAGAATACCTCCAACTTCTTATACACCGCGATTCCCTATCATGTATTATAAGCTCGCTATTTTCTACGAAACCACCTGGTATGAAGGTGAGACTGGCTTCAGCTTCTAACCCACCATCAGTACATATCAACATAATATTTTCATGAGGAAAAGTCTCAGGCGCATTCATACCACATGAAACCATGCTAATTACAGGTTTTTCAAAATGAAGTATTATGGCGCCGCTATCCTCAATGTTTTTTTCTCTTCTATAGAGTTTTGCTAGGTTACTATAGACCTTTACGACCTTACTACCCACAAGCCATCTTACCGTATCAAGGTAATGAGCGGTATTTTCAACAGTTAAGCCTCCACTTACATTAACGTTCCAACACCATTCGGGCCCGTACCAAATTTCAGGAATGCCGTTATAATATGCAAGGCACCATATAGGGTTCCCCAGCTCACCCTTTTCGATTATTTGTTTTACTTTAGTAAATCGGGGAGCATGCCTTTTCATAAACCCTATTTGAAATTTGACACCAGCCTTTTTTGTCGCTCTTGTCATTTCAGCCGCTTCCTTCAGTGATAAACTCATTGGTTTCTCTAACATAACATGTTTTCCTGCTTCTAAGAATTCGATTACTAAGCCGCGGATGTTAGGAGGAGTGGCGATCCATACGGCATCTATTTTTGGGTCCTTTAGCAGAGTTCGATAATCTTTTGTATAATTCATTCCATAGGCCTTGGCCATTTCTCTGGCTTTTTCCTCAGCAATATCGGCAACTCCCACAAGTTCAACGTTCTGTTGACGTGAAAGGTTGGCTACGTGATTCCAGTTTATTCTTCCCGCTCCTACGAATCCGACACCTATTCTTCGCTTCATCTTGTTTACCCCATAAAATAGTTCTTTAAAAAGCCTTATTAATTTAACTATAAACCACAATCAATAAGGCGATGAAAAGCGTGGATGTTAAGGGTTGGAATCGTAAGTACGCTGAGGCAATTAATCACGTGAAACTAATCATTAGAAATATTCAGGGGATCATCACGGCGTTCAATGTAAATATAGACGCTTTACATTTTGTCAAGAGCGAAGAAATAGAAAAAAAATTGTCGGTTCCCGAAGTTCTCAAGGAGACTCTTCAAAACTTGAAAAGCCTGCCATTCAAAATCGAGTCCCCTAGTGAATTCCTTGCTGGCTTAATCTTCACCATGAAAACCGGTCGCGGGTGTGAATGGGTTATTCATAAGAGAGATGTTTTCGATTGGATTCGCACCAATTTCAGCATTGATGAGCTTCGAATGGGCGGCCAAGCGGGGATAGTAACTAATGTTTTGGCCAACCTTGGAGTCCCCAACATTTATCCACACGTGTCGCAACTGCCTGAGATGCAAGCCAAACTATTTGTCGACAAAGAGAACATTAAGATTCCCTTTATAGAGGGGGGAGTTGTCACTTTTCGTAGCCCTTCTATGGCTGTGAGGCCCTTAGATGAGCCTTTAATTCACTGGATCTTTGAGTTCAGCAAAGGGATTAAAGTGAAGGTTGGCAATAAAACAATCGAAACCCCTGCTACTAATCGCTTCATAGCCACTTGGGACGAATACAACGCTCGCTTGGAGTTAGACCCTGCATTTGAGGAAGGATCCTTAAGGATGATCAAGAAGGTAGATAAAGCGATGATATCTGGTTTTCATTTACTCCGCAAAAAATATCCTGACGGCTCAACGTTCAATGAATGCGTGGAGAAAACGGTAAAGCTCTTATCTCGATGGAGAGGAGCGAATCCGCATTTGAGAATGCATTTTGAACAAGCTTTTCTTAGTGATTTGGAAATCATCAAGGCGACATGCAACAAGGTGTTCCCACGTGTTAACGCCCTAGGATTAAATGAGGATGAGGTTGCGCTAATACTCGACGCATACGGATGGAATGAGTTGGCAGAGGAAATTCGGGCAAGATGTTCAGCTTCCATTCTTTACGAAGGCGCTGAAGAAATATTAAGAATGTTCAAGCTAAACAGAATCATTGTTCATACGCGAGACTTTGTGCTCAGCTTGCTTAAACCAAAATATGGAATTACACCCGAGACCGAGCAATACGCCTTACTTTTTGGGGCTGCCGTGGCAGCCACTCGAGCTACCACGGGACGATTTGGAAGCTTAGACGACGTTCAAGAGACGTTAGCCAACCCTGCTTTACATTTAAGTCAGACTGGGCTGACCCAACACTTAGATCTTGCCAAAAAACTGGAGCAAATAGGCGTAACCACTTCTGAGAGGTTTCTCAAAACCGGGATAGCCAAGAGTGATGAATACTCGATAATCTACATACCGACAAAGGCCACCGACCATCCTGTCAGCACCGTGGGCCTAGGAGACTGCATCACCGCTGGAATTCTCGTTGGAGAAACCGAATAGCAAGCAACTCTCTAGCTCACATTGTCCATTATGTTTAAATAGCTAAGAAAATAAGGTTTAGGAGGTAACTGAAACGCCTCAGAAAACAACCATATCCGTGATCAAATGCGACTATTATGCGTTTCACGCTGGAGACGACCTAGCCTTCGACCTGGCTCGCCCGAGGCCGTTAAATACGCGGTTGCCCTGCGTAGAATGGGGGAGTTTGAGCCTGCCTGACTAGGTGCAGAAGCCCTAGAATACACAACCTTGCCTAAGGTCTTGTAAAAACTAAAAGACAGATTTAAGTAAGCTTGAACGTTTTGACAAAAGGATCGTGTTAGGATTCGTGGTGTTCGATTAGTTTCCTTTGTAACCTCACAAACGATCTCACACTAAGTTGGATTGAGGATGGTGGAGGTGGAGGGTCGGGCGAATGCTGAGGATAGGGCGAGAGAGTATATCAGGGAAAGGCACCCTAAGGTGAGGCGAATCCTCCTGAGGAGGGTGGAGAAGGAGGATGGTGCTTGGCTGATAGAGGGAGAGGTTTGGTTTAAGCGGTTACGCTTCTTCACCATCAGGAGGTCTTTCAGGCTTCAGATCGGCTCGGAGACCGGAGAGGTCACATCCTACCAAGAAAACCGTTCTGGCGCATGCAGGCACATTGCTTTTAATCGCAGTTAATGGAAATCCTATTACTCACGCATATGCGGAGACGCGCGCGATTTACTTTATTAGAGGATTCGCCATGTCAGCGATAGAAGAAAATCATGGGTTTATTCTCATTCTTTGCGTATTGTTTGCATAACTCGTATATTTTGTCTCTCAGAACGCTGTCGGCGTAAGAGTTGCAGTCCTCTAACAGGCCAAGTCTTTTGAGTTTCTCTATTGCTTTTATAATTTCGTTCTTGTTGGCGTGTAGCTGTTTGGCGATATATTTGGGCGTAAACTCGTAAAGTTCAAGCGTCATATGCCTCAAATAGGCCCAATCCACCAAAAATTTCAGGACCTCTACTTCAGGGCCGGCTTGATCAAGAAGGGAAGCAGGAAAAGATATCAGCTGAGAGCCCACTCGATAAGGAAGTACCTCCGGACAAGCTGGGATCGATAAGCACCATCCCAACAGACTACATCGAGTACATGATGGGGCACATCATCAGCACCTACAACGACATCAAGATGAAGGGAGTGGAATACCTCAGAAACCTCTACGGCTCCAGCGGCTTGAGCATCAGGCGGAAGACGAAGATCTCCAAGATCGAACGCCTAAAGATGTTCGCCGAATCCTTAGGCCTGAACCCAGACGAGGTTCTATCAAGAGACGCTTTGGCCACGCCTCACAGGACATTGGTCGATCCTGAGCAGAGGAAAATAGAAGTCCTCAATCAAGCCCTAAAACAAGCCATACTTCAGGAGCTCCGACAATGACAGATAGGTATTCTCTTACATATGTACAGGTCTCCCCGGGCTACCATCCTTCCCTATCTGGTACCCACATCCCCATTTCTCTAGCTGTATTAGAGAAGGATCGCGCGCTAAGAAAATTTTCAGATCAACTGGCGCCACTAGTATCATTCATTATCTTGTTTAGGCTCTCACTCGTTTAGTTCCGTTTGAGCGGGTTGGACCCACCGGATTTCCAGAATTATCAAGGCATGGTTAGCGCCGTGTTCAACACTTTTCCTGATCGCATCAACCGCATGCTTTAACTCTCGTGTTTTCGGCATCCGTTCCAGCTGTGTTTCCATCGTAACGATGAGGTTACGACCCCTTACTTCAGCGCCCAAGACACGGCAAGGAATCAAGTCAACATCACTAATTCGTCCCAATTCAACCATCCCACCAATGTAAGACTTCAAATCCTTCAGACCAGTCACCCTAACTCACCTCAGGAAAGAACCTATCAGCTTGGACCAAATAAGCCTTTGTTCAATTTTTTATAGGCTCTCACAAACTCAAAGACAGCTTAGAAAAGTCTTTTCGCGCACACCCAAAAGGGTGGTTAAAGCTCCTTTCGCTCTTTTGCCGCTTCCCAAAGCACCACTCGCTCCGACAATTCAACACGCCGAACCGCTCCTTCAGCCGCCAACATTAGCAGGTGGTATCTCACCGTGGTCCTCGGGAGCCCAAGCTTAATAGACAATTCAGGTATGCCACCTATGCCATCGCGCCTAAGCTTCTCCAAAATCCTCTTTCGATTATCCAACCCCATCACCCAAGGTAGAATTCCGCATGGACGGTCTCATGTGAGGAAACTTTGATTTCGATATCGTAGGTTCCCCGGTGTGGATGACGCAGGAATTTAGGGAATAACGTGACATAGTCAACGAGGGCGCTCGTTTAACTTATCCAAGAAGCTATCAAAAAGATATCAATTTAACTTGTTTCACCCAAAAGTATCTTGTCCAAATCAAGAGTTTTTGATTATACCGTTAATCCTTATGTTGGATGCGAGCACGGCTGCACTTATTGTTATGCACGGTTCATGAAAAGATTCACCGGCCATAAAGAAGCTTGGGGCGAATTTGTTGATGTAAAAATTAATGCGCCATGCTTACTGCAACGTGAGATAAAAAAGAAACGAGTTGGCAGAGTTTGGATAAGTGGAATATGTGATCCCTACCAACCCCTTGAGAAAAAATATGAACTGACGAAAAGGTGTCTCGAAACCTTGTTAAAGCACGGCTGGCCTGTTACGGTCCAGACAAAATCTCCTCTAGTACTGCGTGATATGGAATCGCTGAGAAAATGTAACCAGATTGAAGTCGGGTTTACAATTGCTACAGCCGGCGAGGATATTAGGAAGATTTTTGAGCCGAATTCACCACCGATTAAAGAAAGGATTGAAGCGTTAGGGAAACTGCATTCTGCGGGTGTTAAAACCTTCGCAATGATAGCGCCTATACTCCCGAAGGCCGAAGCTCGTGTATTTTTTGCCTCCAAGTCTCAGGCGTCATATTACCTTAACCCTCACAAAGCCTTATGCTGCCATAGTTAGCCTAACCTTCCAGAAGCTACGGCACCTCTGCAGGTTCGAGAAAGGAGGATACTGCAAAGAAACAAAGAGAAGGTGTGAAGCCCAAAACTGCCCCCAAATCCTAAAAGGGGAATAAACACTATTTTTAACCATTTTAGCAACGGCCTAGCGCGCAGTGTTCTAGGCATGTATCTGCTGAGAAGAATTGAAAACTCTAAAGCAGTCATCCCAGTCACTTAGAGATGTGGTTTGTTGCGCGCGCAAAGTCAAAGTCTATCTGCGATGGAAAAATCCCGACTTTATGGGCAATGGGTGATTATTTTGCCGCATCTAGGGCAATGTATGTGGCATAGGCTACTTTGCGAGTCCCGTCCTGAAATTTTTGCTTCTTTTTTCGGTAAGATGTATCCGCACTTGGGACAACGATAAGAGTCTTTCAAGGGACATTCCCTTTTGTATAGTTTTCTGTTGAATGTAATGTCTCATAAGATCTTTGATAATCTTAAGCCACCTTTTCATAGGTTGCGAGAGGGATAAAATGTAAAAGGAGTAGCAGTTGCTACACTCGTACTTTTAATTTCCCTTATCGAGGATTTTTTGCATGAAAGCCTAAAGGTTGCCAACTACTCTTTCCTTTCAAATTATAAAAGCGCGTGATCCAGTGAAGGGCAAGTGTGGTTTCTCCTTTGGCTCTAGGCCTAACTCAGTTTCGCACACAAGCGGGTCAGAACCCCCTTCATCTTCGAGGTATACTCTGAAACCAGGATAAGTTCGGAGAATTCGCTCGCCTCTAATGCTTCTACTGCACTTTCTATCTATGGCGATATTCACGTCAGACATGTTTATCGTGACGTAATCGTGTATTGTCCGATAACCCATTTTACACTTGTTTTTAGCATCGTAGTACGTGTATGGCTTTCCTTGTTCAAGGGTTGTGCAAACACAATTGACAAATGCATCACGACTCGTTTCGTATGGTCCCCTCCCCATGAGTGTCACCACTCTGAAATAATAACACGTTTTCAATTCATAAAAAACTTGCCCCTGTAACAAGGGACTGATGAAAGATGAACGGAAATTTAGATTTCGCTCAGAAACAATTCAGTCCCGAAACGCCAGATGCACCAAGTGCTTGCCAGCCAAGAGGCAGGGTTGACATCCGAGCGCTCAAGGCATTCGTTTTCGCAAAATATCCCAAAGACTCTGCAATTTACGAAGTGATTGTAACGGAACAGGATTTTCTTGGCACATCTGAGTTCTTGGCTAAAGTCAGCGTATGGTTGAAACTGTCGAGGCGGATCAAGAGTTGAGGCGTTTTTACCATTATAGCATAAAGGATTTGCTAAAAAGATATAAGAAAAATGTGATGCGGCGAGTCTACGCTATCCGCATTATGAAAAATATAAGAAATTTGCGAAAAGTTGTTAACCTGAGCATGGTCTTTGGCTCGCCTACTTATATTGGACTGGTCGCATCATGTTTTTTTGTAACAGGTGTTTTCGCCGCAAATTTCAGTGTTTTCGCGTCGCACAGCATGCTTCTTTCACCTTTTTCCTTTGCATTCTTGATAGGACTGACTGCACACGAGTCTAAACGAGATGGAGAGCCTGATAGCGAAACTAACGAGGGCAAGAAGGATAAAGAAAGTTCAGGAAGGCCAAAAAAGAAAAAAGAAAAGGGCAAAGAAAAAGATGACATTCTGCAGTTTCTTCTTCCGGCAATTGATAGAGTTGAACGGCTTGCGAAAAGCGGAATCAGCGTAGTGGCGTATCTCAGAGTGAGCACTTTTAGACAGGTGCTAGGAAAAAGCTTGGAATGCCAAGAGCGTGAGCTGCGGGCTAGGGCGAAACAGGTTGGGGCGGCACTCATTTATTGGATCATTGACGCGGGAAAAAGCGGTAGGGATTTTAGCGCTAGAAAGCTCGGCATGGTCCTTGCATTGGCCGCAGCAGGGAAAATAAATAAGCTAGTAATATCCGAAATCGACCGGATCGGCAGAAAGTCACTTCAGTTGCTTGGTTTTCTTTTACAATTAAGAGGTTACGGGGTTACTATCGTAACCCCTGCCCAGGAGCTTGATGTTGAGAAGCTGGGCGATTTCATATTTACGGCTGTGAAAGCATTCGCCGCTGAGGATCAAAATAACATTCGAGGATATGTCGCCCTTCGATCTAAGGTTCAGGCTTTTAGTAAACGTATATGGAATCTCGACGTTCCCATTGCATACCAAAAGAAAAAAAGTTGGATAGCCAAGGTTCCTGTTTGGGATCCCATAATAAATAAAATATTCAATCTTTTCCTCAAGTACAAAAGCTATGGACTAGTTTGTAAAATTGTGAATGACCTTTTTAGCGGATTTCTAAAAAAACCCTTAACGCGACAACAAGTCAGGCAAATCTTGGTTAACCCTGTTTATGTCGGCAAACCCAGATACTGCGGAGAGGTTGCAGAAAAAAAGTTCCCAGATGCAGTCATTGTTGACCACAGTCTGGCCTACGTGAGCGAAGATGTATTTGAAAAAGTGCAAACGGTCATTGCAGCTAAGAGTGAAAAATATTCGCGGCGCAAAAAACCTGTGGAGGAACTTGTTGAAGCTTTCGGCCTTGAGGTTTTGGATTTTCTGCCTCACGTTAGAGTTCACTGCCCACGTTGTAATAGCGAAATGCGGGGCGGCGGTGGCTCCGATTACGTTTGCCCTAATTGTAACAAGCATCTTAACCCGGTAAAAAAGACGGAGCTTCAAAAAATTCGAGAATGGGCGCTCAATCGTGAAAAGAGTCTTCGAGTACTGGTTAAACTGTTGAAAAAGTACAAGCAAACGGGTAAGAAATGGAAAGACGGAGATATTGAAGGCTTGCTTAATGAACATAAAAAGAACGATGGTGATGACGGCGAAGAACAAAAAAGATGATTGCATTAATGAGCGTAATAGTCGGCTGGCTTGTTCCTCTAACCGTCAGAGAGAAACCTTGAAGAGATGATTTTTGGCAATCTGCTTGTATCGCGTCCGCAATGTTGCCTCGGTTACGCGGGCTGCTTCGGCTATTTCTCGTTGTGTCTTTGTTTCTCCAGTGAGAATCGAGGCGATATAGCACGCGGAAGCAGCTAAGCCGACTGGGTTTTTTCCTTGAGAGAATTTTTGGTCTTTTAAACACTGAATGATTTTTTCTGCCGCTTCTACGGTTTTTTCTCGTTTGAAGAGGCTGGTTGAAAGCTTTCGGACGTACAGGTTGGGCATTGTAGGTTTGGATGTGGACTTTAGTTTTTTGATTAAAGTGTTGTAGGTGTGTCGTATTTTCTTGGGACTAATTTTTGATAGATATGCTATTTCATTTAGTGATCGTGCAATTTCAGCTTGTCTGCAAGCGATATAAACAATCGTTGCAGCGAGTATTCGTGTAGGTTTTCTTTTGGTAAGGTTTGCCTGGATAACTGCCTTATAAACGTCTGAGGCAAGTTTCAGAGTGTTTTCTGGAAGGGACATACTTTGACCGATTTTTGTGATCTCAAATAGACCCATTGCCAAATTTTTTTCGGTCGAGTCGGATACTCTAAGTAGCGTTTGCCATTTTTTAGAGCTGTCTTCGTTGAAATTCACACATACGGTAGGATTCTCATGGCTAGCTTGGAAACCGTTTTGCTGTACGCGTTTCTTCACGTGTTTCGAGTTCGATTTTTTATTTTTGGAACCGTTTGGACCTATGACAAAACCGCAGTTTGCACACACCGTTTTCTTATCATATTGGGACAGCCGCTTACTTCCACAGTTAGGACATTTTATGGCTTTTTTGGATACAGTTTTCACCGCCCCTTCCAAAGAGTCATTTGCTTACCCTCCATAGTTTACTATTGTTGGAGTTTTTGATGGGTCTGATTTTTCCAAGAATTCGGTGTATCGATTGAATATCTTTTCGATTTTCAGTGTTTTTCTGTCTTTTGGCATCGGTGGTCTTTTGGCTTTTCCTTTTGCGTATCTTGCCCGGATTTCATTTGCTCTTTTGAAGAGTTTTCCGTCAACGATCTTGTATTCTCTTACGTAGTCTCGAAATCCGGCTACATTGAATCTTCCGATGTACAATTCATTTGTGACTACATCTCTTACAGCACGCGCGTTCCATTCTTTTACTTTTTTAGTTTTTATTCCTTCTTTGTTAAGCAAAAACGCGGTGTGGGGAAATGATTTTGACCTCACATATAATCTGAGTATTTTGTTTACTAGGTTGACTTCATACGGGTTCGGGAGGAGACAACCATCATCGCCCTTATCGTAGCCTAAAGGCGGATGTGGATTCGGCCATTTGTGTTCCTTAGCCAGTGCGTACAATCCCAGTTTTGACCTTTCCCCGATTATTTCCCTTTCAAGTTCAGCAACTGATGCCAGGTTCCGAAAATTGAACCTGCCAACGGATGTAGTCGTGTCTATGTATTCAGTCACGCTGCAGAGACCTATCCCTAGCTTGCGCAGGGTTCTTTCTGTGTTTACTAGGTCTACTAGTGATCTGCAAAGCCGGTCGAGTTTCCAGGATATAACGACATCGAATTCTCTTTCCTTTGATTTTTCAAGCATGAATTGAAACTTTGGTCTTTCAGTGTTTTCTCCGCTCTTTCCTTCGTCAACAAAGACGTATTTTACGGTCCAGCCTCTTTCCTCGCAATATTTCCAACAGCTGCTGACTTGCTCCTTTATGCTGTAGTTGAACTTCTGATTAGGCGCGGAGGTTCTAGCGTAAATGGCGGCTAGTATTGGCTTCTTGGCGCTATTTGTTTTGTTTTTCATGTTCCTCGGGTGTCTCCAATTCTGCTCAACCCTATTTTCTCGAGAATGGTGTCCAGCACATGTGGAATGGCCCAATAATCGCTTTTGAATAGTCTTGGAACATTGCTCCCAACTCTTTTTTGGTTGACTTATGGTTCGGGTGATTTGCGTGGTGACATGTTTCGGTCAGGGGGATGACATCTGATGGATCTGAAATCAAAAAGCTCAGCGACTTTTGTTGTATCGAAGTGTTCGGTGACGCTGCATAAGGCTACTCCATATTGACGGAGGGTTTTTCCTACGTTGACTATGTCAACGAGTGAACGGCTTAAGCGATCCAATGTCCAGACGACTATAGCGTCAAAACAGCCTGTTCTGGCTTTTTCAAGCATTAATTGAAATTTTGGCCTATCAAGGTTTCTGCCGCTTTCGCCTTCATCAACAAACAAGCAGTACACAATCCAGCCTCTCTGTTCTATGTATTCTCGGCAACGCGCAATTTGCTTGTTAATGCTATAGTTGGATTCTTGACTTAGAGAGGCGACGCGCGCGTATATGGCTGCCCGAATGCTCGTTTGGCAACCGTCTTTTTCAGTTACAACAGCCGAATCGTCTAAATTACGGCATGTCAGTTTAGAATTTGTTTTCAGCAATATTATTTAGACCTCCATCGAGTATTTTTGAATCCAGCGCGCTATCTTTCTCCACCATTTGATCGTATCTCTCGCAGCACCGTTTCCATGACGGTTGGCAGAGTGTCCATCAATGCGTCCGCGAAATCGTGGATCGTGTTCTCAAATTCCTTTGCAGAAAGAGTGAAATTACTCCACGTAGTTGAATGCTGGCATTTTACCGGTCCAGTTTCAGCGAGAACCCTTCCTCCTCGGAGGATGCACATCCTCATAAACGCCAGTAGCATTGGCTGCAGCCTTTTCCTACGGATTACCGCCACTTGGCGTCTCTTAATCCTCCAGAGCACCACAGTCGCGTTCGATATGTCAATAAGAGATCTGAACAACTGCGAGTACGAGAGAGCGTTTCCCGTCTTGACCTCGATAAGAACGTTGTTCTGTCCGCATTGTAAGTTGACACCGTAGTCGGTGGGGGCGATTAGGATGTCTGCGGTGCTGTGCTCCAGTCTTGCCTCGGTCAAAACTGACACTTTATATCCCATTTTAGCCAGAAAGCTGTGCAATTGCTCGACCAAAATTCCAACCGCTAGCCTATGATTTTCCAGATACACCGCATCTATAATCGGTCTATCTTGCTGCTGAAGCCTCCTGACTATGCATCCAATACAAGGAGAACTTGCAAGAATGTTTATGATGGTAGCTGTACGCGGTTTACCGGTGGGAAGGCAGAGGTTGAATCGTTCAGCAATTTCAGAGCATATGTGGTCGAGTGAGACTTTAAGATCTTCCAAACGCAAATCCTTTCCTTCAGTCATCGTAGTTGCTTGATTTATAGCCTTTCCCATATTGAGCCACCTTTAAAGTATTAGTCTTTCTTTCAAGCTTCCTGCTGGTATGTCGTATAGTCTGTCGTTCGTAATATTTAAGTATTTCTAAAGGAAATACTAACGGGAAGACGGTGAAAGCTATTGCTTGAGGGCAAAGGTCGTTTTTGGAGAACCGATAGGAAATTGTATGTTTATATTCCAACAGAGGTAGTTTCCGACTCCGCCTTCCCTTTTACTCAAGAGAAAGGATATGTTAAGATTAAAATAGATAAAGAAAACAATAGATTAATCATTGAAAGATGGCAGACTTCATCGACTTGACTTTGCAGAATTATTTGGTTGCGGTGTTTGTTTTTCATTAGGCGACTGAAACTAGGCATCTCCTTTTTCATGCGGCGACCAAGCACTAATATATTAATTCAATTGGCGATGCTGGAAGAGCTTTAGTAGACTTAACGCCAAGTCTGCACTCGACTATATTGACGATTGGCTTGTTAATACCGGTTCTTCGCTACATTCCTCTTTCACGCTGTTGATGGCAGTCCCATTTGAAGGAGACGTAAGATTGACTCTCTGAGTTTCCATTTTGGAACAGTTGGTTCTAATGGTGTAATGACTAGGTTGTTTTTTGTCTCCATCGCCTAGGTGGATCGATCCTATTTTAGACCGGTTATGTTGCGTTATCGCGGCTGTTGCCTTTTCATGGTAGACTGTTTACTTGTCGCGGCTTTTTGGTCGTTTCGTTTTCTTGGTTGTTGCGTTTTGTTGGCTTGTTCACTTTCGCGGCATATTTCAAACAAGATTCTAGGTCTCTCAAAGCGTAATTTAGAAATAAAGAAGCGGATGCTTCAATTCTAGCTTTTTTCAGAGAAAGACTTTAAATTCGCTTTTAAAGATTAATTATCGCCTGCTCGGAGCCAGCAATTCGCAGGCTTGATGTAGGTCGGTTAATATGAACACGGTTCAATTGTCTCTGCATCAACTTAAGAAGTTGCGAAAGTACTTGTTCAGCTTTGCTCCCAAGGAGGCTGCCGCGTTTATTATCTCCGAGTTTTTCAGGGACAAGGAGGGTATACGATTCGTTGCAAGAGAATTGATGCTTCCTGATGTGAAGGACTATTGTGTGCAGAATGAGGAGGGCCTAGATCTGTTTTCTGATTTCATCGACCGAGTGGTCAGTAAAGCAGAGGGGGAGAATCGCACGGTTATATTTTGTCACTCTCACCCTTTTGCAACGGATAAGCTGTCTTATTCGCCCTTTGACGATTTTAGTGAAAAGGTTTTGCTTTGCGATTACATGGAGGGTAAACCGGTGGGCAGCTTGCTTTTTGGGCAGAGTAAAATTATAGGCGGAGTATGGTTTTCTCTGGAAGAATTCCCGGAAATAGTGCACCAGATAAGGTTAGTTGGGCGCCACCGCACGACCATCCTTTGGTTGCGGTAGCGTTCGCGACCCTCTTCAATCTTTTTAACTGAAGCCTTTGTTGAACCTCTTTGACAGACAAATATAGGTGGTCAAAGTTGTTCCATTTCCTGAAGGTGTCGCAACAGCTTTAGGCCTCTCTCTGTTGGTTGGTAAACGGTTCTTATTGGTCGGGAGTCTATTACTGTGCGTTTGATCAGATCCATCTTTGATAGACCTCGAACGATTAAGGTTACGGTTGCACGGCTTTGAACAATACGATTCTCTAGGTCATGTTTCAAAATCTCAGCGTAGTGGGCAGATCCCTTCTCGCAGACGAACTTTAACGTTTCATAGAAACCCTTTTTCGACATCTTCCTTAAAAGATCCCTCAAAGCCTTGCGCTTGTCTCTATCCATCTGTTCTTGCCCGTATGTGGGTATCAGTGCAGTCATGATAAGTTGTAAGCATATGATTCAGCATCTATGAATTCATTTTGAAATCCATACTCTCTATTCATAATCCTTAAACTGCCCTACATTGATATAGCCCTTTTTGGGTGCTAGAGTTGAAAGAGAACAGTCGATTAAAGCGTGCGTTGGCTGTGTGCATTGCTATAGCAATTTTGCTTGCTGGATCAAACGTTTGGCTCTTTATTAGAGCCTCGAGCGCAGAGGTCCATTTAGACGCACTACGCTGGGAGCATAGCAGGTTAATCGCTGAGTATAACGACCTGGGTAATCGTTACAGTGAACTGAGAAGTACGTGCGAGGCTCTAAAGACAAGTTATGATTTGCTCCAAAGCGAACATGCTACACTGGAGGTAAGCTATCAGAATCTCCAAAGCGAATACTCTAGCTTCCGTAGTCGTTATGACGAATTACAGCAGAACTATGAGAGCCTAAAAGGCGATTACCAAGCGTTACTGGATCAGTACAATACACTGGTCACGGAGGTTGCGGAATACGAGAGTCTGAAACAAGACTATGAGACGCTATA
>Ga0315314_1001284_pt1 | contig 23167 bp, 18 predicted proteins | sample TDP9_MG_FD_203631 | JGI IMG/M metagenome (GOLD analysis project Ga0315314, IMG submission 203631) | Freshwater sediment microbial communities from Lake Towuti, South Sulawesi, Indonesia - TDP9 | ecosystem: Environmental > Aquatic > Freshwater > Lake > Sediment | place: Indonesia: South Sulawesi... | reverse complement strand
CGGAGCAGCTCCAGTACCCTCTCATAGGGCAGATGTTCGACCAGATGGGCGGAGAAGATGCCATCAACGCTCTCCTTATCCAGCCCTTGAAGATAAACGAAAACGTCCTGACAGACCACATTCAGGTTGCGCTGCCTCGCTGCCGCACAGCACTTCTCGTCGCGGTCCACCCCGATGCCTTCTATGCCCTTCTCCTTCAGCAACTCGACGAAGTCGCCATCGCCGCAGCCGAGATCCACCACCTTCTGGCACCCAGCGAAGAAAGGGAGGTAGAAGCTCTGGATCCGCTTCTGGCCCTCGGGGGTGGCCCCGATGTACCTTAGGAAAGCATAATCAATGCCCGGTTCGCTCATCCCTGCCGTCGCCTTTCAGGGTATTTGAAGCAATTATATCACGGCTCCCCATCGAAGGCAAGCATTCGCTTAAAAACCAAAAAGGCTCGGCCGTTTCCGACCGAGCCTTCTGCTATGCGCCTTGCCACATCATCCCTTTTATGGGTAGTTCTTCATGATGATGGGCAGGTGAGCCCTATACACTGATGTGAACTCGACGGTACAGGTGCCGGATATGGAATCGGAGGTGGCGATGATGGTGGCTGTGCCCGTAATGGTGATCGAGGTCAATGTGGCCATGGCCATGCCGCCGGTGGTGGTAGCGGTTATGGTTTGCGCGATGGGGAAACCGCCCAAGCTCGTGGTGAAGGTCACCACCGTGCCATCCAACACAGAGTAGTCATATCCATCTTTCACCGTGGCGGTGATGATGGAGGTGGAAACCCCGTCGGCAAAAATGCTCGTCGGGTAAGCCTCCACCGTGACGGTAGATGGTGGCCCCAACCAGAAGGTAACGGCGGTGGTGTCGGATATGGAGTCGGCGGTGGCAGTGATGATGGCTGTGCCAGGGACCTCTGAGGTCAGTGTGGCGGTGGCAATGCCACGGCTGGTTGGTTTGGTAATCGTGTCGCTGTCGAAGCTGCCTAAGCTGGTGTGAAAGGGCACCTCGGTGCCATCCTCCACTGGGTTCCCATGCCGGTCGGCCACCGTGGCCGTGATGGTGGAGGGGAGCCCACAATGGGTGCTGGTCGGCATGGCTGTCGCTGTTACAGTGTAAGGTTCCCCCCCTGTGAACCTAACAGTGCAGGTGTCGAACCTGGAGTCAGCGGTGGCAGTGATGATGGCTGTGCCCGCCGTCGTGCTGGAGGTCAATGTAGCCGTAGCTATGCCGCTGGCGGTGGTTTTGGTGACCGCGGTGCTGCCCAGGCGGCCTAAGCTTGTGGTAAAGGTGACAACTGTCCCATCGCTGACATGGAACCCGCCTTGATCAACCGCTTGTGCCGTGATGATGGACGTAGAGAGGCCATCGGCCGGGATCTTATCGTGATCGGCCGTCACCGTTACAGTGTGGGGTGGACTGGCGACGAATTTCACCCTTGTCGTGGCCGCCAACCTACCGTCAGCGATGGCCGTGGCCCGGACCTCGGCGGTACCAGGGGGCATTCCCGCGGTCAATGGGGCGACGGCCTTGCCGGTGCCGGCCGAGGTCACAGCCCCAGAGCGAAAGGCGTCAACATAGATGCGCCCCGATGCCCTCATCACTTTTATCTCGTGCCCCCCGGGACCCAAGGCGTTCGAGATCACAGTTTCCCTCTGGAACTCCAAGGGACCACTCATGCTTATGCTTTTGGTGTAAATGCCATCAATGATCACATCGGCAGTGCCCCCAAAGGGCTCCCTGAGATAGGCCAGGGACACCGCCGTTCCGGTGAAGGTCCAGGAGAGCCATCCCGTGTCCGCATAGAGATACCTCCCACCGCTGGCCCTCGGGTCAGACACCACACGCCATCCTGTAGAAGCTATCACTTCGGTCGAATCCTCTGCCTCCACAAACTCGTAGGGAAGCGTCCCCAACGTGGTGGTGAAGCCGACCATCATCCCATCCGGGGCAGGTTGGCCTGTGTGGGTCTCGGCGATGATGGCGGTGACGTCGGCGGTGGAAGAGCCATTGGCCGGGATCTCATCGGGATCGGCGGTCAGCGTCATGGCGTAGGTCGGAACCACGAAAGTGACCCATGTCGTCGCTGCTATATTGCTCCCCAGGCTCACGCCGGTGGCCCGCACCTCGGCTATGCCGGGCGTCGTCCCTGAGGTCAGCGTGGCCGTGGCCTCACCCTCCGAGGTGGTCGTGCCGGAGCGGAAAGCATCAATCACCACATAAATGTTTGCAGATGCGCCGTCACCGCCCTTGATGCCTGCGACCTCCACCGCTATGATATGCGACACCCCAACAGATAAGGCATTGGAGACGACCTCCTCCACCTGCCATACCACAGAAGGGTCATACATGTCTATGGTCTTAGTGTAAACGCCATCTATTTTCGCGTATGCAAGGCCCTCATTGGGCCCTTTGGTATATATGAGGGAGACCGCTGTTCCAGAAAAGGTCCAGGAGGCTACTGCCCCAGCGGTATTGGTGAAGACAAAGCTCCCTCCGCTGGCTTTTATATCGTCTTGAGAGGTCCAGGATACAGGCGAATAGGTGATGGAGGGATCATCCTCCTCGACATAGGCATGGGGAAGCGTTCCCAGCGTAGCGGTGAAGCCAACCATCGTCCCATCAGGCGGGAAGAGGCCGAGGTTGGTCTCGGTGATGTCAGCCCTGATGGTGGAGATGGAGACGCCATTGGCCAAGATGATGGCGGGGGTGGCGCCGACCGTCATGGTGTAGCTGGGAGCGGTGAGGGTGACGGTGGTCATCCCCTTTACAGCGCCCTCCGGCACCGCGGCCCAGACATCGGCTACGCTTGTTGTGGCAAGCCTCTTCGAGGTCAGGATGGCCGAGGCCTCGCCTCCCAAAGTGGTCGTGCCCGAGCGGAAGGCATCGAGCACAACGTATGTGTCTGTGCCTCCGCTCAAGGTGTAGCCTGCCACTGTCACCGTGATAGTGTGCTCTCCAAAGCTCAGATCCTTGGCGATCGCCTCCTCGAGGCGTTGCGGCGAAGGGGCATAGGTGTCCAGAACGATGGGCACAGCGCTATCTACCGTAACTGTAGCGACGCCCCCATTAGCCTGTTTGCGGTAGAGCAATGAGACTGCTGTGCCTATGAAGTCCCAGGATGCCCAAGCGCCCGCAGACCTAGAGTAAAGGCTTTCCCCATCGCCGCTAATGCTCCAGGCTGGTGAGGTTATCACCTCGGTCGGATCTTCCGCCTCGACATACTCGTAGGGGACGCTTGCCAGATCTAGGGTGGTGGTGAAGCCCACGAAGACCCCATCCGGCACAGGGTTGCCGAGGACATCTCTCACCATGGCCGTGATGGTGGAGGTGGAGACGCCATCGGCTAGGATGTTGTCGGGGGCAGCGGTAAGGGTCACAGTGCTGGGCACCGAGGCCATCCGGACATCGCCAGCGCCTGGCTCCCTTTTCAGCGCTACCGGTGCATTGCTTCTCCGCTCCCGATCATTGCCAGCAGCCGCTGGCCCTGCCGCGGCCAGGGCCACCATCAGCAGGGCCAAACACAGAAGGCCCGCCGCTAGGCTCAGCCAAACCCTCGCCGATCTCGCCTTTTTCGTCACCTGAGTCTCCTCACCTTGGTTAAAAAGTAACTTTCCTTTCGATGTTCTTTCCTCTTGCCCCCTTCTCCCTCCACATAGGGGAAAGATGGAAAGGGGCTACCTTCAGCAGCCCCAATACCCCTCATTCCCTTCGATCCTCTCGGTTCGTTGCTAATGCGCGCTTACCATAAAGAACAGCGGTATGTAGGCCTTGTAAAGCTGAGGGACGTAACTGAAGGTTGCGGTGATGATCTGCGGGTTGTTCTCGCTGTTGGGCATGGTGCTTGTGACGGTGATCGGGGTGGTATAGAGGCCATAGCCGGGCAGGGTGCCCTTATCAGCGGAAACGGTTATGGAGGAAGGGGTGTGGCCAAAAGGCCCGGTGATGGAAAGCCATGGGGTCGCCCCTGCCGTGGCGCTCCATGTGGAGGGGCTGGTGCCAGGGTTGGTGACCGCTTGCTGCAAGGGGCCGGTGTTATCATCGGCGAGGAAGACAAGCGAGGTGGGGCTGACCTGAAGGTAGTGGGGCGTTGCCTTCACGGCGGCGTTGGCGTCTATGCGCCCGTGGCCGAAGTAGTCGTCCCGGCCTGGATCGCCCAGGTCAACGGCCGTGGACTCGACGATGCCCTTCACCTCGTCGGGCGTCAGGGTGGGGTTAACCGACCAGATCAGCGCCGCCAGCCCCGACACGTGTGGGGCGGCCATACGGGTGCTGCTTATCCACCCATAGCCCCCCTCCCAAAAGCTGCGGATCTCCACCCCAGGCGCAGTGACGTCCACCCGGTCGTTGTGCGTTGAGCTGCCCCAGTGCTCATCGTCACGGTTGGTGGCGGCGACGGAAACGACGTGGGTGTGTGAGGCGGGGTATCGGTAGGTATCGTCGCCGGTATCCCCGGCAGCGGCGACGAGGAGACAGCCCTTAGAGTGGGCGTAGGCGACCGCGGCTTGCAGCGCCTGGGAGTAGGCGGCGCTGTCGAAGCTCATGTTGATGATCTTCGCTCCGTTGTCGGCGGCATAGTAAATGGCGCTGGTTATATCGGAGTAGTATGCATAGCCGTTGGCGTCTATCACCTTGACGGGCATGACCTTGGCCCCCCAGGAGACGCCGGCAATGCCTATGCCGTTGTCTGTCTCCGCCGCTGCGATGCCGGCCACAAAGGTCCCATGCCCATAGTCATCCTGAGGGTCGTTGTCCCAATTGACAAAGTCCCAGCCATGCACATCATCTTTATAGCCATTTCCATCGTCATCGAGCCCGTTGCCTGGGACCTCGCATGGCTTTGTCCAGATCTTGGCCTCCAACTCTGGATGATCGAGATCCACTCCTGAGTCGATGATGGCGATGACGACGCTTTGGCTGCCGGTGGTGATGTCCCATGCGGAGGGCGCCCCTATCTTTGCCAGGTTCCACTGGGAGGGATAGAGTGGGTCGTTTGGGATGGTATCCATAGCCCGGACAGTGAGGGCGACCTCAGCCGACATGGTATCTTTGACGTGGGCGATGTAATTCGGCTCCGCGTATTCCACCAGCGGGTGGCGCTGTAGCTCCCTTATCTTCTCCAACTCGTGGCCCACCGGCACGGAGAGGCGCAAGATGCCCAGGCCATGGATCTCGCCTAACACCCTCACATCTTGTGCGGAGAGGGCGGGCTGAATACCGACCCTGGGGGCGCCTTCCCTGAATTTGACCAGGATCTCGCCCGCTTTGAACTCGGCCGTGCCGCCTGCCTGGCCAACCGTCGCCGGCGGGGTGGGTTCCTCGGCGAAGGCAGAGGGGCAGGGAAGGGAGAGGGAGATAACCAGCAGCAAGCTTAGAACAGCTTTAAGTGTTAACATGATCCTCGATACTAAGTCCCCTTTTGATTCCAATGATATCACAAGAAATCATTTGTGTCAATAGACTGAGCACAGAAATCTCATGGAGCAATCCCTGCCGGGGTGCGACAATCTCCTCCTTAGGAGCGCTCGAATGATCAGGGAAAAACGGAGACACAGAATAGTATCTTCGTTTCGAGCAATCATTTAAAGCCTTGCGTCCAGAAATAGGGATGGGCACGCTCGATTGCGGTAGCTGGCCGAATCGCCAGGCTCAGTGATTCCTGAGGATCAGGGGCAGGAAAACCATATAATTCACCTCCCAGAAGAGGCTCTTGGCTAGAAACCCGCCGATGTACAGGTTAGTGAGATACGTGCCTGTAGGAAAAGCGATCGGCTCTCCATCCTTATAGTAGTGTACCTCGAAGGACTTCGTGCCTGACCCCGTTAGGGATGTGGTCTGATCGAACAGGATAGCGCCATGGGGATCGTAGACTATTATCCTGATCTGCTCCCCCGCCATATCGGCGTACTCTAAGACGACATAGACCACGTCTGTCCCTGCCGGGAAATGGGTCACACATGCCCCATTGGGTGCATCGCTCATGCAGAATCGAACGATCTGGCCCGGCGCGGGTGTAGGGGAATCAGCAACCCTGGCGGCCGCGGTCCCCATCAGCAGGCTGCCCAGCGCCACGACGGAGGCTATAATCGTTGTGTGTCTCATTCGACGCCCCCTTTGAGATTCGATCTTCACCACTTTTTAGCTCTTAAAGTGGAAGCTTAGCTCGTCTGGGGCACGCTAGAGGCGAGCATTAGATACCTCCCGGCTAGCAATATGGTAAGCTGCCCAAAATCAGAGAAATACGGAGACGCAGTTTGCGTCTCCGTATCTGAACGATCATTCGAAGGGCATCGCTGATATCTGGCGGCGAGACAGGGGGTGGAAGAGCCGCTCAAGGGCGGTGAATCGCCGATCAACACCCAAACTCTAACCCTCACGAACGGCTCCTTAAGGGCTGGGAAAGCGATCACTTCACTTCCCAAAGACGGGTCTTACTCAGATACCCGCCATGATACAGGTTGGTAACATACAGGCCAGGAGGGAAAGGAGGGGGCTCCCCTCCCCCACCATCTCGTCCTGCCGCTACAAGGGATGCTGCTGGACGAGACATTGCTGTAGTAGCCGCATTCTTAACTACAAGGGGCAGAAATATCTTTTTTATCGAATAGGTTACAGGGATGGGCTCTCTGCCTGATCCAGTAAGGGTCATGGACAGGTTAAGCAGGAATAAGCCGCGAGGGTCATAGACTATTATCTTGATCTGATCCCCCTCACAATCGGCGTATTCCAAGATGACATAGACCACCTTAGTCCCCTTTGGGAACTCCGTCATCTCTGGCCCATCAAGCCGATCGCTCATGTGAAAGCTGACGGTCCCTGGCGTGGGTGCAGGGGAATTGGCAACCCTTGCGGCCGCAGTACCAACCAGCAAGCTGATCAGCACTAGCATCCCGAAAATAGCCACAAGCCCTGTATATCTTATCTTCATTGTTGGACGCCTCCTCTATTTTGGTGCTTTGTTATGGAAAAGATGTCGCCGCTCCTTTTCGGCAATGCCCCGTAACCCCCACTGTCACTTCTCAACAGGGTATCCCGCGCTTTCCCAGTCGGGGAACCCCCCTTTCATGACCTTGACGTCTTTAAACCCCTTGTCGAATAAGATCTGTGCCACACGGGCACTGTCCCTCTCCGGCGGTCAACAGCGGGCGCAGTAGACGATTATCTCCTTGTCCCTGAGGAGCTCGGCGTAACGGGCCTCTACCTCCGACAGGGGAATGGAGATGGCCCCCTTTATGTGCGCCTCATCGAAATCCTCTTTGCTGCGCACGTCAACGATGACCACATCGGCCCCGCTGTCTAGCCTTTCCTTTACCTCCTCTGGGCTGAGGCGAGGCACCTCAACAGCGCCCTTCGTCGCCGTGGGGAGAGGGGTAGGGGTCTGAGGCCGGATCTGGCGAACAACCTTAGACCTCAACTGCTGAGCGATCGAGGCCCCCGGCCAACCAGCCGCAGAGAGGGCCCTCCCCAGCAACACCCCGACAAAGAAGATGCCGATTATCCCCAGGGCAGCCAGGAACCAGTATAAGACTCTACTTATGGTCACTTTGCTTTCCTCTTCGTTCAATCCCCTCACCTCTTTCATACAGCCCTCGCCGCTGTGCAGGCTAGCCGGCGGCCATCGCCCGGCGGAGGGCCCAAAAGACGAAGGCGATGAGCAGCACCATGATGGCCACCAGGGTGAGGATAAAGGGAAGGTTTCCTCGTTCGGCCCTGGGCGGAGCCACCGGCCTCTCTGTCGCTTCCGGGGATGGCTGCGGCATCGGCTCGCCCACGCTCCATATTATGGTCTTAGCCAGGACGAATCCCTCCTCTGGCGCGATCTCTGCATATCCACCCAGGTATAGATTGGTGACATATAGGCTATCAGGAAAGGCTCCCTTTTCAAAGCGGATGGCTATGGACTCAGTTCCTGACCCCTGGTACGCTTTAATCTGTTCAAAGAGGATATTGCCCACGTTGTCGTAGACCCTTACCTTCAGCTCTTCCCCTTCCATGTCAGTGTAGTCGAAGATAAAGTATACGACCTCAGTGCCCGAGGGGAAATGGGTCATCACTTCCCCATCAGGGGCATCGCTCATGCGGATGTTACTGGGTTTGCTAGCTAAGGCAACACTGACCAAGAGGGCGGTCAGAGAGAGAGCCAGAAGCATGGCCATGATAAAAAGCCTTTTCATCGGTTAACACCCCTTTCTAGATCACTTCTTCCACATCCCTAGGGCTAGGAGGGCTAATAGCGCGGTGAAGCCGATGACCGCATACAAGAAAGCATTAGCGGAGAGCCTCGATAGACCAGAAGCAGGGGATGGCGCGGGGATCGGCCTCGGCGTTGCCGTGGCGGTCAGGAGCATCGGAGATGCTGCCGTCGTGGTGGGCGTTATTGGCATTGGTGTAACCGTCGCTGGCGTGAGGGGCGACGTTGCTGTGGGGGCTATTGGTGCTGCCGTCGCGGTGGGGGTGGGAGGCAGCGTTTGCATAGCCTCCGGGGTCGCGATGGGGGTCTCTGTGGGAGTCGCCGTCGCCTCCGGCATAGGGTATGGCATCTCAGTAGGGGGCGCCGTCAGCGTGTCCCTTGGGGCCACTGTAGGGGCCTCTGTAGGTATGACGGTAGGCGTATCTGTGGGCGTTGCGGTGGGCATGGTGGTGGGCGTCGCCGTCGCCCGCGGTGTCGGGGTCGCTACCCCCACTGCCTCGGTTACCTCCCATATTATGGTCTTGCTCAAGAACCCGCCGCGGTAGAGGTTAGTGACATACCGGCCATCAGGAAAGACACCCTCCATGGGCGAGATTGCAATGGATTCCGTTCCCGACCCCGTATAGGTTTTTGTCCGGTCGACCAGGATGGTGCCAAAGTTGTCGTAGACTATTATCCTTATCGCCTCCCCTTCCAGGTCAATGTAGTCGAAAATAACATAGACAATGCTCGTCATCGAGGGGAACTGGGTCATCGCCGGCCCATTGGGGGAATCGCCCATGCGGATGTTAGCGAGGGTGCCAGCCACCGCCAGGCTGACAGCTAGGATGCTCAGACAGAGGCTCAGGCCAATGGCCAAGGGAATCGAACGTCTCAAGATATAGGGGCTCTCCTTCTTTCGAAGCTATCTTACACTAAACAATGAATATTATACCACTTTTGCAAAGAGACGTCAAGAGCACAAACACAGTGTGGGGGGCTTGCCAAATTTGAAAATATCTGCTATAATAATTCATAACGGGGCGTAGCGCAGCCAGGGAGCGCACTTGAATGGGGTTCAAGTGGTCGCCGGTTCAAATCCGGCCGCCCCGACCAATCATGCGAGACCATCCATTAAGTCCAGGGCCAGCTTTGGACCTTGGACTAAAATTTTATCTCAAGGGTGAGCAGCCTATGGACGACGTTGTCTGTAGATGCAGCGACCTCTCGGAAAGCGACATCGCCCTCCTGCGAAAGATAAGGGACGAGATGCCCCTCCTGGCTGACATCAGCCGGGCCGACGTGCTGATGTATTGTCGAAGGGGGGCAACACAGGCCCTCGTCGTTGCCCAAGCCAGGCCCCACTCCGTCTCACCCATATACACCGAACCGCTCATCGGTCGGGTGGTGGCGCCGACAGATGAGCCCCTCGTCTTCAGGGCTTTGGCGCATGGACGTTATGCCCGCGGCACCCACACAGCAATAGCCCACGGAGCCCCTGCCGTTCTGGAGGCACGTCCAATACGGGGCGCTGAGGGGAGGGTGATCGGCGCTCTGAGCATCGAGACGAACCTCCTAGAGCACGAAAGGCACCGTCGCAGAAGCCGGGTCTTTCAAAGGGCGCTTCGACAACTCCAGGCGATGGCCTTACAAGGGGGGCTAAAAGGGGTGGAAGACCTCTCCCCCTTCGGCGAGCACGATGGCATCATCGTCGTCGACGCGCAGAAGCGGATCCAATATATGAGCGGCATCGCAACTAATCTCTATCGGAAGCTGGGCTATATGGAGAGGCTGTTGAAAAGGCGCCTCTCCACCTTAGAAACGGCCGACGAGGAGCTCGTCTCCTTGGCGCTGAGGGAAGGGGGCTGTATCGAGAGAGAGGTGCAGGAGGGGCACAGAACCTGGATCAGGAAGGTGATCCCTCTGATCTCACGGGAGGATAAGCTCGCTCGGCTGAGGGCCTTCCTGCCCCTACCTCCCCCCGACCCCCGCCTGGTGGGGGTGATGCTGACCGTCCACGATGCCACGGAAGCTCGCCGCAAGGAGCAGGAGCTCAAGATAAAGTCGGCCATGATCCAGGAGATTCACCACCGGGTGAAGAACAACTTGCAGACCATAGCTGCCTTCCTGCGCCTGCAGGCCCGCCGCACGGATTCGGGGGAAGTGCGGCGGATACTCCAGGAGGGCATTAACCGCGTCCTGAGCATTGCTGTCGTCCACGAGTTCCTCTCGGAATACGAGTCTCAGGCCATAAACATCAAGGATGTGAGCCAATGCATCATCAAACAACTGGTTCAGGGAATGCTGGATTCGGAGAGGCGGATCCAGCTCAACCTGAGGGGCACCGACATCTGCCTCCCTGCCCAGCAGGCAACGGCCTGCGCCTTGGTCATCAACGAGCTGTTGCAGAACGCCTTGGAACACGGCTATGACCGCCGCATGGAGGGCACCATATCGGTCATCCTACAGGAGGATGGCCAGAGGGTGGCCATCGAGGTCAACGATGATGGCCGAGGCCTGCCTGCGGGCTTCGACCTGGCCCATAACAGCAGCCTGGGCTTACGCATAGTGCAGACTCTGGTGCAGGAGGACCTCAAGGGGCACTTCGAGTTGAGGAGCGGCGATGGCGTTTCGGCCATCGTGACCTTTCCAAAATAGCAAATCGCGTATCGCTTATGGCTTATCGCCGGTTCATTGATGCGATAGACGATATGCGATAAAGCGAAGCGAGCAATAAGCTAAAATGGAGGTGAAGCGGGTTGGAGCAAACGAGGGTTATCATTGCCGAAGACGAATCTATAGTCCGCATGGACCTGCGGGAGATGCTGGCCAACCTGGGCTACCTGATCGTCGGTGAGGTGGGCGATGGCCGCAGCGCAGTGAACCTCGCCCGGGAGCTCAGGCCCGACATCGTCATCATGGACATCAAGATGCCGGATCTGGACGGGATCGAGGCCGCCAAGACCCTCACCGAGGAGAGGATAGCACCCGTGCTGCTGCTCACCGCCTATAGCCAGCAGGATCTGGTGGAAAGAGCCAAGGAGGCGGGGGTGGTCGGCTACATCGTCAAGCCCTTCCGCGAGTCCGACCTGGCGCCGGCCATCGAGGTGGCACTGGCCAGGTTCAAGGAGTTCCAGGCCCTGGAACGGGAGGTTGAAGACCTCAAGGAAGCCCTGGAGACGAGGAAACTGGTCGATCGCGCCAAGGGCTTGCTGATGGACACCCAGGGGCTGAGCGAGGCCGAGGCCTTCCGTCGCATCCAGAAGATGAGCATGGACACCCGTCGGCCGATGAAGGAGATCGCTGAGGCCATCATCCTGGCCCATCAGGTCAGGGGGGAAGGGCGATGAGGGCCGCTTTCTTCGACCTCGACGGCACTTTGTGCACGGCCCATGCTTGGAAGGCTATCGCTCAGCACCACATCCAGCACCGCCAGAAGCTGGTGAGCCTCTTCGCTTACCTGGCCTTCCACCTCGCCCTCTGGCCCCTCTACAGGATGGGGCTGCTCAGCCAGGAGCGGTTCTTCATCAGCTGGGCAAAGGACTTGGCCTGGACCCTGGGCGGCTTAACCAGAGAAGAGGCCCTGAAGGTCTTCCACTGGGTGGTGGATCAGCGCTTGGTCCCCTCCTTTCGCCCCGATATCCTGGAGGTTCTGCATCGCCACCGAATCCAAGGGCATCTGGTGGTGTTAGTCTCCGGCACCTTCCAAGATCTTTTGGCCCTCATCGGGGAAGAGCTGGGCGTGGGCTACGTCGTGGGCACCAGGTTGGAGGTGGTTGACGCCCGGTACTCGGGCCGGATCATAGAGCCCGCCTGCCTAGGCCCAGGCAAGGTGGAACTCCTCCAGGACTTCCTGGGCGCAAGCCAGTTCGACGTCAACCTCGGGTCCAGCTTCGCCTACGCTGATAGCATTTTCGATGTGCCTCTATTGAGGTTGGTGGGCCATCCGGTGGCCGTTTACCCGGACGAAAGGCTGCAGGCCTATGCCTTGCGAGAGGGATGGCAGATACTGGAAGGATAGATTTGGGGACGGAAATCGCGGATAGGATAAGCCTGTGGATCAGGGAGAGGGTGAAGGAGGCGGGCGCTGAGGGCGCGGTGGTGGGGTTAAGCGGCGGGGTAGATTCCTCCACAGCGGCGGTGCTTGCTAAGAGGGCTTTAGGGGATAGGATGCTGGGGCTGATTATGCCCTGCCATAGCGACCCGACCGACGTGGAGCACGCCAAGCTGGTCGCCACTAAGTTCGACATCAAGACCGAATATGTGGATCTGACCCCTGTCTTCGACTGCCTAATGGGGGCCCTGCCGCCAGGAGGCAGGCTGGCCAGGGGCAACCTCAAGCCTCGCCTGCGCATGTCCACCCTTTATTACTTCGCCAACAACCTCCACTACCTGGTGATGGGAACGGGGGACAAGAGCGAACTTACGATTGGCTACTTCACCAAATACGGCGATGGGGGAGTGGACATCCTCCCTATAGGCGACCTCCTGAAGACCCAGGTGCGCAAACTGGCCAAGGAGCTCGGCGTTCCTGATGAGATTATCGCCAAGCCTCCCAGCCCCGGCCTGTGGGAGGGGCAGACTGGCGAGGGGGAGATAGGGATTGCTTACGAGGAGTTGGACAAGATCCTTTTGGCTATCGAGTCCGGTGATACAAGCAACTGCGACCCTGAGGCCCTTAAGCGGGTGAAAGGCATGATCGCCGCCTCCGAGCACAAGAGGAGGCCGATACCGATATGCAAGCTCTGACAGGAGGGGCACAATGTGCGGCATAGTTGGTTACTTCGGCCCCCGCGAGGCGACATCCATCATCGTGGAAGCCTTGAAGCGCCTGGAGTATCGCGGCTACGATTCGGCGGGATTGGCCGTCATCCAGCAGGATGGGTGCATCGCCATCCGTCGCGACGTGGGGAAGCTGGCCGAGCTGGAGAAGCGTCTGGCGGAGTCGCCGGTGAGCGGCAACATCGGCATAGGCCACACCCGCTGGGCCACCCACGGGATGCCCAGTGAGCACAACGCCCACCCCCACACCGACTGTAAGGGCGAGGTGGTGGTCATCCACAACGGCATTGTGGAGAACTTCTTAGCCTTGCGTCGAGAGCTCACGGCGGAGAGGCACGTCTTTACATCGGAGACGGATACCGAGACCATCCCCCATCTGGTGGAGAAATACCTGGCCGAGGGGGAGGGCCTTGAGGGGGCAGTGCGCCGGGCCCTGCACCGCATCCAAGGTGCTCACGCCATCGTGGTCATGTCGAGCCGCGAGCCGGATAAGATCGTTGCTGCCAGGCTGGGGAACGCCGGCGGGGTGGTGGTGGGCGTGGGCGAGGGGGAAATGTTCGTGGCCTCCGATATGCCCGCAATCCTGGAACACACCCGGCGGATGATTTTCCTCGAGGATCGACAGATGGCCGTGGTCACCAGGGACAGGGCCAGGTTCATGACCCTCGACGGCCGGCCGGTGGAGAAAGAGGTGCAGGTCGTGCCTTGGGATCCCGTTTTGGCGGCCAAGGGCGAGTACAAGCACTTCATGCAGAAGGAGATCTACGAGCAGGCCCGCTCCGTCACCGACACCATCCGCGGGCGGGTGGACTTCGAGGCCGGCGAGGTGCGCCTGGAGGGGTTGAACCTCTCGCCAGAGGAGGCGCGCCGTATGGAGAGGACGTTCATTGTGGCCTGCGGCACCTCGGCCTACGCCGCCCTTGTGGGCAAGTTCATCATCGAGGCCCTGGCTCGTATCCCCGTGGAGGTGGACTACGGCTCCGAGTTCCGCTACCGCGACCCTCTCATTGACAAGCGGACGCTGGTTTTGGCCATCACCCAGTCAGGGGAGACGGTGGATACTCTGGCGGCCATGGAGGAGGCGCAGCGCAAAGGGGCCAAGCTTTTGGCCATCGTCAACGTCATCGGCAGCCAGGCCGCGTGCCTGGCCGACGGAGTGATCTACATGCAGGCCGGGCCGGAGATCGGGGTGGCCTCCACCAAGGCCTTCACTGCCTCATTAGTGGATCTGTACCTCTTGGGGCTGCACTTGGGCAGGCTCAGGGGGACCATCGACTCGGCCAGAATGAGAGGCTTGGTCGAGGACCTCGCTAGGCTGCCAAATAAGGTAGGGCAGGCCCTGGCCAACGACGGCGATTACAAGGCCTTGGCCGAGCGATATTTCAAGCGAAGGAATTTCCTCTACCTCGGGCGGGGGATCAACTACCCCATTGCCCTGGAGGGGGCCCTCAAGCTCAAGGAGATCAGCTACATCCACGCCGAGGGATACCCAGCAGGGGAGATGAAGCACGGCCCCATCGCCCTCATTGACGAGAACATGCCCGTGGTGGCCATCGCCGTGCGCGACCATGTCTACAACAAGATGGTCAGTCAGGTCGAGCAGGTCAAGGCCCGAGGAGGCATCGTCATCGCCCTGGCCACCGAAGGTGATGAGGAGATCACTGGGAAAGCAGACGATGTCATCTATGTCCCGCCCACGCCGCCGCTCCTTTCGCCCGTGGTCAACGTCGTCCCCCTGCAGCTCTTCGCTTACTACATGGCCGTGCGCCGTGGCTGCGATGTGGATCAGCCACGCAATCTGGCGAAGAGCGTGACGGTGGAATAAGGCAACCGATTAAACGGAGGGGAAGGTTGTTGTTTTAGGAGAGGAAAGAGCATGGATCAAAGCAAAGAGATTTTAGAGAGGGCAGCGGCCGATGGGGTGCGGTTCATCAGCCTTCAGTTTACCGATGTGGTAGGGACCATCAAGAATATTACCATCCCTGTGAGTAGGTTGGAGGAGGCCCTGGAGGAAGGGGTCTGGTTCGATGGCTCCTCCATCGAGGGCTTTGCCCGCATCTGCGAGAGCGACATGTTCCTCCGGCCCGACCCCACCACCTATTGCCTCCTCCCCTGGGAGCCAGAGGAGAGGCGCACGGCCCGCATCATCTGCGACGTCCATCGTCCCGATGGGGAACCCTTCGAGGGCGACCCCCGCTTCATCCTCAAGCGCGCCCTGGGGGCGGCAAGGGAGATGGGCTACACTTACAACACCGGCCCTGAGCTGGAATTCTTCCTCTTCAAGATGGACGGCGTACCCGAGATAACGCCTGTCCCCCACGACGTGGGAGGCTACTTTGACTTTTCTCCCCGCGACCTGGCCTCGGAGGTAAGGGAGGAGATAGCCCTGGCCCTGGGCCAAATGGGGATAGAGGCGGAGAGGGGCCACCACGAGTGCGCCTCAGGCCAGCACGAGATAGACTTCCGCTACGAGGAGGCCCTGACAAGCGCCGACAACTGCATGACCCTCAAGTATACCGTCAAGGCCATAGCACACAAGCATGGTCTCTATGCTACCTTTATGCCCAAACCCATCTTCGGCGTGCCCGGTTCGGGGATGCACGTCCACCAGAGCCTCTTCGATCTGGAAGGTAGTAACGTCTTCTTCGACCCCCATGACCACTACAAGCTCTCCAAGACGGCTTACAACTTCATGGCGGGGCAGATGGAGCACGCACGGGCCCTGGCGGCCATCGTCGCTCCAACGGTGAACTCCTACAAGCGCCTGACACCCGGCTATGAGGCGCCGGTCTACATCTGTTGGGGGCAGATCAACCGTTCGGCGCTGATCCGCATCCCCATGTACCTGCCTGGGAGGGAGCAGTCCACGCGCCTCGAGTTCCGTTGCCCGGACCCCAGCTGCAACCCCTACTTGGCCTTCGCAGCCATGTTGGCAACAGGGCTGGATGGCATCAAGCGGGGCCTCACCCCACCGCCCCCCGTCGAGGAGAACGTCTTCGACTTTGAGGATGCCAAGCTGCGGGAGTTGAACATAGCCACCTTGCCGGCGACTTTGGAGGAGGCCATCAAGGAGTTGGAGAGGGATGAGGTGCTGCGGGAGACGCTCAAAGAGCACGCCTACCAGGCCTTCGTCAGGGCGAAGATGGCCGAGTGGAACGAGTACCGCATCCAGGTCACTGGCTGGGAGCTGGAGCGGTATCTGCAGGTGCTCTGACGCGCTTGCTCGCCTTAGACGACGCACCTGCTCGCAAAAATGGTAAGATCTTACATCTAAGGCGAGCAGGTGCGTCGGATGTAAGATTATACCCTTCGGGCTGAGCTCCTTCGGACACTGAGCGTCCTCAGGACACAAAGTGCCTCAAGGGCGAAGCCTTTTGGGCGAGCAAGCGCGTCAAATAAAGATCGCCTCCATCAGGCAACAGTGGGGGCGATCTCCCGCTCTCTCTAGCGGGGCAGCGAAGGCAGCATTGAGGGTTTTGGGATGGCCAGCCCTAATGCCCCCAGGGCGAAGGTGAGGATGACCATCAAGATCATCAGGAGGATCCAAAACACAACAGTGGCGGCGAAGAAGCCACAACCAAATTGGAAGCCATCGCTGAAGCTCAATTTCATTGCCCTTCTCCTTCCGTAGGTTAGTTGATTTCACGACTCCAGAACCGGGTATGGATAGCTACCAAGGCTGTCCCTGCGACCCTCATCGAGTCTAGCCATCAAGATTATAGCATATAATGTATGCGAAAGCAATGACGCACTTGCTCGCCTTAAATGTAAGATTATACCCTTCGGGCTGAGCCCCCTCGGGCAGAGCCCCTCGGGGCGAAGCCTCAGGGCGAAGCCTTATGGGCGAGCAAGTGCGTCAAAGGTTGCTTGTCCAATGATGTGGTTAAAACTTTCGGTGATCATGCCCGTCTACAACGAGCGGGAGACCATCGCCCAGATCCTGAAGAGGGTCAGGGATGTTGATTTGGAGAAGGAGATCATCGTCGTTGACGATGGCTCGACCGATGGCACAAGGGACATCTTAAGACAAGAGGAGCAAAAAGGCGATTTGAAGGTATTCTATCACCCCCGAAATATGGGCAAAGGGGCGGCCATCCGCACTGGTCTCAAACATGCCACCGGCGACGTGGTCATCGTTCAAGATGCAGACCTGGAGTATGACCCCAGCGATTACCCGCTGCTGCTGGAGCCCATCGTCGAAGGACGTTCCGAAGTGGTCTATGGCTCGCGCTTCTGGGGGCCTCACGAAACCATGCGCCCCTCCTTCGCCCTCGGCAATAAGCTTCTGACCTCAATCACCAACATCCTCTACGGCGCTGCCATCACCGACATGGAGACCTGCTATAAGGCCTTCCGGACCGAGGCCATCAAGTCCATCCCTCTGCGCGCCCGGCGCTTCGACTTCGAGCCGGAGGTGACGGCTAAGGTGCTCAAGCGCGGCTACCAAATCCACGAGGTGCCCATCTCCTACACTGGGCGGGGGCACCGCGAGGGCAAGAAGATCACCTGGTGGGACGGCATCACAGCCCTTTGGACCCTGATCAAGTATCGTTTTGTGGACTAGATGAGCAGACATCGTTATCTTGCCGATTTTTTGGCCATCGCCTTGCTTCTCCTCTTGACCTTGCTCTTTTTCTGGAAGATCGCTCTCACCAACCTCGTCTTAGCTGGCTTAGATGTCTCTACTTACTTCTACCCCTATAAGGCCTATGCCGCCGAGATGGTGCGCCGAGGGCAACTTCCCCTCTGGAACCCTTATCTCTTTATGGGCGTGCCCTATCTGGCCAACATCCAAACTGCCCTCTTTTACCCATTGAACTTCCCCCTCTACTGGCTCCCCTCTCCGCAGATGGTCGCCTGCTCTATCGCTTTGCACATCTTTCTGAGTGGACTCTTCCTCTATCTCTTCGCTCGCATCTCATTAGGCTTCAACCGCTTCGGCGCGTTCTTGTCCGCCATCACCTTCGCCTTCAGCGGCTTCCTGGGCGCTCAGGTCGAGCATATCAACCAGCTTAACGTTTTCATCTGGCTGCCGCTGCTTCTCCTCCTCTTCGACCTTGCCCGCCGGGAGACCTCTGAAAGGGGGAGCTTCATCTTTATCCTGTTAGCTGGCTTGGTCGTGGGGTTGCAGTTCACGGCGGGCCATGTGCAGGCGTCGTACGTTAATCTCTTTGCCCTAGGGATATATGCAATTTTCCCAGCACTGTCGAAGCTTATGAGAAGGGGGAAAAGAAGGGGGGAGATCCTGCATGGTCTGTTTCTCTATGCTATCGTTGTGGCCATCGGATTGGGGCTGGCGGCGGTTCAGCTGCTCCCCACCTATGAGCTATCGCGCCTCTCCATCCGCAGCGGGGGTCTGCCCTATCGTCGGGCGGTCTCCTTCTCCCTCAACCCTCGCTTTCTCCTGCTTTCCCTCCTCCCCACCTTCGGCCAGGAGGTCTTCAGCGAGTATATTGCCTACGTTGGATTTGCGCCGCTGGTGCTGGCCCTCTTCGGCGTCATTGCGCAGATGACGCACTCGCTCGCCTTAGACGACGCACCTGCTCGCAAAAATGGTAAAATCTTACATCTAAGGCGAGCAGGTGCGTCGGATGTAGGATTATACCCTTTGGGCGAGCGAGTGCGTCAAATGACACGCTCGCTCGCCTTAAATGTAAGATTATACCTTTTAGGCGAGCGAGCGCGTCAAAGGGACGATCTGCACAGAGGCTTTTTCGTCTGCCTGCTCCTCGGTGGCCTCCTCCTGGCCCTCGGCGGCTACAACCCTTTCTACTTTCTGCTTTACAAGCTGGTGCCAGGCTTCGACCTCTTCCGTGCCCCGGCCCGCTGGCTCTACCTCTACACCTTCGCCGCAGCAGTCCTGGCCGGGTTCGGCGCCGATTCCCTTCAAAGAGGTGTGGTGGAATATTCGATGCGTCGCCGAGCGATGAAGATTTTGCTCGTCTCCCTCATCTCCCTTCTCCCCATCTCGCCCCTTCTGGAGTGGCCACCAATGCGCACTTTGGCCATCTGGTCGGGCCTGGCTGTTTTAGCGATAGGGTTCGTTTTGGTGGGATCGGCTTGGAGGCAGCGACGCGCTTATCTTTTCGGCCTCGGCCTGTTGGTCATCGTCGAGCTCTTCGCCGCCAGCCGCCAACTGGCCTACAACCGTCCTACCGCGCCGGAGGCCTACTCCTCGCTCCGCCCCGCTGTGGCCCACCTGCTCGCCGATGAGGGCCTATATCGGCTCCTCAGCGTCTCAGACATAAGTTACGATCCGGGGGACTTGAATGAGATCCAGCAGATCTTTAAGGGACAGATGTCGCAGGAGCAAATATACAATTATGTTGTCGCCGCCAAGCAGAAGGAGGTTTTAGCCCCCAATCTGCCGCTGCTCTATCGCCTCCAAAGCGTAGATGGCTACGACGGAGGGGTCCTGCCCTTGAGGCGATACGTTGAGATGCAACGGCTCCTCCTGCCCGAAGAGAGGATATCGCCTGATGGCCGCTTGTGGCAGCGCTTGACGGAGATACCTGAGGCGCGATTGCTAAGCCTGTTCAACGTCAAGTACGTCATCGCCGATAAGGTGCATGACGTCTGGGTTGATGGGGTTTACTACGATTTGGGGCACACCGTTGTGATTGGCGAGGGGGCCAGCTCACAGCTCGTTTTAAGAGACCTGCCCGGATTCACCACCACCTCCCTGGGCATCGTCTCCTACTTGACGGGCTCGGCAAGCCTCCCCGATGGGGCCATCGTCGCCGAGGTTATGGTCAGCGACGAGTTGGGCCGCGTTGAGCGCCATCACCTGCGGGCCGGCGTCACCACGGCGGAGGGGGAGTACGGTCGCTTTCAGGTTCAACACGGCCAGGCGAGGGTTGTCCACCACTGGCGCGATAACCCCCAAGGCAACGATTATCACGCTGTACTCAGGCTAAACGAGGCCATGGCTCTCAGAGAGATCGTCGTGAGGTACCTAGCGCCGAGGGGGCGGCTGCACTTGCGGGGGATGAGCCTCATTGATGAGCGGACGGGGACGAGCGAGTCGTTGGTCGTCTCCAACCAATTCAAGCTGGTGCACAGCGGCGACGTGAAGATCTACGAGAACCTGGACAACCTGCCCCGGGCCTTCATCGTCCATCGGGCGCGGGTGATCGAGGGCGATGAAAGGGCCATCGCTGCGATGAGAGATGGAGCCTTCCTGCCTGGGGGGGAGGCGATCCTTTCTTCGGGCAAGCGGCTGGAGGCGGCGGCTGGGGGTGTGGATGAGGTGAGGGTAATGTCTTATCAGCCGGAGCGGATCGTCGTCGAGGCAGATCTTGCAAGTGAGGGTTATCTGGTCCTAACTGACGCCTACTATCCTGGCTGGCGGGTGCGGGTCGATGGCCATGAAAAGGAAATCCAGCGCGCTGATTATCTCTTCCGGGCGGTCTACCTGCCGCAGGGCAAGCACCTCGTCGAGTTCGTCTATGATCCGCCCTCCCTTAAGATCGGCGCGGCTATCAGCCTGGTGACCAGTTTCAGCCTAGCGCTGGGCCTAGGGCTGGCTATCGCCCATAAATTGAGGCAGTGGCAGATTTATTGACGGACTATGTGAAGCTGTTCGTCGCTCCATTCTTTCGGGCCTCGCTAAGCTCGGAGGTGCGTTCTTCCTCCAGAATAGCCAAGAGGGTATCCACTATCACCGGATCGAACTGGGTGCCCTTACCAGCTTTCAATTTGGCAATTGTCGTTTGGTAGGAGAAGGCTGATCTATAGGGGCGGGCAGACATCATAGCATCAAAGGCGTCGGCCACGGCGATGATGCGCGCTCCTAAGGAGATCTCCTCCCCCTTTAGCCCATTGGGATAGCCTGTTCCATCGAAGCGCTCATGGTGGTGAAGTATTAGATCCTTGGCCGCCTGATAAAGGGGGAGTTGGGCGACGATATCGGCGCCGATGGCTGGGTGTTCCTGCATTCTCCTCCACTCATGGTCTTTCAAAAGCCCTCGCTTTAATAGAATCTCATCGTGAACGCCTATCTTCCCCAGATCGTGGATGCGCGCAGCAGAGACTATGGTCTCGATCTCGTCTAGAGATAGATTCAATCTTTTGGCGATCTTTTCCGCGTACTCCGTCACCCTTAGTGAGTGCTGGAGGGTATAGGGGTCACGCTTATCAACCGCATCGGCAAGCGCCTCGATAGTGCGTATCGTCTGATCGTGTAGTTGCTGGTAACCTCTAAGGGAATAATATACCGCACCTAAGGGCAACAGGAGCAGGATCAAACCCAAGCCATGAGGTGTTTGAGAGTATACCACGGCGATCAGGGTTCCCAGGGGAGCGAGGGTAAGGAGTTGAAGCAGGACGCCTTCGTTATTAGTCAACCAGACCCGCCAGGGGCTTTGTCGGTCTATAAGCGCAATTATTGTGGAGACAGTCATGGTGTTGACTATGAGACAAACGGTCATCGAGAGAAGCAAGGCTATTACGTTTCTCGCCGAAGCTAGAGGGAACTCGCTGCCATTGTAAGTAGATTGGTAAGCCAAGCCAGCCAGTCCGATTGACAAAACGGAGTTCGCAGAGTTAAAAAGCATTTTGTACCAGGGCTTTTTGAGGTAGGCCTCGGCCAAACAGCTTCCAATCGCAACGGCCCAGCTAGTTGCACCGGGGCCGAACAATAAGACCATGGCGAAGGCGATCGACATAGAAATGCTGTTCTCCGCCTTATAGGGGAGGCGAACACGATATGTATCTACAAGGCCAATCACCAAAGCCAGGATTACCGAGGCGACTATAGGCTCCGGTTGATCAAAGGGGATCAAGGGCGAGACCAGCAGGAGCAAACCTACACCCCCTAGAATAACGCACCAGACGAAGAGGCGTGCTGAGATTGGAAGTGATCGCATTACTATATCTCCACAATATTCTCGATTAAGACCTAGAATATTCTAACACATAAACTCTTTCATTGCAAATAGCAATGAAAAACCACAGAAAACCCTAAAAATGGGATTGAAGTCTCTGGATATCTTGGGTTCTCTGTGGTTTTATGGCCGACCGCCGCTATGTGAGTTGGGCTAGGCCCACCTCTGGAAGGCCCCGCTGCCGAGGACAAGGGCAGCGATGGTCAACAGGGCATAGGCAACCCTGAGGTGCAAGCTTCTCCACTTCATGGTTTGTTCCTCCTATCTGAAGTCTTTGGTTGGGCTAGGCCCACCTCTGGAAGGCCCCGCTGCCGAGGACAAGGGCAGCGATGGTCAACAGGGCATAGGCAACCCTAAGGTGCAAGTTTCTCCACTTCATGATTCGCTCCTCCTATATGAGGTCTTTGGTCGGGCTAGGCCCACCTCTGGAAGGCCCCGCTGCCGAGGACAAGGGCAGCGATGGTCAACAGGGCATAGGCAACCCTAAGGTGCAAGTTTCTCCACTTCATGATTCGCTCCTCCTATATGAGGTCTTTGGTCGGGCTAGGCCCACCTCTGGAAGGCCCCGCTGCCGAGGACAAGGGCAGCGATGGTGAGCAGGGCATAGGCAACCCTGAGGTGCAAGCTTCTCCACTTCATGGTTTGTTCCTCCTATCTGAAGTCTTTGGTTGGGCTAGGCCCACCTCTGGAAGGCCCCGCTGCCGAGGACAAGGGCAGCGATGGTGAGCAGGGCATACAAGACCCTGAGGTGTAGGCTTCTCCACTTCATGGGGTAACACCTCCTCTCTATGTAATTTTGTGTTTCCATGGATATGCTTAAGCCCACTTCATCGCAATCCTCCCATAAATTTGAAGTCACGCTTTGCTTGCTTCGACATCCAACTAAAAAGCCTGTGGGTTCGACAAAGCCACAGGCGTTGTGTGACGAGGTGTTTGCATTTTGCCCGCTTCGGCAGCTCGGTGGTCATGACCAGCCGATTGAACGGATTAATCGGCTAAATCGGCTGACTTAATCGGCTAATTTGTAGACCCGTGGCTTTGCGTCCCCCCTCTTTCGAAGGGCTTACCTTTATCGGCGGGTGTTGCGGTCACCATAGGTGATCGAATATATGTTTTCAATCTTATTATACCATAAATTCTGTAATTTGTACAGGGTCATTTTGGTTTTTTTAATGAATTCTATGCTTGCCTGTAATGCCTTTCGGTGGTATAATTTTATGATGCCAAGATCCGGTGCTGTCCCGTTTAGACGGGAAAGGCTTATCGGTGTATCATCTGCGCATCTACCTAGACAAGGTGATGCGCGATGGAACCCGAACGACAATGGTGTGGCCATGAG
>Ga0315314_1001283_pt1 | contig 23174 bp, 26 predicted proteins | sample TDP9_MG_FD_203631 | JGI IMG/M metagenome (GOLD analysis project Ga0315314, IMG submission 203631) | Freshwater sediment microbial communities from Lake Towuti, South Sulawesi, Indonesia - TDP9 | ecosystem: Environmental > Aquatic > Freshwater > Lake > Sediment | place: Indonesia: South Sulawesi... | reverse complement strand
GCATGAACCGAGGGACAATGAGGCCACGATTTGTGAACACTGGGCCGTATCTGATTGTGCCGTCTTCCCGGAAAATCGTGCAGCCAACACTTCCAATTGCAGGGTCTCCACAAAGTCCGGCGATGCGCGGGTGTCGTTGTTTAGAAGTACGACGTAGTCTGCGGCGGACGATCGGAAGCCGACATTGTTGCCTTCAGCGAAACCAAGGTTCTTCAGATTCTCGATTATTCTTACTGAGGGGAAGTTTGTTCGAACATATTGGACGCTTCCGTCAACCGAACCATTATCGACCAGCACGATCTGAAACTTCGGGCAGGTCTGTTTGGAAAGGCTCTCTAGGCAAGGGCCCAAAAAACGCAGCCCATTCCAATTCAGCACGATGACGGATATTCTAGCGCGGGCAGAAACTTGAAAGGACATCGAGGCTAGACCCCTGGCGACAGGCAGCACTCGCGCTCTGACTTCTGGATAGCTGCGGACACCTAGTCTTCCTCAACCGACTGATAGGAATTGCTGCCCCGGCGTGCTCTCATGGTGTCTTTGAACGAGGGCATCAAGGAGTTCTAGCCCTTGCCGATCCCTCGTTCGAGTTGACGAACGAAGTTCGCGAGTTCGCGACTTCCTCCGTAATGAGAGTTCCCGGATGGGATATCACTGACTGGCTGACGCCACGTTCAAGCTCATCTGCTCGCTACTGCGTCCCCCTTAAAGCTTCCATGTCTTCTATGTATCGGCTGGTCGCCTCTTCGCTTGATCCAAACGCCCTCGTCTCCCCATTCAGCAGGTACAACGTCTTCTCGCAGAAGGCCTTGACAAGATCCATGTTGTGCGAGACGAGCACTATCGATTTCTCTTGTTTCTTGAACTCGCGAAACTTCTCCAAGCACTTCTGTTGGAACTCCATATCGCCAACAGCCAGCGCTTCGTCCACGAGGAACATGTGCGCGTTGGTCTGGATGGCGATCGAGAAGGCTAGTCGCACTTGCATCCCCGAGGAAAGTTTCTTGAGTTTGGCGTCTTGGAATCTCGCTAACCCCGCGAAGCCCAGGATAGCTTCTACGCGTTTTCTGATATCGGAGCGTGGGAGACCCATTATGACGCCGTAGACCACGGCGTTCTCCTTGACGGTGAGATCGCCGTGGAACCCTATGCCCAGCTCTAGGACGGACGCTATTGATCCGTTTGTTCTGATCGTGCCCCTGTCGGGTTTCATGACGCGGGCGATAAGCTTGAGCAGAGTGCTCTTGCCGCTTCCGTTGGGACCTATGATCCCGAGGGATTCTCCGTGCTCGAGTTTGAGGTTGACTTGTTTGAGCGCCCAGAACTCCTCGTAGGTATACCGTTTGCCCTCCAGAAGCGACAACGCGCCGGCTATGTGGTCAACGACTGTTGCGCGTCTTTCATGCGGTATTCTAAATCGCTTCCAGACGTCTTCAACGGCTACGATCGACATCTCTAGAGTTCCTCGGCGAATCTTCTCTCGAGTCGTCCGAAAATGAGGAATCCGATGAGCAGGAAGATCGCGATGCTTGACACAATGATAGCAGTGTCGAATAGGGATGGGAATTGGTGCAAGAGGAAGATGCCCCTTGTTGATTCGATTAGCCGTGTGACGGGGTTGAGCGAGTACAGGAGGCGATACCTCGCAGGGATGAGACTGGCGTCGTACACTATAGGTGAGAGGAAGAAGCCCAGCTGGAGGGCTATGTCCCACACTTGGTAGAAGTCTCGGTACTTCAGGTTCAGCGAGGAGAGCGACAATGAGAGAGCGAAGACCAGTAGGAACTCCATTACGAGGATCGCGGAGAGAAAGAGGGCATAAGGCGTCAGGTTGACCCCGAGCACGACGAGCAGTGGAAGTAGCACCACGAACTCCAACGCTGCTCCAAGGAAGCTGGCCAGATTTGTGGACAGCACGATGATGTGGCGGGGCACGTATACCTTGCTGACGAGCGACGGGTTCCCCACTATGCTGAAGAGGCTTTGATTGGTGGCGATGGAGAAGAACCTCCAGACCAGAAGCCCGATCAGCACCCACGCGGCGAAATTCGGAATGCTCACCCTCAACAGGTATGAGAAGACCAGAGTGAGAATGATCATATAGGCTAGAGGGTTCAACAGCGACCAGACAAAGCCAAGAACCGAATTCCTGTAGCGAACCTTGAAGTCCTTCTGAGCGAGGACGGTTATCACGTCTAGATAGTAGCGTACCATGTTGGGCAATCGTGTTCGCCCCTGGCTGTTCGCACGCACAACCCTTGGGCAGTCTGTGCAGGAAATAACGCTTGTTGCCATCAGCTCGGACACTCGACGGACATGACCAGTCGTCAACCCATATCGGGCTCTCCCAACCTACTGAGGGTGAGATCCCGAACGCCGGAGCGTGCCAGCGCCATGATCGCTTCGCAGACAAGTGTGTTCTCTTTGACAGCGAGGTCTACGCTTCATCCCGTTCTCATCTCTTGGCGCTTGTCATACACCCGTTCGTCTTGAGCGCTGTCGGTGTGGAGTACCCGAAGAAGCATGGCGTGGGTCGAGTTCTCCTAAGAGCCAAGGAATCGTTTACAGCACGGTTCACGGTTGACGAGTTTGCGCGGACTAGCTTGATCAGCGCATCGAAGTCCTAAGCGCGGACTGGCTTGAAGAACTAGCAGGATGGGCTTTACATGCCGAGGTAGGCGCAGTGGGTGCCAAGCTTGTCTCTGCTGACGGAAGATTATATCATGGCGGAGTCATAATTGGTCTGCCAGGCTATCTATTTCAAGGTGCGTGCGATCGATCTTGGCTCGAGCTCGGCCACACAGAATGGTATCGGAACTACACGGCTGTTTCCGGCAGCTGTCAGGCGACGAGGAGCAGCGTGTTCCGCGAGCTCGGCCAGTTTGACGAGAAACTCGATAGGGGTGCTGACATAGAGTTTTGTCTGCGCGCTAGAGAGCATAACTACCGAGTTGTGTACACACCATTTCAAGGCTGAACAACTAGTCTTGACGAGAAAGGCCCCGTCAAATGCGCTGTTCCTGCACATGACAAAACCCCAGACGTCAGACTTGCCTGAATGTGGCTAGGGTCGATGGTGTTGTACCCGAGACGCGTGGCGATTCAGAGATGAGGAGGACTTGACATGGGGAAAGCTTGGCGGTGGAAAGAGTGGACAACAGGTCCTACGATTGGCTCATGCGAGCCAGCGACCCCCAAGTCCCTAAACGTCACTCTCACCTCGCTGTCACAGCCTTCATGCAATAGCTGAAGCATCACTGGCGAATGCTGCCACCGTAACCCCAGTGGGCATAATGCTTAATGATTCGATCGGCGCTTCTGACAAACTCCGTTCGAGGCAGGCACCACTGCTGTCGAGGCTGAGCGTTGTGAAGGTTGAATCAAGACCCGATGCCCGCAACGCGACCGGTTCCAGTGAAGCGTCGCTGCGGGTATTTCTCCTAAACACAAAGGACGTACTCCGAAATCCGGATAGCTATATGACGTTGGCCCTGGCGGAGGGGTTGCGTGCACACCTCGGTCGCGATTCAGTCAAGATCGTTACTAACGGAAACGTGGTGGAGGAAGCCTACGAGAATCCCCCTAGCGCACTGATTTGCTTCGAAGGGGAGGAGGTCCAGTTTGATATTATTCTGGAGATTAGGAAAATGGGGATTCCCCGTGGTCGGGTGGTTAACGAAGGATCCGTATGAGCTTCATACCAATCTTCAGAATCAAGATCTCTATGATGTGGTGTTCACCACCGAACGCAGCGCCGTGCCCAGATGTCAGCCCGGCAAGGCCAAGTTTCTCCCAATGAGAGCCTCCAAGAGCTTGTGCTACTATCCCGTGCGGGACTCTTGCATGTATGACGTGTGCATCGCAGGTACCGCATGGCCAGAAAGGGTCGATTGGTTTCGAAAGCTCGTGAAGAGTTACCGGGTGTCAAGTGGAAATTCATTCTTCATAGGCCCAAGAGGAGATTCCACGGTATACATTTCCTGAGCCGCTTGTTCAAACCAACTATCGCCTCTCAAAGAGAAGTAGCTGAGAATCTGGGGTTAAAGCCATGTTCAGGGTCAAAGCAGAGCTTGCCGATGGGAGCGTTAAGGAGTTTGATGCGGGGCTCCGCGTCTGCCACTGCCAGTGCCTCGTCAACCAATAAAATGTCAGCCTCAGTTTGAATCGCAATTGAGAAGGCTAACCGGACCTGCATTCCCGATGATAGGTTCTTGAGTTTCGCATCCTGAAATCTAGTGAGACCGGCAAAGTTCAGAATGGAATCGGTGCGTTTCCTCATTTCAGAGCGTGGCAGTCCCATGATGACGCCATAGATTAGCGCATTCTCTTTGACGGTGAGGTCGCCATGGAACCGATCCCCAACTCCAAGACTGCTGCCGTTGATCCGCTCGTCTCGATTCTGCCCTTGTCTGGCCTCATTATGCTGGCGATGAGTTTGAGCAGAGTACTCTTGCCGCTTCCATTGGGCCCGATTATGCCAAGGGATTCCCCGTGCTGCAGCTTGAAGCTGACTTCTTTGAGTGCCCAGAACTCTTCATAGCTGTAGCGCTTTCCCTCGAATCGAGAGCGCCTGCGACATGATCGAGGACTGTTACACGTCGCTCATGAGGGATCCTAAAATGCTTCCAGACATCCAAGAGGGGGGGTCTTCAGTACGAGGCCGGCAGCGGCGTCTTGTCTGTTCCTTTGACGCTGCTTCTCCTGAGAAGTATCAAGGCTAGGGAAAGGGACGCGAGTAGGAGTGGAATCGCTTGCGGAAACTCGGGGATTGTCTCTGCTCCCCCTATAGTGACCTGATGTTCACTGTGCAAGTATGTCGCATGGATGTACCAGAAGTTTTCATCTTCCGTTATGGTCGCTGGGTGCTCAGCCCCGTCGATTAGTACAACCGGTCGCCCGTGCAAAAGAGCCTTTGCTATAGTCGCATCGAAGAACCCGTAGCTTCCTGACGGACCTGAGACCGTGAAATTCAGAAGACCTTTCGTAGAATCAAACACGAGGCTCGAAACTATGGAGCTACTCGAAACAAGCACGCCTCCTGTCACTGTCGTCGTTGTCGCGGATGAGGATGTCGATGTGCTGAAGACGTCGCTCATCGTCGACGTAGTTGTGACGGAACCCAGGCTGGTGGTCGAGCTCGATGTGCTGGATAATTCGCTCGTAGTTGTGCTGGTCGTTGTGGATGTCGTTGTACTGGCGACCTGGCTGGTAGTCGATGTGGTTGTGGATGCTCCCTGCGCTGGAACGGTCGCTAGAACCGTAACGGCCTCTCCGGCGTCGAAGACGTCGTTCGCGTTGTCATCGTGGGGTACGAAGACTGTAGCCATCCCGGTCAAGACCTGCTGGTACGACGCGTAGCTCTTGAGAATCGCTCCCGCTGCTCTCACCGTGAAGCCGCTCGCCGCGGAAACGAGCAGCACATACCTGCTCCCGTCGGTGAAGATCGATATCAGGCCGTGGCGACCGTCTGGGGAGCTGTAGCTTCCACCGCCGACGGTGAGGATGTTTCCTGTCGCATCGTCGATCCATGCCCTCGCGACCGGACTATTGTACTTGTAGTTGACGATCGAACGCTTCTGGTCGCCGACGGAGATTACATCCTGACTTGCATAGTCGGCTTTCCACTGAAGGCTCGGATAATCCATCACCTCAACATCGAGCCGGCTGCCCAGAACGCTCGCCGTCGAGCCCGACGCCACTCCCGATATGGCGTCGACTAAAGAGAGGACATCATTGCTGTCTCCGCCGGAGTTGTATGGGCCGTGAGGTGGAGTCTCTCCTACCACGGCGATGACAGCGTGACCGTTGAAGATGCTCGGGAACTGCTCGAGAGTAGGCGAACCCTGAGCTGTCAGGCTGGTTCCCTGGAACGCTAAGAACATCTGAACGAGGAGCAGCCCCGCCACAACATAGCGAACAACCGTAGACGTGCGAATCATGGGGACAGGAGGCATGATCCACTACCAGATAAGTCTGTCGACCAGTGAGCGGGGCCCGCTCTCGTCTCTCGCCCCAGGCACTATGAAACCATCGACCTCGGAGTAGACTGATTCCAAAGCCTCCATAACCAAGTGAGCTGGCTCAGCGTAGGTGAAGACCACGAATGTCGCAGGCTTGGATGTTGATGTCAAAGGGACGGATTGACCCCAGTATTCTCTCCGACCGCCTTCACAAACAGGACTGAGTAGAAGAGCGCGTTCTCGCTGACTCTTTTCAAAGTGAGATAGGGCACCACGAGATTACCGCTCCAGAATGAGAGCCGAATCGTGTAGCTGTAGAGCTTATACTTCCAGGGCGTTCCAGCTGAACCCAGTGAACGAACAAAGGTAATCGCGTTCGTGATGGTGGATATCCTGCAGCGCGCACACGAAAGAAGCCCCGAGATGTCCAAGTCGCATAACCGCTCCAATGAGCTACAGTGGAGACATTCAGTGTTGAGAGAGCGGCCAGGTTCAAGCGGAACAATCTGTCTTGTAGGGGAAGCAGCCTGTGGTAGACACGTGGCCATTCTAGCTTCAACAGCTTTCCATCCCAATGTTCTCCGATGTAGATTTAAGCCCTCAGCACAGTTTGAAACTGAGCCACGTAGTTGGTCTTTGGCCCGTCTCCATGGCCGCCACGATTCCTCCAGTATCCTTTCCCTCCATGCCGAGCAGCGACGACGATCACCTGGAAACTCTCAATTCACCCGACCTGAGGGAAGTGGACTAGTTCAAGGTACATAGCAATTTGCAGGTATCCTAGGCTTCGTAGTTCCCCTCTGGAACCTCGACTCAGGCGGCGTCCCATCACCCCCGATCGCGCGAACCGAAGAGGCGACGCGTTGGTTCTCTGAGGCAGAATGGATCTTGACTCCGCCCGGATACTGCACGACTCGAGAGGATATAACTCATGTGCGTTCTTCTGTCAGCAGGCTGCGGAGAAAACCGCAAAGGCGTTGCTCTATTCGATCGGGGAATCTCCATTCGGAGACTCCGTTCTCCAACTTCTTGAACGTTTTGCCGAAGCTTCCGGGAAAGATGTCTCTGAGCTGAGGCCATTGGGTATCCCGATGCGATGCCGTCTGGAAGCCCTCATGAAAACTATGATCATGAAGTCAGCCAGAGAGCGAGAACATTGCAGTACGCGGGAAGACTCCTGGACTATTCTCGGGGGCAACTAGCATGAGAGAGGCGGCACCATCGATGCTCAGGATCAGATTGGCGCCGTTTTGCGAAAGCCTCACGCGGCTTTTCTCGGAGCCTGTTGTTATACTTCCCTTGGAGATCGTCGGATATACCGCTGATGAATTGGTGAATATGCTTGACCGCCTCAATGCGATGGCAATCCAATCGGTGGAGTTTGGTATGCCGATCCTGCCTGGAAGGTGCTATGATGAGCTGAAGGGCAAAGTTGCGGACTTGAAAGAGCGCGGACTGACGAAGACTCAGTGCACCTACCTCCTCGCGGAAGAAGGACCCCAACCCGCAGCTCGCCCTATGAGGGACAGCACCGCAGCAGTAGCGAAGTCCGCGTGACGAGCGTTTCTTCTGAGCTAGCTTTGAGGGGGCGCGCACAGTGGACCGGGATGATGCAGACCTCATCGCTCTTGTCTGAGACCAATTCGCTTGATTAAAATTCTGAGGAGTAACTGCATGTGGCCTAGGGTGACATTGCTGATCCTGAGCTTGGACTTCCCCCGGGCTCTACTAACGAGCTCCGCGGGCACCTCGGCGATTGCGAAGCCGAGGTTGTTAAGCTCTATCAGAAGCTCCGCCTGCGACTCAAACCCCGGCCTACCTCGTAAGAGGGTCGCGGCCTTCGCTGCGTTTCGACTGTATGCCCTCGCCATACTGGTGAAACAGGTCAGATGAATGCCGGCGCACAATCTGTAGAGCAAGCTCACCGTTCTGCTGGCTAGGATCCGAAGCGGAGAGACTCCCACTACCCTTCCGCCCCGAGCGTAGGGCGAAGCGACAGCCACATCCGCTCCTCGCATCGCGATCCGGATTAGTCTTGGGATCACGTCGGCACCGTACGACAGATCGCTGTCCAGCGTAACGATGATATCCCCGTCGGCGTGCCTGAACCCAGTCTTGATCGCTTCGCCAACGCCCAAATTTCTCTCATGGCAAGCAACAAGAAGGGCCTGCTGTTCTTTGGCGAGCCAGCTCAATGCCTCGTATGTGCGGTCCCTGCTTCCATCATCAACCGCCACTATGTTCGAAGGAATGCTCAAGCTGCTCAGAACCTTCGAGATCGCATCTATACAAGCCAGGACTCCCGCTTCCTCGTTGAACATGGGGATAACGACCGTCACCTTCATGATAGCTGTGCTCCCATTTCTTATGTGCCTTCAAATCCTTGAATATCGACACGTTATCATGACATTGCTGGTTTGAAATAATGAGGATATCTGCGATAGTCGGCACCCGTCCAGAGTTGATCAAACTCTCGACCGTAATCAAAGCGTTGTTCAGGCATAGGATTGAGCGGGTTCTTGACTTTCACTTCGTGCACACTGGACAGCACTATGACTGGGAGATGTCTCAGCAGTTCATTGCTGAGTTGGACCTGCCCCAGCCGGATAGATTTCTGGGCGTTGGCTCTGGCTCTCATGGCAGGCAGGCGGCTGGAGTAATCGAGCGCGTCGAGGAGTACGTCGAATCGGCCAATCCAGACCTCGTCTTCGTTCTAGGAGACACGAACTCGACGATGGGTGCGGCGGTCGCCTGCGCCAAGCCGCACGTACCACTCGTCCACGTCGAGGCTGGATGTCGTTCTTTCGACCCCTTCATGCCTGAGGAACTGAACCGTAGGATCACTTCTTGTTGTGCGACGTATCACTTCGCCCCCACCAGATGCGCCAGGCTTAACCTTCTCCGGGAAGGCATTCCATCCAGTGCGATCCACCTGACAGGGCACCCAATCGTCGACGTTGTTGCAGATGCCGGAGACTCGCAGATTGTAGACAAGTGCGGACTGGCCCACGATGATTATGTTGTCTTTACGCTGCATCGAGAAGAAAACACCGATTCCCCTAAGACCTTAGCAGACATTCTCAGAGCGATGGCCGCCTCGAGTCGTAGAGTGATCTTCCCCTGCCATCCTCGAACCGCGAAGAAGATTGAAGCATTCAATCTCAGAGTTAGCGAACCTATCGAGATGGTACCTCCAGTATCTTACTTTTCCATGCTTGCGCTCGTTCGCGAGGCGAGGTATGTGGCGACGGATTCCGGTGGGCTTCAGCAGGAAGCCTTTCTGCTCGGGACGCCCTGCGTGACTCTTCGGCGCAGGACGGAGTGGCTCGAGACCGTTCGCCTCGGAGCCAACTCGCTAGCTGGAACGACACCGTCAACCATAGTGTTCGCCTGCCGGAGGATAGACCGACGCTCTCCCCAGCTGAAGGAGAGACTTGGTCAGCTTTCAAGGACACGGTTTCCCTTTGGAAGAGCCGGCGTCACTGGCCCTCTCGTTTCGCTGATGCAGAAGCTGGCGGCCTCGGGGCCCGCCACGTATCGAAAGCGAAACAACTCCTCACTGAGTAGAGGCATATGAGCGCAACGGCTAGGTTGGCGAAGGCCGAGAGGTATATCGACAGAGGATTTGGATAGGTGGAAAAGTGAAGGCTTAGGACAGCTGAGGAAGCAAGCAAGAGCATGATCCCTCCGGTGGAAGGAAACGCAAAGGGTAGCTGACACACATAGTACCAGCCTAGGTAGCCAATTCTCGTGAGAAACATTGCCACGCTCCACACCGCTGCATTGAACCTCGCCCTCTCTAGCGGCGTGGTTGGACGAATCACGGCCGCCATGCAGATCAGGCATATCACAGTTAGCGGCGTCAGCAGAGCCAACGGATTCATAGTTTGCAAAGAAAACATCGGAAGTGGCCCGGATTCCCAGCCCGGCGTTCTCCCGTAGACATCCGTGCCAGTCACTTGACCCCAGAGGGAGACTGTTGGACCGACGGAGAGCATGTAGAGGTAGTTGGAAATGTAGATTGGAGCGTCGGCCACGAGGAAGGGCAGGCTCACCAGTAGTGAAACAAGCGAGAAGCAAAACAATGGCCTGAGAGATCTTCTAAACCCGGCTGAGGCTATGATGGAGAACACTACGATTGAGCTGACGAGATTGGACAGCGCCGCAAGTGCTCCAACCGTTGCTGCCCAACTGAACCTTTCGGAAACGATAAGGTACAGGGCCAGAGTCGTGAAGAAGATTCCGTAGAGGTGTACGGTCGGAGAAAGGCTGGATAGCCGATCTGTAGTTCCGGCAAGCGGCGCGAAACTGAACGACAAAGAAAACACGATCGAGTACAAGAGAGGGTTTCGACTGACTTTTCTCAAAGTGAGGTAGGAGATCGCGAGGTTACCTGTCCAGAACGACAGTTGAATCAGGTAGCTGTACAGCTTGTACTTCCAGAGCGCCCCGCCTGAGGCCAGTAGGGCAAGAAAGGTGATCGCGTTCGTGATGGGTGGATACCCTGCAACGACGTGAAAGAACCCTCGAGACATCCATGTAGCGTAGCCGCTCCAAGCCCAGATGGGCGGCAACCAGGACCAATCCGTCAAGACCCAGTGAGCTATGATGGACACATTCAGTGTCGAGACCGCGACTAGGTACACAGAGAACATTCTGTCTTGTGTGGAAAGCCGCCTATAGTAGATGCGAAGTGGCTCCAGCCTCAGCACTTCTGCCTCGATCCCGGCGAGTCTTCTTCCACCGTCCCGCAGCGCGCGTATTATTCTATCTTGACTCTCTCCTCGATTAAAAGTCGGGAGATTCATGCTTCCACTCTGATCCTCTCGACTTGGGTGGGCATTCCGTTGCTGCGGTTCCACCCGCATCCATCCCATCATAGAAGCATAGGCCAAACCATCGGCCTGACAGCATGCTCGCCGCAGCGAGCAGCCATATTCATGTCGCCTGTTCCCCGAACCTCTCCACCGCTTTCTTCGAGTAGGCGCCCATATTCGGGTCTTCAGGCATCCCACTCACATCTGGAGCCTACTAGCCCATCTGGGCGGGTATGATTCGGCTCCAAACAGTCCGATCGCGGACAAGAGTATTAAACTCGTCGACTTATTCGCTTACTCCACGACTAAAGTCGGGAGCTTGCGCTCGCCGCATTATGGTTAGACCGAGAACGATGACTCTGCTGATTCAAATGCCTCGAGGCATATTCGTGCAAGACTAGAAAGCTACAGCAAGGCGACCTGTGTTTCGTGTGTCGTCGGAGCATGCAGGGGCGACAAAGTATATATCCAAACTTTCGAGACCAGAACTGTGCAGGCACTCAAGGTTGGGTTCGCTCCCGGCTCCGCGTCGCATCTTCATGATCTCGCTAGCCTTGATGCTGATAGCTCTTCTGGCCGAGATGTCATGTCCCCTCATGGCCCTTGCTGCAAGACCGTCGGGGGCGGAGGAGGACCTTACGATTGTCGAGGTCTACGCAAGCGATTCCACTGGGAAGTCTAGGGCGAGCTACAGAGTCGGCGAGAACCTTCTGATCTGGGTCGCCGTGAGGAACGATGGCGCCGATCTTGACCTGCTGCCGCGTGGCCCGGTCGTATGGATTGAGCTGGACTACGTCAGCGATGCCGTGCCTTTTCCTGTCGGCGTCCAGTTCAGCATCCAACGTCTTCCGGGAGGAGGAACGGTGATCCGTTGGGGAGCCGGATTCTACCTGAATCCCACAAATCTGCAACTTGGAGACTATGAGGCTCACGTGTACATATCGGACGCGATGATCTCTGACGGAGGCAAGTTCTATAATGCGTCGATGACATCAGTCTTCACAGTGACAGGCGCGTGAGAAAGGGTTCCAAACTGCGGCCACTGATCGCTATCCTGTGTTTGTTGATCGCAGGGGTTCCCTTGTCGGTCGCCCTCCCTCAGCTCAGTTTGACCGTCTACACCAGCGCCTCTAGCTACAATGGTGGAGATGTGGTGACAGTCTACGGGAGGGTGACCGATACCTTGAGCGCACCTGTCGGCGGGGCCCAAGTCTCGTTGCAGGTGACCGCCCCCGGCGGTGGAACCATCCACGTGGCTTTCGTCTATTCAGCGCCGGATGGGAGTTACCTCCTTCAGTTCGGCCTTCAGGCGACTGCGCCGAGTGGCTACTACACGGCCTATGCAACGGCTTCCAAGTCTGGCTACTCCAGCTCTTCAAACTCCACTATCTTCGTCGTGCCGAGGATCACGCTTGCAAACTGGCTGCAAAACGGACTGGTGTTTGCCGCTCCGCTGAGTGTAGTATTCTACTATCCTGACTGGGATCCCAGCCGTGGCACCTTGAAGCCTCCAGGGGTAACGGTTGCCCAATTGACGGATTGGACGGCTACGGGATTCCCCTATGGAGCATCTACCTTTACCCAAGTCGATGCGCTGGACACGGATTCAGTCTATGTGGACTTGGCTTCAGGGGCACCCAAGGTTTCCGGGTCGTCGATCATTGCGATGAGCGGCCCCGCCGTTCATGCGATAGTTCACTACTACGAGCAGACCGAGACCGCGCCTCTAAGGTTCGGTTACGACTCCACCAACTTCTACTTCTTCAAGAAGGATGGAACGCAGAAAGCCTCTCTACCCCTTGGCGTCGCTGGGTCGCTACACCAAGATGTCTTCATACTGGAGCTGTTCAATGATATGAATGGTAACAAGGTCCTCATTGGGTACGGATTCACTTGGAAGGGCACTTTTGCGGCAGGAGTCTACCTGAAATCCCGGGTACTTCCTAACGCTGGGGCCTACGTTCACGCATGGTACATCTTCTCTTGGGTCGACGGCTCGGGCGGCGGCGCCTATGATGGCTTCGTCGACCTCGTGGAGGTATCGGGCCCACTAGCACTCGGAGACTAGCGAATCATGAGGAAAGTGGAGCCGATGAAGAAAGTGCTTGTCCTGGTCGTCGTTGTCGTTGTTGTGTTCTCAGGGTTCAGACCGTCGTGTGCAACCCCGATCGGCCTTTCATCGTTCGCGCTTGTCGTGAACGCCTCTTCGGCGAATGTTGGTTTCCTGTACCCTGACTGGGACCCATCCCGTGCGTACCTGAAGGCGCCCGGGGTAATTGTCGCTCAGCTGAGTGACTGGTCAGCCACAGGGATCGTTTACGGGATGGAGCGAAACATGCCGCAGCAGCAAGGCCTCGACACCTCACTGTCGATGGTTGACACGTCGACCGGCGCCCCCCTGGTGGCTTCAACGATAGTGATCTTCTCAGGCCCGGTGGTCCATTCTGTCGTCCACTACTACGAACAGAACCGCATAACGCCGAGCTACTTCTTCTTCGACCAGTTCACAGGCACATTCCAGTTCAGACGTGCGAGCGATGGCAGCATTGTCGCGGCGATGGTTGTCAGCGACGTGAGAGGGGGGCGTGCGGACCTCTTTATCGTTGAGGCTTTCTTGGACGCTTCAGGCCGCACGGTCTTCATTGGCTACGGCTTCGGCTGGAAAGGGACCTTCGCCGCCGCCAAGACCCTGAAGGACATCATCTATGGACCGAACGGTCAGAACATTGGTCTGTACACAAAGTCCTGGTACATCTACTCCTGGATCGATCGCAACAACGACGGCTTCCCGGACACAGATGAAATCGCTCCGGTATCTTCAGGAAACTGAGACAGAGTCAGCTACCAACGATTGAAATCGTTGGCTTGCAACTTTGAGGGGTCGGATGTTGCCAACTGGCCCTCTTCATCTTGCCTGACGGGCACGCTGACGGGTGCCCCAGTCGGAAGAGTCTGATCCCTCGTTACTGGGTAGGTAGCGATTTGGATCGCCTTCCGACAGATGTTCACGCTTGCGACACGATCCGCATTTGCTTCGAAGCGGCATCGTACACAACAGAAGTATCGCCAATTCCTCCGATTCTTGCGAGAGACGTGTCCGCATCTTGGGCATGTCTGACTCGTGTATTTGGTTGGAACTTCCAGTAGGGGTATGCCGAGTTGCGCGGACTTGTGTGTGAGTGCGTGGCGGAAGAATCCGTAGGGTATCCTGTTCGTCTTTCTTCGACTCTTGCGACTCAGTTGTCCTTTCCGTCGCCTGAGTTTGTAGAGCCGCTCGATAGCAATGGTTGCCTTATGTTGTGTTGCGAGGTCGGTCAATTGTTTGGCGAGCAGCCAAGTGTTTGTACGAACATAGCATCTTTGTCGCCCACTGAGTCGTTTGAGCTTGAGTCCAGCCTTCCCCCTATGCCCGTTCTTGTCTCTGTACTCTTGCAGTACGGCGCGGCGGTTCTCGTATCGGACCTGCCGCAGCGAGATGTCGCTTCCAAGGTAGAGCTGCCTCAGAATCCTCCCATTCCGCTTGTTCATCACGGTGACTCCAATGCCATTGGAGTTCTGGTCTACGCCAACCACATTGTCAGTCGGTCGTGGCGGTGGCGGGGTCTTCTGGAGCAACACGAGGAAACGGTAGCGACGGGTCATCAAGACGCTTCTCAACATGCTCGCAGTCCACAATGTGAGGTACGATGATGCCTTCGCGGAACCTATGACCGGTAGGGTTGGGACCTTCACTGTGACTCCTTCCCCTATCAGCATGACAGCTCCGGCCGGGTCTAGCGGTTCCGTACCCGTGACGGTTCTTTCAACTTTCGGCCTCGCGGGTCTGTCTGCCATGGCGTTCGGTGCGTCGGAGCCTCAACACCTGACGGGCCAGACTATCTTCCAAGACGACCCAGGGGACCCCTCAACCTCGAGCTGGGTGGGGGAGTACAACATCGCTCACGCGGGAATCTTCGACATCTTCCTACACGTCGGATCAAACGACCTCGACCTCTACATCCTCTACGACAGCAACAACGATGGTGTACCTGACTGGGATACTGAGCGGATAGCGTCTTCAACGGCTTCTGCAGGAATAGATGAACACATACAATTCGTGCTTCCGCAGGATGGACGCTACTGGGTCGCAGTGCACGGTTGGGCCGTAACACCGAGTCCGTCATTCTTCGACATCGACACAACAATGGTTGATGGCTTCAACCTAAGCATCAGCGGCGTTCCAACTGGCCCGATACTTGCAGGCACACCTGTGACCTTGAACCTGGACTACAACCTCGCCGGACTTGCCCCCGGAACCTACTTAGGCGTAGTCTTCACGGGCCCTCAGGAAGCACCCACCTCGGTTCAAGTCAGCGTAGAGATAGTCGTAACCTAGAAGACACTATCTCTACCCCCACTTTCTTAAGTCCTCTCTTGGCACACCCGCGATGCGCACCTGCTGTATTTGCAACCTGCGAACCGTCGCCTGACGCCTTCACAGAGAGCCCGCGTGCCTTCGCGGTTGCGGTCTGTCTTGTTTAAAGTCCCTGAGCCTAGCCGCTTCTCTCTTAAATGGGAAATACTATTGGACCAAACATGTGGGCAGGGCGATGCACGCTCCATGGCACGCTGCCCTCCCAGTGGCTTCCACTCGGCGGGAAATAAGATGAGACCTACAGTGACCATGCTGATGCTTCTCCTACCGTCTCTTGCTCTGGCAAGCGGATTCGCCCAGCTACAGATCACAATGTCAATAACGGTGATGTCAAGCATCATCTCGATCTCGGGGACGGTCACGGACGAGTCTGGAGCTCCGGTGGCTGACGCTTCAATCTCCCTCGAGGTGAAAAACCCACTCAGCGGAACGGTACGGGTGACCCACATTCGAACCGATTCTGCCGGTATCTTCTCGGACCAATTCGGTCTCCTTGCAGGATCTCCTTCAGGAAATTACACTGTATACGTCATGGCCAGTAAGAAGCCGTACATCGACGCGTACGACACAGCTCAATTCAGCTTCTACCTCGGCGACTTCATCCTCGTGGCCTCGCAGTCGCAAATCAGCGTTCAACAGGGTTCCGCAGGGACTATCGACCTGACGGTCAGCGGGGTCTACGGTTTCGCTGACCCTGTAGCCTTAGAAGCTTCAGGTTTCCCTGCCGGTGTTTCATATCGATTCTCGAGGCAAGTGACTCTTCCCAACTCAACTGTACAGATGAGCATCGAGGCGGACCCGTCGACGACCTCGGGTTCCTACCACATCTACATCACTGCCACAGGTGGCGGGAGAAACAGGAACGTGGATTTGATCCTCTATGTCACTGAGCGACCGGAACCTGTCCTGCCAATTCTGCCAATTCTGCTGATCATGGCGGTAGCCACAGGTACGGTGATCGTCACCATCTTCATCTATTCTCGAATGAAAAGAGCCATTGTGAACCAGAAGGCTCCCACCAAGGATTACGTAGCCGCGACGCGAGCGTTGGTCAGACTCGAGGAACTCAGGGGCCAAGGGAGGATACAAGAGGAAGAGTATCGGAGACTGAGGAAGGAATACGAGGAGAAGATCCGCCGAAGTGTGAAGGCCTAGGCAACTTGGGAGTCAGCTACCAACGATTGAAATCGTTGGCTTGCAACTTTGAGGGGTCGGATGTTGCCAACTTGCCTCTTCATCTTGCATGTCGAGCCTGCTGACGGAGGCTCCAGTCGGAAGAATCTGACCTTTAGTTACTGGGTAGGTGGCTTGGGTCGCCTTCCGACAGATGTTCACGCTTGCGACACGATCCGCATTTGCTTCGAAGCGGCACCGTACACAGCGGAAGTACCGCCAGTTCCTGCGGTTCTGGCGGGAGGTGTGCGCATCTTGGACATGTTTGGCTTGTGTACCGCGCCGACACTTCGACACTAGGTATTCCGAGTTGTGCAGATTTGTGGGCAAGTGCGTGGCGGAAGAAGCCGTAGGGTATGCGATTTGTCTTTCTTCGACTCTTGCAACTCAGTTGTGCTTTCCGTCGCCTGAGTTTGTAGAGTCGCTCGATAGCAATCGTTGCCTTATGTTGTGTTGTAAGGTCGCTCAATTGTTTGGCGAGGAGGTGTTCGTGCGGACGTAGTTGCGTTGTCGTCCACTGAGTTGCCTGAGCTTCAGTGCTGCTTTACCTCTGTGTCCTTTCTCATCTCGGTATTCTTGCAGTACGGCTCGGCGGTTCTCGTATCGGATTTGCCGCAGCGAGATGTCGCGTCCAAGGTAGAGCTGCTTCAGAATCCTACCGCTCCGCCTATTCATCACGGTTACAGCAACACCGTTGCTGTTCTGGTCTACGCCAACCACATTCTCCGTGACTTGCAGGGTCGGCGGAGGCTTCTTCAGCAGCACGAGGAACCGGTAGCGACACGTCATCAAGACGCTTGTAGCAACCCAACCGTCTGCCAAGTGTTCTTGCAGGCGAACGTATGCGCCGTCTCGTTGGATTGGAAGTCCGAGGCGTTCATGGTTCGCTCGGACGCTGAAGACCGGGTGTCCATGTTTGGTCGTCTTCCAGCTATAGAGCCGTTTGTCAAATCGTATTGTTGGATGTTCGATCTTCGAAGCGACCTTGCGTCGTTGCCAAGCATACCGTTGGGCTTCCTCGACGAGTTGGCTGGCTACGCCGTTGGGCTTATTCTTCGCGTAGAGGAGATGGTGAAGTCGAATGTAGGTGTTGGGCTTCTCGCGTTTAATCGCGTCAAATGTGGTCGCTGCAAGGGTCTTGAAGACGCTGTACGTGTCTTGGAGTTTGCGGTGCTTGCTGTCAGTGAGTGGCAGAAGGTTGAGTTGCAGTGTCTTCTCCGTCGCTACCTACCCCAACAGACAAATGTTGCACCAACTACTTGAATCGAAGAGCTAGACGAAAGTGTTCCGCAATTCCTCCCACGAATGAATTCGTGGGTTTCCTTGCGGTGTTCTCTATGAAGCTCAGTTGTTCGTTCCGGTTGCGCTCTGCTTCCCAACCATGGTGTCTGATCCGCAAAGCGAGTCTATTGCCTTCGCAGTGTCGGTGAGAGCTCGTGTGAACATGTGGTCAGGTTTTGCAGCCGTGTATAGTGAAAGTCCACCATCGAATTGAACGTCGCAGAAGCATGGCAAGACGGCCAGGAGCGGCATCCGATAATCTGTCTCAATGCGGCATCTGAGTCTATCGCGCGCCTCACTCGAATACGCAGCCTCACCGACGAGCCTGTTCACCACTATGCCGGACCTCCTGCCAAGGGCATCGTAGACTCCTCTCACGAGTTCCTTCGTGCCCTCCAGATCGAATTGGTCCATCTTCATCACGAGCACATTGACGTCTGCGACCGCAAGCGCGTTGACGGATGAGAACTGCAGGCCAGGGCTTGTGTCCAGGATCACCCTGTCCGCATGTAGGCTTTCGAGGAGTCTCTCTTTGGCACGGAGATTGCTCTGAAGGGAAATGGTCTCGTCTTTTCGCTCACGCGTCATGATTTTCCTCATGGCCTCCGCGGACGGATCTGCCAGCCCGACCAGCAGCTCTCCAGGGCCTGCAAGTGCGGACGAAGTCCTCGTGAGGCATTCCTCAATTGAACAGTTGCCGTCAATGAAGTCGTTCAGCCAGTGCTTCGGCTTGAACTTGAAAGCCACGTGAAGGCTGGGCGCTCTAAAGTCGTAGTCTAGCAGGACGACTTTCCTGGCGGATCGCGCATACAATACCGCGAGGTTGGATGAGATGACAGTCTTTCCGGTTCCGCCCTTGTAACTGTGAAGCGCAATCATGTGCCCCAGTTTTCCACACCGCGATCACTTGACGGCGAAGACCATTGTCTTGCCCACGCGTCTCTTTCTGATGCGTCCCATCTCGACAAGCTGGTTGAGCCGCTCACTCTCTGCGGCCCTGACACGTCCTGTCTCTGATGAGACCTGAAGCGCCGTAGCCTCGCCAAGTTTCGCTAGGGTCATAGCCGTCTTCCTCAGGTGCGGGGGGAGTGTGATGAGGATGTCCGCGTCCAACCCCACGCTCGTGCTTCCAGGCTTCTCTTCTGATTTTGCAAGGTACCGGGCAAGAACATCGGCCATATCTGCGAGCCGCTCAACGTTTGTGTTGAGCTTCTGCAGTTCACGTAAGAGCTGGCTGCCAAATGCGGACTCTGTTTGCGATTCTCCCATGTCCACGAACCCTCTCACGTTTCTGGGTAGCTTCCCGCCGAATTTTAAGACTTCGAAGGCGATGTAAGACGCATGTATGGCCAGGTGAATGCTTACGGCACCTCTTTGAAGATCTTGATCGCCAAGGTCATTAGAATGTAACGTGACGTGCGAACTCCTCTAGAACCTGATTGAAGAAGCACGACTCCTCGAGCATGCGGTTATCTCTCGATCCTTATGAATCTGATCGTCGTTGTGCTTGGATTGTGCAACGTCGGGGACCGCCTCTCGCCGTAAGCGCGTGCACCATGCAAGAGGGCGATCAGTCAACTTTTTCCGTGAGAGCAAGGATTCGATATTGGCTGCATGTGCACCAGTCATGATGAAGCAGAAGAGAGAACTATTCGCCTACCTTCTGGAAAGAGCGAAGACGAGCAGCGACATAGGCGAACACCTAGAACTTCTATACGCAATGGTAGCGGAAACCGATGCTCAAAGAATCGTCGAGCTAGGAACCAGAGATGGAAACTCGACTTGCGCTTTAGTGATAGGAGCTGCCGAGACTGGTGGCCATGTGGTCAGCGTTGACCACGGGAAGGGCTCCGAATACGCACGGGAGCCACCAACGTTCGATACCCTGGGGCAAACATCCGCTCTGATCACTGACAAGCTGGGTCTAGGAGACTTCTGGAAGCTCGTCATCAAGGACGACCTAGAGTTTGCCAAGGACTACGATGACGAGATTGATCTGCTTCTGATCGACACTAGCCATTCGTATGAGCAGACCAAGAAAGAGCTGCAAGCGTGGGGAAGCAAAGTTGTCAACGGAGGCTTCATTGTACTCCATGACACCGTCTCCTTCCCGGAACAGAACAAGGCAATATGGGAATTTCTCGACCAGAATCCGCTTTCCGGATACGTCGAGCACAAGGACTGCAACGGGCTAGGCATAATCATCAAGGACACGCGACCAACCAAGAAAGCGAAGGGGCGGAGTCCCAGGAAGGAAAGACACTCCACAACTTGGCGAGATAGGCTTAACCGCATGCAAGAAGGCATGGTGGAGATGCGCCTTCATCTGAACAGGGCGCTTGCTGAACGGGAGTCGGCCCTTCAAGGCCTGCAGGCTGAGAGGACGGACCTACTCGAACAGTTAAACCGCGCTACGTACGAGATTTCTCAAACCAAGATGGGGCTCGCTGAAAGGGGTCGGTTGCTGGAAGAACTCGATCAGGTCAGAACAGAGATTCAGGAGATTCGTCATAGTTTCGCGTACAAACTCATGAAGTTCTATGCCTCCAAAATGGACGGACTCTTCCCCGAGGGAACCTCTAGGGGCGAGTTTCGAAAGATAGTAACTGCAAGTCTGCGAATATTGACAGAAGAAGGATTGGGAAGTTTCTGCAGACAGGCTTTGCAGAAGATCAAGCGCGGGGGGTTCAGGATAATCGATCCGCTACAGAGAAGAAATGTCCAGGCACTTCGCGCGCCATCCGCGCTCCCTGCTCTCGCAACTCGCATGAAGACAGACGATCTGAGCGATGAGAATCTCTCGCCTAGGCTGAGCAAGTTCCTGTCAACGAAGGACGCAATACTTGAATTTGCGGCCTGGAATCTCCCCCTTGTCTCTGTAGTGATTGTGACCTACAACAAGGCCCACTACACCTACGAGTGTCTTCGCAGGCTCCTCGGGGCTGCAATTCCCCCATACGAGGTGATAATCGTGGATAACGCTTCGTCAGACGAAACCTCTCTGCTTTTCAGCAAGGTACGCAATGCCGTTATTATACGGAACACCGCAAACCAATTCTTCGCACGGGCATGCAATCAAGGCGTGCTGGTCGCAAGAGGGAAGTACATATTGTTTCTAAACAGTGACGCCTTTGTAGATCGTAGTTGCATCTCTTCTCTACTTGAAACGATCGATTCTGCCATCGATGTTGGGGCCGCTGGCGCTAAACTCGTCTCGCGTGATGGACGCCTGCAGGAGGCTGGATCTATCGTATGGCGCGACGGTAGTTCACTCGGATACGGAAGGGGTGATGAGCCGTGGAAGCCGGAATACTGTTACACTCGTGATGTGGACTATTGCTCCGCCGCATGTCTCATTGTCCGACGTGACATACTTGAGAAGGTCGGTGGATTCGATGAACGTTTTTCGCCTGCTTACTATGAAGATACCGACCTCTGCATGCGAATCTGGGCATCTGGATTCCGGGTCGTGTACGATCCGCGTGCAGTGGCTACACATATTGAGTACTCCGGCACTTCCTTCGATGCGGCCAAACGGCTTATGGAGAAGCAGAAACGCGTTTTCGTCGCCAAGCACCAGGAAGCATTAGAGAGGAGGTGGCCTTTTTCGGAGAGGAATGTGCTCAAAGCCCGCGATAGGAGGGGTGGCCCGCCTATATTGGTGATCGATGATTGCGTCCCCAAGCCGGAGGAGGGGAGTGGATATCCCAGAATGTTCCAGATGGTCAAGTCCATGACATCACTAGGCTACCGAGTCACGTTGTTGCCATTGTCTGATGGCACTCCAAAGCAGCCAGAGACGGATATCCTCACTCGGATGGGCGTAGAAGTCTTGTGGGGAGGTGTCGGGATGCAACAACTGTTGCAGCTTAGGCAGAATGCGTACGATATCGTCCTCGTAAGTAGGCCTCATAACGCACTGGTCTCCATGAATCTCGTGAGAGAGACCAACCCAAAGGCTCGCCTGATCTATGATGCCGAGGCCCTATGGCACCGGCGAGAGCAGCTGAGGCGCCGGCTCGGCCTTGTTGGCGGTGATCCTAGATTTGAGTCTGAAGAGGCTGAGTTGTCCATCATACGGTCGGCGGACTACGTCATTTCCGTCTCTGAGGCAGAGAAGGGGATCATCGAGGAAAGGCTGGGGCAGAAAGGCAAAGTCATCGTCTGGGCGCATGCTCATGTCGCGAACCCCACGGAGACGCCCTTCGACAAGAGGCAGGACCTGCTCTTCGTAGGAGGCTTCAAGAGCTCTCCAGCTCACAACGATGATGCTACCATTCACTTCGCAAAAGCGATGCTTCCCCGGATCAGCGAAAGAATCCCAGGCTGCAGGATAATCGTTGCTGGAAGCAACCCCCCAAAATCCGTCCGACGCCTTGCCTCGAATTCCGTCGCGGTGACAGGCTACGTCAAGGATCTTAGAGAACTCTACGACAGATGCCGCGTCTTTGTGGCACCCATCAGATTCGGAGCAGGGACCATGTGGAAGGTGACGGAAGCAATGAGTTACGGCCTTCCGTCCGTCCTCTCAGGTGTCGCCGCGCAAGGCCTACAAATTAGGGACGGCGAAGAAGCGCTTATCGCTCATGACGAGCAGAACTTCATCGAGAAGACCATCAAACTCTACCTAGACGAGGACCTATGGAATCGCATAAGGAAACGCGAGCTGGAGTACATAGCGAAGAACTGTGACCCAGTCGCGATGGACAAGAGGCTGAGCGACTTTCTAAAGCAAGTCTGGCAATCGCCGACATGGGAACACAAGGTGCACGTCAGCGGGTAAGAACATTAGGCAAACCTAGGATCATCGCGGGACAAGCGACAGCGGACACTAGGATTGAGCTCAAGCTGGACTCTGCGGATGCTCGGGACCTCATAGTAGCGGTTGACCATAATTGGCGCGAGGGCAAGCTCCCGTCTTTAGACGTAGAGTAAGCGAGCGCTTGCAGCTTTAAGTCTGGAAAGGGGTAGGGTTCCTGCCGGAACCATTCAGAGGCGAAGCAGGAGATGAAACGCACAAACCTCTTCAACCTCGCACCCACAGCAGACCAAGATCGCATTCTACAAGAGCTAGCCATTAACTGCGCGAAACTGTGGAATAAAGTCAACTACATCCACCGGCAACAGTACCACAACTACTTGAAGCTCGACTGGAACCCAACAGTCTACAAGAAGTATGTTCCACGAGTCGGCTCCGCGACGTCACAGCAGGTCGTCCGGAAGAACAATGAGGCGTGGCGTGGCTTCCTCGCATTGAAGCGCATGGAGAGGAAGGGTAAGCTTCCATCCATAATCAAGCGGGTGAACCCTCCAAGGTACTGGAAACGGGACGGACGGTACCTGCTCAGGATTCTCTTCCGCTGCGATAGCTACCGCATACGAGAAGGCCGGGTGGATTTGCCACCTCGTCTCTCTATACCGTTCAAGGGCGAAATGAAGTGGACAGGCAAGCAGGGACGATTAGAGGTTGCGTGGGATTCCCTGTCGAAGAAGTGGCGTGTCTTTCAATCCGTACAGGTGAAGCCAATC
>Ga0315314_1001282_pt1 | contig 23177 bp, 24 predicted proteins | sample TDP9_MG_FD_203631 | JGI IMG/M metagenome (GOLD analysis project Ga0315314, IMG submission 203631) | Freshwater sediment microbial communities from Lake Towuti, South Sulawesi, Indonesia - TDP9 | ecosystem: Environmental > Aquatic > Freshwater > Lake > Sediment | place: Indonesia: South Sulawesi... | reverse complement strand
TTCTGCCCCGCCATGGCCGGGGACACCGCATCATGCCCTCTGAACTCCCCTCCCGAGCCAACATATACGCCCTGAAATCTTTAGGCGTGGAGCATATTATCGCCATCAGCGCCTGCGGGAGCATGAAGGAGGAGATCCGCCCCCTAGATATGGTCATCCCAGACCAGATCTTCGACCGGACTAGGGGCCGCATCAACACCTTCTTTGGCCGAGGGGTAGTGGCCCATATCTCCTTCGATGAGCCTTTTTGCCCCCAACTTAGCGCGCTCCTCTACCAAGCAGCCCAGGAAACTGGTGCCAATGTACATAAAGGGGGCACCTTTATGGTGATCGAGGGGCCGGCCTTCTCCACCAAGGCCGAGTCGCGCATCTATCGAGAGTGGGGAGTAGATATCATCGGTATGACGGTCTTGCCGGAGGCCAAACTGGCCCGGGAGGCGGAGATTTGCTATGCTGTCCTAGCCAATGTCACCGACTACGACGTCTGGCACGCGAGCGAGGAGCCGGTGAGCGTGGAGATGCTGATCGACAACCTGCTCAAGAACGCAGAGATGGCCAAGAAAATCATCAAGAAGGTCGTCCTCCATATCCCTGAGGCTCGCACCTGCCCTTGCCCCACCGCCCTAAAGAACGCCATAATCACCAGCAAGGATCGCATCCCAGAGAAAGCCAAGAAGGACCTAGAACTCCTTATAGGGAAATATCTGGAAGCGTAGTCCAGCGCTTTCTCATGATGAAGGGGAGTCAAAACGACTCCCCTTTGCTCTTCGGGCTTTTTTCTGAGTCAGCCCAATCTTTTTTCTATCAGTAGGGCTCACCTCTTCATCGGCATGCGGGGTCACCATAGAAGCGCCCGGCTCTCGGCGTCGTTGAACTCGCCAATGACGATCTTTCCCCCCAGGTCCTCTAAGGAAAGCGCCCTCTTGACGGTGATGGTCTCCTCCTTCAGCCACTCCATCATGGCCCAGGGGGTGGGCAATTTGTTCCGGCGGCCATATTGAGTGGGACAGGGACTCAAGACCTCGACAAAAGCAAACCCCTCATGCTTAAAAGCCCGGGCTAGGATATCGATAAGAGCCCTTACATGATAGACGGTGTGGCGGGCCACATAGGTGGCCCCCGCCCCCAAAACTAGGCGGCAGAGGTCGAAGGGAGGCTCAGGGTTCCCTTGGGGGGTGGTAACGGTGAAAGCCCCCTGAGGCGTGGTAGGGGTGACCTGTCCACCGGTCATGCCATAGATGAGGTTATTGGCGCAGATGACCTTCAAATCGATATTTCGTCGAGCGGCATGGATCAGATGATTGCCTCCTATGGAGACGATATCTCCGTCGCCACCAATAACTACCACCTTCAGTTCGGGCCGGAAGAGTTTGGCTCCTGTGGCGAAGGCAACAGGGCGCCCGTGAGTGGTATGGAGGGTATCCGCAGCGAAATGGGGACTAGGTATCCAGCCCGCGCACCCGATGCCGGAGACGAAAAGCATCTCTTCCATATGCCACCCTATCTTGTCAATGGCTCTAAGGATGGCTCCCATGAGGATGCCGTGGCCGCAACCGGCACAGAAAGGGGTAGGAAAGGCCTGGGGACGAATGCCAGCTACGGACAGAGCGACGTTGCCCCTACTCCTCATCCCCTTCCCACTCCTCCTCGTCCTCCCACTCTTCTTCCTCCCCCCACTCCTCCTCGTCCTCTTCGAACTCTTCCACCTCCATAGTAACACACCCCTCATCAGGGTAGATCTCTATCTCCGGAGAGGAGCAGACCCCCTCCTTCCAGAATTTACAATCGTCTAACCAGCATTTAACTCTAACCATCTTCACTATTTACCTCCTCTCATTGTTATCTTTCTCCATAGTTAACAAGAGAATAACCCGCTTAGCGCCCTCAGTCCCGTGAAGGGTGGAGATAATAGCCCTCACCACTGCTCCGACTACTTGGCGCGCAAACTCACTTCGTAAGGGAACCTCCTGCCCATCCACGATGAGAGAAAGCCATGGCTCCATTGGAACAGAAAGGAACCTCTCCTCTATCAGGTCCGCTAAGCCGGCCACATCCTCAAAATCAAACTGGGGCACATCCATATCGAAGGGTTGATCGGTGACCAGGGCTAGAAGTTCCTCCTTGCGGCAGAGTAGTTCTTGGCCCTTAGTCCGGCGGGAGACCTCGATCTTGGGCTTGTCCCCGCTCTTATACCCCTCCGTGAGAACCAAGTCCACATCACCCATATAAGCCAAGAGTTCATCGAGGGTCCTCTCCCTATCCACCCGTTTGATGAGGGCCAGTTTCTCCGACGAAGAGATGAGAACCGCATCACTTCCTGCTCGGGCGTGGCGCCAAGAGTCCTTCCCCGGTTTATCTATCTCGAAGCCATGAGTATCGTGCTTGATCGTCCCGATGCGATAGCCTCTTCCCTTCAGTTCAGCGATCAACCTTTCCAGAAGCGTCGTCTTTCCGACCTCGGATTTTCCTACAATGGAGATGATGGGAATCATACTACACCCTCCGGCCAGTCAAGCATCTGGGCCCGCAGCCTCTCCCCCGCTTTCACCAGGGTTGTGCCCTCAGGCACAATGAGAAGGGCGTTGGCTCGCACCATGGAGGTGAGGACGCCCGAGCCTCGAGGCCCCCCCACCACTCGAGCATGGTAGCCATCCTCCTTTCGCCTCACTATCGCCCTTATGAAGCCCCGCCGACCGCTATTTGTCACCTCCTCGTCCACTATCACCTCCACCTCTGGCTTCTCCAAGGCTCCTTTCCCTAGCATAATAAGGATGGCCGGCCTGGCGAACTGCTCGAAGGCAACCATGGCGGAGACCGGGTTCCCCGGTAACCCAATGAGGGGCACCCCTTGGATATGGCCAAAGGCCAAAGGCTTCCCTGGCTTCATAAACACCTGCCAGAAGTCGATCTCCCCCTCAGAGGCGAGGACCTCTTTTACCATATCGTATTCGCCGACAGAGACCCCGGCCGAGGTGAGAAAGAGATCCACCTGGGCGGCTAGCCCCTCCTCGATCTTCGCTTTCAACTCCTCTACCCTGTCCCTGGCGATGCCCAGCCTCACGGGGATCCCCCCGTATCGGATTACCTGAGCAGCGGTAGAATATTCGTTGCTGTTCCGGATCTGGCCGGGGCCAATCTCTTCATCTATAGCCACCAACTCGTCTCCGGTGGCCAAAATAGCCACCCGAGGACGGCGGATCACCTCCACCTCTGGCCGCCCCACAGTGGCCAGGACGCCTATCTCCTGGGGGCGCAAAACCGTTCCCTTGGCCAGAACCAACTCCCCCTTTCGGATATCCTCTCCGGCAGGCCTCACATTCTCTCGAGGCGAGACCTCTTGATAAACCTCGACCGTGGGCTCCCAACTACCTCTCAGCCCCTCGCTCGTATCCTCAAAGCGCACTACACCATCTGCCCCCTCAGGGAGAGGAGCCCCGGTCATGATCCGAATCGCCGTCCCTGGCTCTACCTTCAAAGTGGTAGTGTGTCCGGCTGCCAGATCGGCCACTACCTCGAGCGTAACCGGCCTCTCCCTGGAAGCGCTTATCGTATCTTGAGAGCGCAAAGCGTAGCCATCCATGGCCGAGTTGGGGAAGGGAGGGACATCGATGTCGGGGTAGACATCCTCGGCTAAGACCCTATCTAAGGCCTCCAATATAGGCACCCTCTCCCCTTCTAAAGGGTGGAAATGTCGCAATATCCTTTCCCTAGCCTCATCAACGCTGATCATGATACCCTCACCCTTCTCCGCCTCGCCTCTTCTTCTACCCTGGTCAAGGCCTCCAAGGCAGCCATCAACTCTTCCCGGAAGCCCCATCGGCAAGCCAGGTCATCGGCCTCATACTCTTCCCTAAGGCGCATTTCGCGCTTCCCCTCCCAAGATATAAACCGATGGCCCAGGGCCAGATGGGCCAACTCATGAGCAATGACCCCCACCATCTCTTTAGTGGGTCTTCGGCCCAACTCCTGATTGAGGGTGAGAAGGGTTAACCCGGAGGAGAACCCCAGAGTTACCACTCCCCCTATACGGCTGGACTGGACGATGTAGAGCGGTGGCTCGCCGTTTACCAAAGCCTGGCAAACCATATCCGGCAACCGGGAGAGTACCTCCTCTAGGGCTCTCCTTATCCGGCGGTTGGATAGACGGCACCGCTCTTTATCAGCCAAGAAATCTCGCAGATTAAACAACGACTTCATAACCCTATTGAGCGCTCCTCCAAAGCAGCCAAGACCCGCTCAGGTGTAACCGGAAGGCTGGTGAACCTCACCCCTATAGCATCATAGATGGCGTTGATTATCGCTGGACAGGTGGGGATGGAGGTGATCTCCCCTACCCCCTTGGCTCCATAAGGCCCTTCCGAGGTCTCTTCTTCCACGATAATAGGTATTATCTCCGGGGCCTCTTTGACCGTAGGGATATGATATTTGGTAAGAGTCGTTTTCTGGGGCAACCCCTCTCTCACTGTGAAATCCTCCATTAAGGCGAAGCCTAGCCCCATCAAGACCCCTCCCTCTAATTGTCCTTCTATGGCCAAGGGGTTAATCGCCCTCCCCACATCGTGGGCCGCCACCACTCTTACCACCTTCACCTCGCCAGTTGTTATGTCAACCTCTACCTGGGCAGCCTGAGTGGCGTAACCATAGGCGAAGTGGGCGTCCCCCTTCTCCCCAAGATTGACAGTTCGAGGGGCAGTATATATGGAGGAAGCGGAGAGTGATCTCCCTTTCTCTTTGGCCAGACGGGCTGCCTCCCGCAATGTCAAAGAGCGGCCATCCTCTGTTTGGATCAGTTCCCTCTGGAAGGTTAGACTATCGGCTGGAACGCCAAGCGACTCCCCTACCATGCTCGCAAGGCTTCTTTTGACCTCCTTCGCTGCCAGTCGGGCCGCGTTACCGGTGATAAAACTCTGGCGAGAGGCGGTGGTAGCCCCTCCATTAGGGGTGAGCGCCGTGTCTGCCACCAAAACATTCACCTTCTCATGAGGCAAGCCCAGTTCCTCAGCCACCACCTGAGCCAAGACAGCGACTATCCCCTGCCCTACCTCAGCCGCTCCAGCGCGCACCTCCACTCGTCCATCCTCTAAAGCGTCCACCGTTGCCCCTGCCGAATCGGGTAGGCTACCTCCGAGGCCCACGTTCTTGTAGGCGCAGGCTACCCCCCAACCCCGGCGTTTCCCTTCAGGCGCTGCCTTCACCCAGGCAGACCAACCCTCCGTTGCCTGGGCTACCTTATCTATGGTCTTCACTAGCCCCACGCTCTCCCTCAAAACCTGCCCCGTGGCGGTCACGGAACCCACTCGCAGGGCGTTTCGCCTTCTTAACTCCAGTTGGTCTAGGCCCAGTTTGCGCGCCAAGATATCCATCTGGCTCTCGGCCGCGAAATGGGCCTGGGGAGCGCCAAAGCCTCGATAGGCCCCTGCCGGAGGGTTGTTGGTGTACATGGCGTAGCAATCGACCTTCACATGCGGCACCTCATAGGGGCCGGTCAAATGAGTCGCCGCCCGGGTCATAACGTAGGGACTTAATGAGGCATAAGCGCCAGCGTCTCCCAGGATTCGAGCCTCCACAGCCAGAAGTTTGCCCTCCCTCGTGGCTCCACTCTTCATCCATATACTCGTTTGATGCCTCTTGGGATGGGTGACCATCGATTCCTGGCGGCTCCAGACCAGTTTAACCGGCCGGCCGGTGGCTTGGGCCAAAAGGGCCACGTGAATCTGGACGGAGATATCCTCCTTGCCACCAAAGGCCCCCCCTACCCTAGTCTGTATGACTCTCACCTTCTCCTCGGGGATGGCTAGGGAGGCTGCGATCTGACATCGATCGGCGAAGGGGATCTGAGAGCCCACATAGACGGTTATCATATCCCCATCGATGGTAGCCACTCCCGCCTCCGGTTCCAAGAAGCAGTGATCGCCGGAGGGGGTCCAAAACTCGCTCTCGACTAAGATATCCGCCTGGGGAAACGCCTGCTCCACATCGCCCTTGCGCACTTTGATATGTTCCAGTATATTCCCCCCTTCATGGATTGGCGGGGCACCAGGCTCTAACGCCTCCTCCGGCGAGGAGATGACGGGAAGAGGCTCATATTTAACCTCGATCAATTCGAGTGCCTCCTCCGCTATCTCCTCCCTCTCCGCGGCTACTATAGCGATGGCGTCTCCCAGGTAGCGTACCTTATTATAGGCTAAGACCGGCCAGTCGGGCCGAGCCAAGCCGTGGTTCTTTTGGCCAGGGATATCCTCGGCGGTCAAGACGGCTGCTACACCAGGCAAGACCTTCGCCTTGCTAGTATCGATTTTGACCAATCGCGCATGAGGGTATTCGCTACGCAGCACCTTGGCGTAGAGCATACCGTCGAAATAGAGGTCCGCCGCATAGACAGCCCTCCCCGTCACCTTCTCCACGGCATCGGGCCTGGGGAGGGAAAACCCTACCGTTTGGAGAGGCTCTTTCTCCACCAGAGGCGGTTTCTCCTCCACCGTCAAGCCCGCTGCTTCCTCCACCGCCTCTATTATCTTGATATAGCCGGTACAGCGGCATAGGTTACCGGCCAAGGCCTCGACGATCTCTTCACGTGAGGGTCGTGGGTTTCTATCCAACAGAGCCTTGGCGGCCATGATGAAGCCCGGGGTGCAGAAGCCGCACTGTACCGCCCCCCTGCGGACGAAAGCCTCTTGCAGAGGGTGAAGTTTATCATCCCTGGCTAGCCCCTCGATAGTCTCTATCCTCTTCCCCACCGCCCTTTTAGCCGGATAGACGCAGGAGTTGACCGCCTCCCCATCGACGATCACCTTGCAAGCCCCACAGGCGTTATGGCCGCAACCGTTCTTGGTGCCGGTGAGATGCAACTGGTCACGGAGGATGTCGAGGAGCATCGTCTTCTTTGAGACGATCACCTCGCAGGGGTTACCATTTATATCCAGTTTAATGGTCTCTTGCCTCATAGACCTTCCTTCGTTCTTAGCGTTAGAATCTCCGATGGAAGGGAATGACGACACAGGCGATTGCAAACATCTTCAAAATAATGCTCTGATGTTACAGTCTCCTCTGCATGGCCCGCCATACCTTCTCTGCCGTAGCCGGGAGGTTATCGATCCAGACACCCACCGCGTCGTGGATGGCGGAGATGATAGCCGGGGCGGTAGGCAAGGTGGTCATCTCCCCCACCCCCTTGGCCCCGAAGGGGCCCGTGGGGTCCGGCACCTCAACGATAAGGGGAATGAACTCGCGCGGCATATCGGCCACGGTGGGGATATGGTACTCGCTGAAGCGACGGCTCTTGACCATCCCCTTCTCTTGGATGAACTCCTCGGTAAGGGCGTAGCCCAAGCCCATATGTACACCCCCACCAGCCTGCCCTTTCACCATCTCCGGATTTATCGCCTTCCCCACATCCTGAGCGGCCCAGACCTTGAGCACCTCCGTCTCGCCGGTCTCCACATCCACCTCCACCAGGGCGATCTGGCTTGCATAGCCGTAACTTATATGGGGGTTACACATCCCGCTATCGCCATTGTAGGGGGTGGTGGGACGGACGCTCCGCCCTCGATACTCGTACTCGGCGCTCACCCGCCTCTCTCCGGTTCGGAGCGCTTCCTCCCGTTTCCGGAGCGCCTCCTGGCAAGCCCGCATCACGGCGTTACCGGAGATGTAGACATGGCGAGAGGCAGAGCAACTCCCGGCGTTGGGCACCCCGGATGTATCCACCAACGCCATTCGCACCTTCTCATAATCGATCCCTAACGCCTCCGCGGCGATCTGAGCCAAGGCGGTATGGACTCCCATCCCCTGGTCCGAGGCCCCCAACTTCACTAGGGCCCGAGCGATCTCCCCCGATTCATCTAGAGCCAACTCCACAACCACCCTGGTCTTGTCATCGAAGCCAAAGGAATAACCTACATTCTTATAGCCACAGGCCACGCCGATACCCCGCCGCTTGTAAGGCGGTGAGGGAGGGCCTAGGTCTGGCTTAATCCATGCACCATCTTCCTCTTTCCATCCGGCAGCCAGGGCCACTTGTCTGAGCGCCTCCTTGATCCCTACGCCCGGTGGCATAGGGTTTCCTGTCAAGGCGATGGAGCCATCCTCCAGCAGATTCTTCAGCCTGAGTACTATGGGGTCCATCCCTAACGCTTCGGCCAGTTTGTTCATCTGCATCTCATAGGCGAAAGCGGGCTGGGTAGAGCCGAAGCCTCGCATAGCCATAGTGACGGCGTTATTGGTGTAGACCGTGTAGGCATCAACCTTGGCGTTGGGCACTACGTAGGGCCCGGCAGCAAAACTGGCCGAATTAGAAAGCACCGGCACACTCGTGGAGGCATAGGCCCCCGCATCGGAGATGATCTCGATCTCCATGGCCGTTAACTTTCCCTCACGAGTAGCACCCGTCTTATACCTCATATAGTAGGGATGGCGCTTGCCGGTACGCATGACCGACTCTTCGCGATCGAAAACCATCTTCACCGGTCGGCGGACGCAGTAGGCACAAAGGGCCAAGAGGTGTTGGATATACATATCCTCTCTTCCGCCGAAGGCCCCGCCAATGGCGGGAACGATCTCTCGTAATTGATCTATGGGCAGATTTAACATATGGGAGATCTGGTGGAGGTCATCGTGGGACCATTGGGCGGCGGCGATGACCGTCACCCGCCCCTGCTCGTCGATATACCCTATTCCGGCTTCGGGCTGCATATAGGCGTGCTCCACGTGAGGGGTAATGTGGTAACTTTCGATCACCACGTCCGCCTCGGCGAACCCCTTCTCTATATCGCCTTTGCGTATCTTGATATGCTTGAGGATGTTGCTCGTGCCTCGTTCCTCGTGGATTAAAGGTGCATCTGGCTTCATCGCCTCCCGGGGGTCGGTTACCACCGGTAGGGGCTCATACTCCACCCGCACCAGTTGGCGCGCCTCCTGGGCTATCTTTTCGCTCTCCGCGATGACGATGGCTATCCGATCCCCCAGCCAACGCACCTTCTCCCCCTCCCCCACCAGCAGCGGCTGATCCGTGATATTGATCCCGTACTCGTTCACGGGAACATCCTTACTGGTGAGGATGGCCACCACGCCTGGTAGAGCCTGCGCTTGGCTAAGATCTATCTTCAAGACACGAGCATGGGGGTACTGGCTCCACACTACCTTAGCGTAGAGTTGACCCTCCATATTGAAATCCTGGGGGAACTTCCTCTGCCCTCTTACCTTGGTAGCGGCATCTATTTTGGGCACGCTTTCTCCCACAACTTTCTTGCTCATCCCCTGCCTCCCTTCTCCGCCAGCCGCTCTCGAGCCAACTCGATCGCCTCTATGATCTGATAGTAGCCGGTGCACCGGCATAGGTTGCCAGAGATCCCCTCCTCGATCTCCTTCCGAGTTGGGTGAGGCTTTTCGTCCAAGAGAGCCTTGGCCGAGATGACCATGCCTGGTATGCAATAGCCACATTGAGGGGCTGTCTTATCTACAAAGGCCTGCTGGATCGGGTCCAACCTGTTATCCTGCCCCAACCCCTCAATGGTGACCACCTCTCGCCCTTGGGCTTTCAAGGCGGGATAGATACATGAATCTACGCTCTTCCCATCCACGAGTACGGTGCAAGCCCCACACTCTCCCTCCCCGCAAGAGATCTTGGTGCCGATGAGCCCCAACTTATCACGCAAAACGTGAGCCAAGAGATCTCCGGGCTCAACATCAACGGTAACCTCCTGCCCATTCAAGGTCATCCTAAGGGTTGGCATCTTTGCCCTCCGGTAAAGAGGCGGCTTCTACGGCTCGCTTAAGAGCACGCCGCACTAGGACCTCCACCATCGCCTTTCGATAGTCCGCGCTGCCTCGCAACAAGGAGTCTCTAGGTTGAGCAGTCTGAGCCGCAACTTTGGCCGCTTGGGAGATGGAGTCTTCATCGGGGGTTTGCCCCACCAGGGCCTCTGTCGCCTCGGCAGCCACAAAGGGTGTCGGGGCTACAGGGCCTATCGCTATCCGCGCCCTTTCGACCTTACCTCCGTCGAGTCTCACTGTCACGGCGGTGTTCAATATGGGCAAGACGAGAGCCCGCCTCTTAGCCAACCGTTCGAAGGCTCCGGCTTCTCCCCTCCCAAAGGCTCGAAACCGCAACTGGGTGATCATGGCGAAACATGGGTCAACAGTGCAAAGACCCACCCCGGCGTAGAGGTTGGTGATGGGGGTCCAGCGCCGCCCTCTTCGCTCCGCTATCTCCGCCTCAGCATCCAGGGCGAAAAGGGCAATAGCCCCATCAGCAGCAGGCAGCGCGTTCACCACATTGCCCACTAAAGTCCCCACATTCCGAATCTGTGGCCCTCCCACCGAGCCACACGCCTCAGCCAACACCCCGGCTCGAGAGCAGATCAAGGGTGAGGCGGCTATCTGGCCATGGGTCACCTGGGCCCCGATATATATTAAACCATCCCGTTCCTCGATAAGGTCCAAGCCGGGGATGCGGGTTATATCTACCATTACCTTGGCCCGGCGTTGCCCCCGTTGGCTCTGGAGGACTAGGTCGGTCCCTCCGGCGATGATGCGGGCTTCACCCCCGTGGGCCTCCAGCATCTCCAGCGCCTCCTCCACGGAAGCGGGAAAGAGGTATTCATCCCACATATCTTCTCCCTCCACCTACCATAAAGGCACTTCCTTTTGGAGCAACCCCTCCGCCTTTCGCAAATCGCCTGGCGTATTGATATTGAAAAAAGATAGATGCTCTGGATCGAAGATATCGATCTCTCCCTCCTCGACATAGCGCACTCGCACCCGGGGATAGAAACTTATGATCCTCAAATCTCCGCTCACGAGGAGATCCCTCATTGGCTCTAGGCAATTCTTTGAATAGACGGCATGGAGGGGATGCAGAAGATATTCCTTGGCCGTTTCCTCCCTCTCCTTAACGCCTTTCAAGCCGCCCCAGGGGAGCGCTCGGGGGACCACCACATCGTACTCCGGTGCCATGACCAGCATATACCGAAGGAGAGGGAGGCTAAGAAAGGGCATATCACAGGCCACAACCAAGCCGTGGGAATGGCTCATGGCAGAGAGCCCGGTGTATATCCCCCCCAAGGAACCCTTCCCCGGATAGATATCGGCCACCAGTTTCACCCCTAGGTGCTCATACCTCTGAGGGTGGTTGGTGACCAAAATTATCTCCTTGCTCAGCCGCGCCAACTTGGAGAGGATGGTCTCTATTATGGTCTCGCCGTTCGGCATCTTCAGGAACGCCTTATCACTGCCCATCCGTCGGCTATCACCTCCGGCCAGCACCACGGCGCTCATAGGGAAGGTTGCCATTTCAGATCTCTCCATGACAACTTTAATTATACCACAATCAGATAAAGAAAAAGGTGTCCTCATCATAGAGAACACCCCCTGAGATTTCGAAAGCGAGGAGGTTATACCTGCAAATGTTTCTCGATATAGGCCACCGCCTCACCTACGGTGGTTATCCCCTGGGCCTCCTCATCGGATATCTCGCCGCCGAACTCCTCCTCAAAGGCCATGATGAGTTCCACCAAGTCCAGGGAATCGGCTTCCAAATCCTCCCGGAACCTGGCCTCAGGAGTAACCTTCTCCTCGTCGACCCCCAACTGCTCGACGATTATGGCCTTCACCCTTTCAAATAAATCGTTGGACACCTTTTCACCCCCTTACTGGATTCATCGTCCAAAGTATACCCACCTTGGCTCAAATGTCAACCCGATTGCAAGCCTTGACAGAGGCAGGATAGCCGGATATTATGGTTCTAACGGTACGAACACCTTCTCCCTCAAAAAGTTACGGAGGCTAGATGCACCAGAAGAGAAAAGCCGATCATCTCCGCATCTCCCTGGAGGAAGATATCCAGTTCGAGGGGTTGGCCACCGGTTTTGAGCGGTATCGGTTCATCCATCAAGCCCTTCCGGAGATGGATTTGAAGGAGGTGGATCTCTCCCTTAGCCTCTTTAGGAAAAGGCTAGAGGCTCCCCTCATCATCTCTTCCATGACCGGGGGCATCGAGCCGGCGGAGAGGATAAACCGCAATCTGGCCCGAGCAGCCCAAAAGATGGGAGTGGCCATGGGGGTAGGCTCCCTGCGCCCGGCCATCGATGACCCTTCCTTGGCTCGCACCTACCAAGTGCGAGAGGTGGCACCCGATATCCTCCTCTTCGCCAACCTGGGGGCGGTACAACTCAACTACGGCTATGGAGTAGAAGAGTGCTGCCGCGCCGTAGAGATGATCGAGGCCGATGGCCTGATCCTCCATCTGAACCCCTTGCAAGAGTGTCTCCAGGGGGAGGGAAACACTGACTTCTCTGGGCTCCTGGCCCAAATAGAAAAGGTATGCCATCACCTTGCGGTGCCGGTGGTGGTAAAAGAGGTGGGCTGGGGTATCTCGGAGGAGGTGGCCCGTAGTCTAGCCCAGGCTGGGGCGGCAGGGATCGATGTGGCCGGGGCTGGGGGGACCTCCTGGAGCGAGGTAGAGAGATGGCGGACATCCAACGAAGCGATGAAGAATATAGCCGCCGCCTTCGCTCAGTGGGGGATACCCACCGCTGACTCCATCCGTATGGCCAGAAAGGGAGCACCAGAGGTGACCCTCATCGCTAGCGGCGGGATCCGTACCGGCATCGATGTGGCCAAGGCTATCGCCTTGGGGGCCGATGGTGCGGCTTTGGCCACCCCCCTCTTAAAGGCGGCCAACGCCTCCTGGGAGGCGGTCAGGGAGAAACTAGACGAGATCATCAAAGGGTTACGGATAACTATGTTCTGCATCGGGGCTCGGAACTTGCAAGAATTAAGGAAGACCCCCCATCTCAGGGAGCGGGAGCCTTAAATGCAGGCTTCTTTGTACTTGACCGCTGTAGAGGAAGAGATAAAAGCCCTTCTGGCCGAACAAGACCCCACCTTGGCCCCCTTCTACGGCATGGCGCGATACCATCTGGGCTGGGCGGATGAGAACCTCCAGCCCATCAAGGCCCAGAGAGGGAAGCGGATCCGACCCCTTCTTTGCCTCCTAGTCTGCGAAGCGATAAGCGACGACTACCGCCCAGCCCTTCCCGCGGCCGCCGCCGTGGAACTGGTCCATAACTTCTCCCTGATCCACGACGATATCGAGGATGAAAGCCCTAAGCGACGAGGCCGGGCCACCGTCTGGCGACTTTGGGGGGTGCCTCAAGCGATCAATGTTGGCGACGGGCTCCTGGCCCTGGCTCACTTGGCCCTCCATCGGCTCTTGACCCGAGGAGGGAGCCCAAAGGTCGTGGTCCAGGCGACGCAGATCTTAAACCAAGCCTGTCTCGACCTTTGTGAAGGTCAATATCTCGATATCGCCTTTCAGGAGCGCACTGATGTTACCCCAGAAATCTATCTCGCTATGGCCCGGAAAAAGACAGCCAGCCTTCTAGAGTGCGCCGCCCACCTAGGCGCTCTCCTGGCCACCAGGAAGAAGATAATCATAGAAGCCTATCGAGGCTTCGCCCGCAATCTAGGACTCGCTTTCCAGATCACCGACGACCTCCTGGGGATCTGGGGAGAGGAAGAGAGAACGGGAAAAGGAGTGGGAGAAGATATAAAGGCGGGGAAGAAATCGCTTCCCGTGGTCTATGCTTTCGAGGAAGAGAGAAGGCTAGGGCTCAGGAGACTAGAAGAGATCTATAAAGGAGGCTCGCCGGACCTTGATGTTCTCCTCCCCTTCCTAGAGGAGTTGAAGGTCAAAGAGCGTTGCCAAGAGAGGGCTCGCCACTTCCAAAAGAAGGCCCTAGAGGAGTTAGATAGGACGGGTATCGAGAACCAAGCCCAAAGCCACCTCAGAGACCTGGCGTTCTTTCTCGTGGAGAGGCGGTTTTAGTCTCCAGGGAGAAACCTCCAAAAGACCTCATTTCCCAGAAGTCGGCCCCGGGGCGTCAGCCGGATTCCTCTCCTGTTAATCTCCAGAAGTCCTAAGGCCACGAGTTCCCTGAGTTGCGACCCGTAGAGGGAAGAGAGGTCACGCCCAAAGCGCCGCTTGAACCCCGCAAACCTTACCCCCTCAGAGAGACGAAGCCCCATGATGACCGTCTCCGCCATCTCCAAGGAGGTCTCTATCACCTCCTCCCCCTCCCTGGCACTCTCCCCCCTCTTTAGGCGGCAGATATATTCCTCTGGCCAGGCCATGTTCCAGGATCGCCGCCCCCCATAATAGGAGTGGGCTCCAGCCCCGAAACCTAGATACCCCTCATTGCGCCAATAGGTTAGGTTATGTCGGCTTTCATAGCCTGGCTTAGCCCAGTTGGAGATCTCGTAATGTCTATAGCCCTTAAGAAGCTCTTCAGCCAGAAGGTACATCCCTGCCGCCAGGTCATCATCTGGGCCCTCCACTTCCCCGCTCTCAACGCGCCTCCAAAGGGGCGTCCCCTCCTCCAAGGAAAGGGGATAAAGGGAGAGGTGCTCAGGTTCGAGGGCTATCGCCCTCTCCAAGGTGGCTCGCCATCGTTTGAGGGTGTGCCCTGGAAAGGCGTAGATCAGATCGAGGTTTAGGTTTTCGAAACCTGCTTGGCGAGCCATTTCGTAAGCCTCTCTCGCTTGGGCCGAGTTATGTACCCTACCCAGAAGTTGGAGTTCGTCATCATGGAGGCTTTGCACTCCCAGACTCAGACGCCCCACACCCAGATGACGGAGGCCTTCTAAGTAGCGAAGATCCACCGTTCCCGGATTCGCTTCGCAACATACCTCTGCTCCCTCACCGATAACAAAAGCCTGGGTACAGCCGTCCAAGATCCTCTTCAACTGTTGGAGACTCAACACGGTGGGGGTGCCCCCACCAAGGTAGATGGTCCGCCCTCGGAGAGGAGAGAGCCGACCACCTATGATAGCCATCTCCTCCACTAAGACGTCCACATAATCGTCGTATAGAGGTTCCAGTCCCGCATAGGAGTTGAAGTTGCAGTAGGCGCACTTGGCTTCACAAAAAGGGATATGGATATAAAGGCTGACGCTATCCATAGTTTATGACCGGGCTGGCCGCTACAGGAGGCCCTTTTCCCGCCCCAGATAGAGGATCGCCTCTAGCACCCCACCTCCTATAGCCCGCGCCTTATCAGAGATAGTGAAACAATAGTCGACCTGCCCTCGAGGGTCAACATCGCCCAACTTCATCCCCTCCACCACCTCCACCCCATCGGCGATTAGACCCCTCAACACCCCTCCTATCGTCGCCCTCACCGGCTGGGAGCCCACATACCCCACTGTGGCTCCCGCCTCCACCCTATCTCCTATCTGTCGAACGGCCTGGAAAACCCCTCTAGAGGGGGCGCGCAAGACCCGCTCGACCGTATACCCCGCCACCTCCCCCGGCACACCGGTATTAGCCTCCGCACTGCCAGAGAGGATCACCCGTCCCAAATTATGGCCCCGGGCCGTCTCCACCACCGCGTGCACATCTAGCCCTGCCTCGAACCCCGGCCCCAAACCGATGATAATAGGCGCATCGGTGACCTTAGTTCCGGTGTTCCTCTTGGCCATGATGGCATCGACCACCACCTCTGGCTCCCACTGAGCAACCGCCTGGGCTTGGGGATCGATCAGGACCGGGATCTCTCCTCTCTCCTGTGCGGCCAAAGCCTCCTCCAAAGAGTTGACCCTTCTGGCTCTCACCCCCTCCACCTCCATAGCCTCCGAGTAGATGGCATTGGCGAAGGCCACCGCGCGACGGATCACCAAAGGCTTGGATAGTTCGGTGATGATGATCCTCATCCCTGCGCGATGGAGCCGATGGGCTACCCCCGTGCCTAAGTCCCCTCCTCCCTTCACTACCACTTTAATATCCATATCTCTCCTCCCGAGGATCTCTTAAGGTAAGACTCAAGCCGATGGCCAGAGCGTAAAAGGCCAGTGTGAAAGAGAAAAGGGTGCCGAACCCCGCTATCTCCACGATGACCCCTCCCACTGCCGAGGCTAGAAGAGCCATCCCAAAAAGGGTGTTTGCGAACCCTATATATATCGGTCTCTCGGCAGCAGGGCTTATCTCCAAGAGGAAGTTAATAGTCCCGATCCCCGCCCCTGCGGTATGACTCCCTAGAAGGATGAAGACGACACCGAAGAGATAGCCTAAACTCCTCAGAGAGAACGGGCCCGATAGATGGGGGATCAAAAGTGTCGAGAGGGGTATACTCAAACCCAGGATGGAAACGATTTGAAGAAGAAGTTTATTGCTTCGCCGGTCGCTAATGCGGCTCCAGACCAGGTTGGATCCCACGCTCACCACGGTCATAGCGGAGAGATAGAGCCCTACCATCCCTTGTGAGATCCCTAAGCGATCTCGAGCGTAGAGGATGTAAAATGGTGTGGCCATCTGGGTAGCCATGAGGCAAAGGCGCAGGAATAGAAACCGCCGATATTGAGCGTCGTTTCCTACGATCTCCAAGGCCCGCCGGAACTGTCGGAGAAGATCTACTTCCACTTCATGAACCGGCTCCACCGGCTCCACAACCTGTGTAAAGAGGAAGAGGGCCACCGATAGCGCCAGAAAGGAGAGGGTGAAAAGGAGGCCGAAGTTGGCAGGGAAGGGGTAACCGCTTTGGTCAAGGGTGTATTTGACTATGACCCCCGCCACGAAGGCCAGGATGCCACCGAAGAAGTTGCGACCCCCAAAGAAACTCCCCCTCCTGGTCACAGGGATCGCCTTCCCTACGATGTCCATGAAGGATATGCCCCCCACACCGCCCGAGAAACTGTAGACCACGAGGAGGGAAAAGAAGGTAACGAGTAAGAGAAGCCGATTCCCTCCCAGAGTAAAGAGAGCGAGAGTAAGGAGCCCCCAACTGCCGGCGCGGACGATGGCCGTCGCCGAATAGTATACCATCTTTTGGGGCCGATGCTGAATATATCTCGATGTCACCAGTTGGGGGAGGAACCACCCCGCTTCTTGGATAGAAGGGATGAGGCCCACGAGGAAGTGGGAGTCTGTCAGATATCTTACGAAGAGAGGAAGCACTAAAGAGGGACTGATTAGAGCGTTGGAAAATTCGAAAAAGGCTCCGTTTAATACCCCAAGGGTGAAATTCCGTCGCAAATGGCGGATGGCGTTGTCACTACTAGCCTCAACTTCGTTCACTCCGAAGATTATATCACCAGACGAGATTTCCCACCATAGTCCTGATGCTAGCAACAACAGTGAGAAGTATGTGCTCTCCGTAACGGCGGTTGCTACCGACCCCCCGTGTTGAGTTCGAATCGTTCATCAGTTATTCTTCCTTCCTCATCGAGCACCACTCTTACCCCTCTGACTACTCCTCCTCCAATCATGAGATGGAGGTCTCGCCACTCTATGATGGTGTTTCTCCCCTCTTCGCTTACCAGAACAAGTGGAAATCTGGCCCGGTGAAGGAAAGAACTGACCAACCCAGACTCCTGAGAGACCACAGTTGCTCTAGAGTCGTTAGAAGATAGAAAGGCCTGGATTTTCAGGATCTCTCTTTTCAGGGCATCGACTTTGTAGTGGGTGTAACTACTCTCCCCCTCGACTACTACATCCCAGACTGTGGGGCTCAGGCGATGGGGCAATGCGATCGCGACATTCGATGGGTGCAACTCGGTGACAATCGAAGTGGCTCTAACCTGGTGAAGAACCCTGAATCCCAGATAACTGGTGATTACCATTGCTGTCAAAGCCAAGAGTGCTGTAGATCGTTGCGGCCAGCGGTTGAGGAGAAAACAACCGGCTCCTAAAGCAAACAACAGGAAAGGGTCAAAGAAGTGAACGAGGTCTAGAGAGTATCCTCTTGAGGAGAAGGGGTAAAGGATAGGTATCGGCCAGGGGGTCAAGAGGTCGCTGAGCAGGTGCATCATCATGCCGCTGAGACTGATGCCGAAGACCAGCCAGGGTCTCTTGAGAGGGGTCGCCAGGCAGAGAAAGGCGGTGAGAGCCACCGAGAGCAACATTGCTCCTCCCACCGAGTGGGTCAGCGGATGACGATGATACCGGAAGAAGTATTTCGGCCCAAGCACCATAAGGGCGCCGTCTAGGTCGGGGATTACATTGGCGGCGACTATCGTCGCCGTAGCGGCCAGCCCGTATTTCTTCTGCAAGCCAGCAGAGGCAACCAGGCCTCCCACTAGAGCGTGCGATAGCAAATCCATTTCTGTGTGGTCAGCCCTCCTGTGTGTTGATCTGCCCGCTGATCTGTCTGGTTCGAGCCGCCAGCAGGCTATCCTTGGGACCATACAGGAGATAGGTTGTCAGCGGCAGGAAGATCAGCTTTCTCGGATTTATCAGGGCCACACATGAAGCAACGGCTAGGACCAGAAACAACTTTGAGAGCCGCAATTGGGCCAACTTGATACGCTTGAAGTCCCTATAGCGCAACTGGCTAACCATCAAGATAGCCAACGCCAGGGCGAGCAGGGGGTAGAACGGGGAGCGGAGTTTGGCCCCGTAGAGAACAAAGGAAGCCACAATGCCCCCGGCAGCAGTGCTGGGCAGCCCAACAAAGTAGCCGCTGGGCGTCCCCACGTTGAACCGGGCCAGCCGGAACCCTGCACAGGCGGCAAAGAAGGTGGCCACAACCGCACCAATGGCCCCAAGGTATTGCAAATCCAAAACATACATGAGCAGTCCGGGTGCCACACCGAACGACACGACATCAGCCAGCGAGTCCAATTCTTGGCCCATCGGGCTCGTCACGCCCAGCAGTCTAGCAACCCGCCCGTCCAGCCCGTCCAGGAGTGCACCAACCAGGATCGCCAGCGCCGCCAGTTCGAACTGCCAATGGACAGTTAAGAGCAGTGAGGCAAACCCTGCGGCCAGATTGCCAAGGGTGAGCAGATTTGGTAGCCATTCTCGCTTCATCATGTCCACTTCCCGATTATCGTCTCGCCCGCTTTGACCCGACGGCCGGGCTGTACCAGCATCTCAGTGGCCGCTTTCGGTAAGAACAGTTCCGTCCTCGAACCGAGGCGGATCATGCCGATCCTCTCTCCCACCTGTACCACGTCACCTTCTCCCACCCAGCAGTCGATCCTCCTCGCCAAAACACCGGCGATCTGGACGACCAGTACCTTGCCCCGCTCGCCCTTGATCCCGATAAAATTTCGCTCGTTCTTAGCGGAGGCGCTCGGCGCAAAAGCGGGCCGGAACCTTCCCCTTTCGTACTTCAGGTAAGTCACCCGGCCACCGATAGGGCTACGGTTGAGATGAACATCGAACAGGGAGAGAAAAATGCTCACTCGCAGGGCAGGTTGGTCAAGGAAACGGCCCTCATAGACCTCGGTGATCTCCACCACCCGTCCATCGGCGGGTGAAAGGATCGCCCCGGACGTGGTCTGAGTCTGCCGTTCAGGATCCCGAAAGAAGAAAACGAGAAACGCTAGCGGCGCCAGGAGCAGCAAACCCAGGGCTGGCCACCAAAGCAATAGGACGAGACTCGCCACCCCCAGCCCGGCCAGCCAGGGAAGGATTTCGCTGACGACGGGGAGCTGTCTCATCGCTTGTCATCACCTCCTTCACTGGGGTTGGCAGAGGCGCCTGCGCCAGCGAGGAAAGCCCTGGATGGTGTTCATCAGCATCTCCTTTCAGAATTCAACATTTCTAATATGGAAATATATAGCGAAAAAAGAAAGGTCACTCCCCTAACTCCTCCAAAGCGACCACTAGCTTCCTCAACAGCAGAGTCAGTTCTTTGCGCTCCTCGGCGGTATACCGGCGAAGTATCTGCTCGACACGTAGCCTTATGAACTCGCCGATGGCTTGATACAGCTCCCTGCCGGTTACTGTCAGGGCTACCCGCACGATGCGGCGATCGTCGGGATCGGGCAACCTCTTGGCGTAGCCACTCTCCACCAACCAGTCCACCATGCGGGTGGCCGTGCTCAGGGGGACGGCCAACGCCTCACTCAGTTCCCCCATGCTCAAGGGTTCCCTCTGGCGGGAGAGGACAATGCCAATACGGTAGAAGAGGTCGTAGTCGACAGCGCGCCTGGGCCCACCCTCGGGGTGCAACTCATTCAGGCGCTCCTTCAGCCGGACCAGATCCTCTGGCAGCACAGCCTTAAGGCGGGGCTTGAGTTGAATCACCCCTCGCAATATCTCGACTACCTCATCCACTTGTTGGTCAAAGGAAGTTCTAGCCATTTCCCTTCCATCTTGAAATGATTGCGTAATAAAAGTATAACACCACAGTGCCATTTTGTCAAATTGCCTGTTGCCTTCCCTCGGCACCATCGATATAATAGCCTCAAGATAGAGAGTTGTCTTCTTTCAAAGTGCCCTGTCTTTGTAATGAACTTCTGGAGGTGAAGCATGGCCCATACCGTTATAGTCCACCTGATGAACGAAGACCCTTTACTGGCCGAAACGGAGCGACTACCCGAGGCTGGCGACGTCTCCATGGCCCTCTCCAATCCCCGGCGGCGCGACGGGAGAAGGCCCCACTACTTGACCCAAGGTATTACAGAGATCATCCTGCCCATGCACCGGATCAGTTTCGTCGAGGTCGTACCTGAGGAGAAAGAAGAAGAGGAGGAAGAGGTCGTCTTCCATCGGGACTAGGTGTCGTAGGGGAGGCCTTTAGGCCTCCCGTGCATTGTCGAGTTCCCGTCGGGCTAAAGCACAACGCTACGTTTGAGGAATAGATCAAGCCTGACCCTGGATTTCAAATCCAGGGCCAGCAGGGGACATATCCATGAGCGAGTACACGAGGGAAGAGATACTGAAGATGATAGAGGATGTCGGAGGGCCAGAAAACCTCGACCTATCAGGCAAGGACCTTTCCGGGATAGATCTCAGCGCAGAAGCCATAGCCAAGGAGCTAGAGAGATACCAGAAGCAGCATTTTGGTCAAATACCTGCCTGGTTCGAAAGCAATACTCAAGGCATTAACCTCCAGAATGCCAACCTCTTGGGAGCCAGACTGCAGGGAGCCAATCTCATAAAGGCCAACCTGCAACAAACCGACCTCAGGGGAGCCAACCTGCAACAATCTGACCTCCGGTTAGCCAACCTGCACAAAGCTAACCTTGAGAGGGCTAGCCTCCAAGAAGCGATGCTATACCGAGCTAACCTGCAAGAGGCTGTCCTTGTGCACGTCAACTTGCAAGAAGCTTGGGTCGTGGACGTCAACTTGCAAGAAGCTAAACTCTGGAGAGGGAAACTACAAGAAGCCCATCTCGGGGGGGCCAAGCTGTTGAGGGCCCACCTTGTGCAGGCCAACCTACGAAGAGCTTCCCTTGCAGAGGCCAACCTGGAGGAAGCCGACCTTGGGGCTGCTGACCTGCAAGAAGCCGATTTGGCGGCGGCCAGTCTAGTGGGAACCAAGCTCGAGAGTGCCAACCTCAGAGAAGCCCACCTGTGGGCGGCCAATCTACAGGGAGCATACCTCAGGTGCTCCAATCTGCAACAGGCCAAACTTCAGAAGGCACATCTGGAGAGGGTTGATATGTACGATGTCGAAACCCTGGCTGGAGCCTATTTCCACGGTGCCTTCCTAGAACACACCAGGCTGCAGAAGGAGCACTTAGGCAGGGGGGTCGGGGAAGAGGCTGACAAGGAATACTACGAGGCCAAGGAAGCTTATCTCCTTCTAAAAAACAACTTCAACCAAATCGGCCGCTACGATGACGCCTCCTGGGCCTATGTCAAAGAGCGCCAGATGGAGAAGATGACTCACTGGCCGCTCTCCTATGCCCGAAAATGGTACGGCGAGAGCGAGTTGCCAAAAGAATACGGCACCTGGAGCCGCCGAGTTGACCTATTACGCTTCTATCTGCGCCACCTGCGTCTATTCATCACCGACTGGATAACCGAATTGCTCTGTCTGTACGGTGAGAGTCCATCGAGAGTCGTCGCTTGCGCTGTCGCCCTTGCCTTCCTCATCTTCCCCCTCCTGTATGCCCTCTTCGGTGGTGTGGTCAGCACGGACGGCAGCCCGGTGACCTGGAGCGAATATCTGCGGCTCAGCCTGGCTTCTTTTGCCACCATGGAGTTGGCTGGTGTGCAGACTCAGGGCATCGCGGTCCAGTTCCTCGGAACCCTTGAAGCCCTCACGGGCATCTCCCTCCTGGCCCTCCTCATGTTCACCCTGGGCAAGCGCATAAGCCGCTCGTAAAACGTAGGGGAGGCCCTTGTGGCCTCCCTAAAGCGGGCGGGGACAAGCCCCGCCCCTACATCACCAGCATAAGAAAACGCTATTTCTGGCCCTGGATTTGAAATCCAGGGCCAGGAGAGACTTTACCGTGAGCAAACGAGAAGAGACCCGTTGGGAACGCCGGGAAAGGAAATATAGAAGGCGCCGCTACGGGATGCGCGTGAGCGGCCGCTCCATTAAAGATGTCCTGCTGCGGGTGATCGGCAAGAGAGCCAAAGTAAGGGGAGAACCCGAGAGAAAGGCGAAACGAGACCGCTCTTAGAAACGAGGGTAGTAAGTCGTCAAACCTGAACCGTTTTCAAAGACTTGACAAATTGCTCTGCCTGGTGGTAAATTTTGGCCCATAGGGCCGCACGGTCCTTAAGCAATAAGAGGCCCCTTATCCACTCCGGAGGTCTGAAGGCAGATGGCAAAATAACCAACAGCCAAGTCCAAATCTAACCCAAGGTTAATAAAATGACGGAAGATCGTCATAAGTGGAGGAAGAATGAAGGGGTTTGATGAAGATCTTGGCGAGGCTTTTTCGCCGAGCCGCAGAAGGAGAGAGCGGTACGAGGGCGAGTGGGAGTGCACCAGGTGCGGCTACATCCGCGTAGGAGAAGAACCCCCTCCTGTCTGTCCAGAGTGTGGGGCCACGGCAGATAAGTTCGAGTTCTGGGAATTAGAGGAGGATTGGGATTGGGAGGATTATGAGTAATCCCCTTGAATAGCGTCTCTACTACGCTCACAAACTGGCGACAAGAAGAGGGCAAGGGATACCTTTGCCCTCTCTTACTAGATCTTGCAGAAAGGCCACTGGGCGGAAATTCAGCAGAACTAAAGCGAAGAAGCCAAGAGCGTTTAGGATTGCCAATTGAAAATCAAGAAGCGATTAAACAACATTGTCACTCGATATCGGTGATTCATCAGAATCGATTTGGTCTTTACACGCCGTTGTCCCAATAGTCCAAACTCCGTCAATGGGCGCAGGAAGAGGCATTCCACTTCCCATGCCAGGTCCAGATACGGTTCGGGGCCTTCCTCCCTCTCCATTTGCAGCCCTTTAACGTAGATCTCCTCGGTGATCCGCCCTGGCGATTGCCA
>Ga0315314_1001281_pt1 | contig 23203 bp, 14 predicted proteins | sample TDP9_MG_FD_203631 | JGI IMG/M metagenome (GOLD analysis project Ga0315314, IMG submission 203631) | Freshwater sediment microbial communities from Lake Towuti, South Sulawesi, Indonesia - TDP9 | ecosystem: Environmental > Aquatic > Freshwater > Lake > Sediment | place: Indonesia: South Sulawesi... | reverse complement strand
TCAGATACCTTATTGGGATATACTAATTATATATCGCATTTTGTTGAACGGGGAGGAGTCCTATGGGAGCCATATCCTTAAAGCTGCCCGATAAACTGCTGGAGTTGAGCGGACAGTGCGCCAAGACGCTTCGGTTGACGAGATCGGAATATATCCGCCGGGCCATCGAACGAATGAACCGGGAGACGAGTTCGGCGATTCGGGCCAAGCGGCTGGCCGAGGCCTCGAAGAAAGTCCGCAGGGAAAGCATGCGGGTGAACGCTGAGTTTGCAGCCATCGAACGAGACCCCGATGCTTAAGCGGGGAGAGATCTGGCTGGCAGACCTCCATCCCAGCCACGGCACGGAGCCTGGTAAGACCCGCCCGGTACTCATCGTCCAATCCCAGGCTCTCCTGGATGCGAAACATCCCTCAACCCTCATCATTCCTCTCACGACGAATCTGGTGGATGAGGCAGAGCCTCTCCGCATCCGCATTCCGGCCTCGGGCCGGTTATCTCGTGACTCCGATCTCCTGATCGATCAGCTTCGGGCCATCGACAATCAGCGATTGGTCAAAGGCCCTTTGACCCGCCTGAGTCCAACTCTCATGGATCGCGTTGCCGAAGCCATCCATGAGGTCCTAGACTTGGTGGACGAATAGCCGCTGGGCACATTTACCTTGGACCCTTCACTCCTCGACCCCTTGCACCCTGCTCGCTATCTCTTCACCTCATAGGACCAGAGGGTGGGCATTTCGGCGAAGGCTTGCTTCACCTTGTTCACATTCTGGACGTAGGCACCGCTACGCTCATAGGCATCCCCATCCGCCTGGCTCTCCCACGAGGTGAAGGAGATGACCTGGTTTTCCCGGTCGAGGGACTCCATGAGAAAGACATCGATGTTGCCCTTGTGTGCCTTTACCTCCGGCACGATCTGCTCATTGTAGATCTTTCTCAACTCGCCCTGCTTGCCGGGCTGGATCCACACCTCAATTAGTCTCACCCACATGATCGCCACCTCCTTTTTGGTTGTTGCTGACCACCCCAGCCCTTCGGATCTATGTTAACTCGACCCCTCGACTCCCCGACCCCTGGACCCCTCCTTTCTGACCTACTTCTTGCATCGCTCCAGATCCTCCGCAATCGGAGGCATACAGAACCGGCTCGGCACCACGAAGGCCTTGGTGTAGCCAGCGGATTTATCGTACCACTTGGTGGGAAAGTCGAGCTGCGAGACATACAGATCCTGGATTGCCTGATGGTCACAGGCCCGCATCTTCAAGACCGCCCCGGTGATGGACCGGTATTCATCTCCTTCCCACACCTTGATGATCTTCTCTGGGTCGGTGCTGGCTGCCCTCCGGATGACATCGAAGAGCCAGTAGCAATCGGAGACAGCTACTCCAATCCAAGAGGTGGGCCAGGCGTAAAGACTGGAGCCGTACGGCCTCTTCCATCTCTTCCATTGTCGATGCCAAATCTCATTGAAGGAGTTATTCTTGGGGTGATCGAAGCTCGGCAGGTGGAAGTAAACCACAACAATGGCCCGGCCGGCCGGCCCCCCAACAGCCTCCAGCGCTGGGGGATAATCAAAGACGGGACCAACCAGGGGGGTGGCTATGCCCAACTGTCTCGTTTGCTTGATCAGGTTCTCCGCGTCAGCGGACCAGGCGCCGGAGACAATCACTTCGGCCCCGGAACCCTGGATTTTGGTGAGGTAGGGGGCGAAGTCCTTCACCCACAAGGGGTGATAATCCTCCCCTACGATCTGGGCCTGAGGGCAGGACCGGTTCAGGTATTTCTTGAAGGCCTCCCCCAGATCGTGCCCCCAGACATAGTCAGGGCAGAAGATGTAGAATTTGCGCTCCGGCCGGGTGGAATAGTAATAGGCTAAGGCGGAGGCCAGGGATGCGGTGGTGCCGCAGGTGCGGAAGGTGTAGCGATTGAAGTTCTTGCCGTCGTGGAGAGAATCGGAGAGTGCCGAGATGTTCATATAGATCCTTTTGTATTTGGCTGCGACCATCTGACCGATCAGGGTGATGTGGGAAGGCGCGGTCGCAATGATCACATCGACCTTCTCCTCCAAACACAGCCTCTCGGCCACCCACTTGGCCACCTCAGGCTTCGCTTGGGTGTCTCCCTTGATGATCTGGATCCTTTTCTTCTTGCCGTCCACCAGAATCCCACCCTGGGAATTGATATCGTGAGCCACCCAGCCCAGCGCCAGCCACCAACTCTCTCCGTGGATAGCCGCCGGCCCGCTGAAGGATGTGAAAAGTCCCACTTTGATCGTATTCCCGGAGACCGGAAATGTCGGCTGGTTCGGATCAAGGGTGGACATGTCGCCCTTGAGGGGCTCGAGGGCGAAGGCTTGAGACAACATCAAAAGCCAGCAGACAAGCAAGAGCAAACCAGAAAAGAAAGGCGAATTGGCAAACCGCTTCCCAATCCATTTCATCCGTATCCTCTCACTCCTTCCCCAAAGAGGGAATATTCTACTTCTTGCATCGCTGCTCCAGATGCTCGATTCCCTCCCTCAATTGCCCGTCAGGGCTCAGCGACCCTTGAGAGTATGGCTCGAATCAGCGCTGATTGTAGGAAGGCCTCCCGGAGCTCACGATCCGACAAGCTCCTGGCCACCTTGTGGATCAGATCGGCTGCAGCACACCACTGGCCTTTGGCCTCGCTCCATCTTCCCATCTGCTCGTAAGCCGACGCCAGGGAGGCATGGGCCTGCCAGAGCTGTCTCGGATTGCCAACTTCCTGGAGGATGGCAATCGCCTCGTTGAAACTCTGTAGCGCCTCCTCGCGGGCATTGCGCCGCATCTGGATCTCCCCCAGCAGCCGTAAGAAGCCTCCTTCCCTCTTTTTCGCGTGGAGCCGCCGTACGATTTCCAGGTTCTGCCGGATGAAGGGCTCGGCCTGAGCGAGATCGCCTTGGGCCACGAGGATCTGGGCGGCCAGGTAATCCATCCGGGACTCCCATTGGTGGCGGTTCAAATCAAATTCCTGGCTTCTGGACTCCTCTTTCAGACATTGCATCCGCTCCCAGGCTGCCTCCAGACGGCCCTGGTCGAAGAGGTTCTCCAGGAGATTGACGCTACTTTGGGCAATCACCTCCGCATATTGGCGGCGGCCCATGGGATAACTCTCCATCTGCTGGCGGGCCATTTGCTCTCCTTTCAAATTGAAGGCCCAGGCGCGTTCCGGCTGATGGATCTCGCCGTAGCAGTAGCCCAAGCAGTTATACAAGGTGGAGAGGCGAAACACCGCTCCGAACTTCCTACAAAGGTCAATCCCAGCCTCTATGGTCGACATCCCCTCCTCGATGCGTCCGATCTCCGCCAGAGCAACGCCACGAAGAAAAATAACAGTCGATAGGAATCTCAGAGCAATACCCGGAGCTTCGGCCAATCCTTCGCTCAGCTCGATAGCCTTTGCGGGTCGACCCAGCCATTTCTCCGTAAACGCTCGCACGTATCGAACGCCGAAGATCCCTCTCGAATCTCCCGCTTCCATGGCCAATCGCTCCCCCTCGACCGCCATCTGATTCCCCTCATAGGGTTGGCCATGCATGGCTGCACGTAACCCTCTACGCGCAAGGATAATGCCCTCCAGCCCTTTGTCATTCAACTCCCGAGCCCGAGCGATCCCCTCCTGGTGGGCCCTTTCCGCTTCCTCTTGGCTGGGCCACATATACATGAGGGAGATGAACTGACCCAGGCCTGCCTTTTCATAATCGACGAGGGCATGAGACCGGCTCAGCTGGATGGCCTCTTGAAACCCCTCCGCTGCCTCATCGATGGCCCCCATATCGACGCAGGCCAGTGCCCTCCCCTGATGCAAACGCACCTTCGTTTCCGCATCGAGGGCCGCCTCTTCCTGCTGAGCCAGCTCCAGGGCCTTGCTGAAGAACTCGTGGGCGGCATGAACGGCATGAAGTTTGTTCGATTTCTCTCCGGCCGATAGGAGATAATCGACAGCCTTGGGGGCATTCCCGCTTCTCTCATAATGGTGAGCCAGGATCTCGAAGTGCTCCTCCAGCCGGTCGGCATAGAGATCTTCGATGGTCCGGGCAATCCGGCCATGGATCTCCCTCCGGCGTTGCTTGAGCAGGCTCTCGTAGGCCACCTCCTGGGTGAGGGCATGCTTGAAGATGTACTCTAATTCGGGATAGAGGGCCTTCTCGTAGATGATCTCCAATCCCACCAGATTTCTTAAGTGGACCCGCAGTTCCTCCCCTAAGTCCAGGACGATTCTCAGGAGCCGGAAGGCGAAGTCGCGACCGATGACGGAGGCCACCTGGAGAGTGCGTTTGAGATCCTCGCTCAGGCGGTCCATGCGCGCAGCCAGGACGCTTTGAATGGTGTTGGGGATCTCGCACTCGGAAAGGGGCCGGGCGCAGCGGTACTGATTTCCCTTTTGCACCAGATCGCCCCGATCCCTCAACTCTCGGACGATCTCCTCCAGGAAGAAGGGGTTGCCTCCTGCTTTTTCGGCGATCTTTTGCTCCAGGTCGGGGTCCAGCTCTAATCCACCCAGGAGGTTGCGCACCAGGCGGACGGAGGAGAGACGGTTGAGCGTCTCCAGCCCCACCCTCTGGTAATGGGGACCCTGGGCCCAGGGAGGTGATGCTTCGGGTCTGTACGCGGCCAGGATCAGAATCGGATGATCAGCAAGGCAGCGGGAGAGATAGGCAAAGAACTCCTCGGAGATCTTGTCCATCCAGTGGACATCCTCCAGAAAGAGGATCAACGGTTGGGCCTGGCTCTGGGCGAGAAAGAGCTCCTTCACCGCCTCGAAGGTCCCGAACTTGCGGCTCTCCGGATCCAGGGAATTGAAGGCGGGATCCTCCACCGGGAGGGAGAGGAGGTTCCGGTAAAAGGGGATGCGAGAGGCCAGGGCGGGAGAAGCTTTTTCCTCGATGCGTTGTCCCACTTGCTCCTCGGTCATCCCCTCTTCGATCCCCAAGGCCCCTTTGACCAGATCGATCACGGGAAGGAAGCTGATATTCCGACCGTAGGAGACACAGAGTCCGGTGAGAAAGGTAACCTGATCCCCCAGGCTCCTTCGGAACTCGAAGACCAGGCGGGACTTGCCCACGCCGGCCTCGCCCACAATGTCCACTACCTGGGCCTCTCTTTGTTGGACTCGGGCGAAGGCGGATTTGAGGGCTTCCATCTCCGGACCCCGGCCCACCAGCTCCGTCATCCCTCGTACCAGGCCCGCCTCCATGCGGGTATACATACCAGCTCGCTCGGAGAGAAGACGATACAGGGGCTGGGGCTTCTCCTTTTCCTTTAGGGGAAGCTCCCCCACGGCCTCCTCGTGGAAGTAATCCCGGACGATCCGGCGGGTCTCTTCGCTGACCCAGACCTCGCCCGCTTTCGCATTTTGCTGGATGCGGGCCGCCAGGTTGGTGGTGTCCCCGATGGCGGTGTAGTCCATGCGGAGGTCATCGCCGATCTTGCCTACGACGACGGGGCCGGAGTTGAGGCCGATGCGGAGATGGAAGGGAAGACCGTAGGTCTTCTGGATGCGATCCCCGTAGGATTCCATCGCCCTCTGGATGGCCAGGGCCGCATGGCAGGCCCGCTGGGCATGGTCCTCATGGGAGAGGGGAGCGCCGAAGAGGGCCATCACCCCATCGCCGGTGAACTGGTTGATGGTCCCTTCGAAGCGGTGGATCTCGGCCATCAGGATCTGAAAGCACCCATCCATGATCTGATGGACCTCTTCCGGATCGAGCTTCTCGGACAGGGAGGTGAAGTTGGCCACATCGGCAAAGAGGACGGTCACCAGCTTGCGCTCCCCTTCCAGGGCGGAGCGGGTGGTGAGGATCTGGTCAGCCAGGTGCCTGGGGGTGTAGGTCGAGGGCTTCGCGGTGTCTAATCGTACAGGGGGGACCCCCTCGGGCCAGCGGAAGTCGTGACCACACTTGTCGCAGTACTTGTTCTCGGGTGGGTTTTCTGTCTGGCACTCCGGGCACATGAGGGATAGGATCGCGCTGCAATTGCCGCAGAACCTGGCCCCTGCACGATTCTCAAACTGACATTTCAGGCATCGCATGTCCCTTCCACCTTCTTCGTTTTCAAGCAACCTCCAGCCGTTCTAGCGTTCCTCCAAAGCATTTCACTCGACCGATCGACTCCTGGACGCCTTCTTTCAAACCTACTTCTTGCATCGCTCCAGATCTTCAGCGACGGGAGGCATGCAGAAGCGGCTGGGCACCGCGAAGGCCTTGGTGTAGCCGGCGGCCCGCTCATACCACTTCGTGGGAAAGTCGAGCCGAGAGACATACATATCCATAATCGCCTGATGGTCGCAGGCCCGCATCTTCAAGACCGCCCCGGTGATGGACTGATACTCATCCCCCTCCCACGTCTGGATGATCTTCTCCGGATCAGTGCTGCCGGCCCTCTGGATGACATCGAAGAGCCAGTAAGAAGCGGAAACGGGGTGCCCCATCCAGGACACGGGCCACGAGTAGCTTTCTGAGTCGTACGGCTTTTTCCACCTTTTCCATTGCTCGTGCCATAGGTGGTTAAGGGCCTTCGTCTTGGGATGATCGAAGCTGCATTGATGGAGACCTACCACTACAATGCCGCGGCCGGCAAGCCCCCCAATTGCTTCCAAGGTATGAGAATCATCCATGTTGGGTCCAGCCAGCGGGGTGGTCATCCCCATCTGCCTCGATTGCTTGATCAGGTTTTCCACATCGGCCGCCCAGTCGCCCGAGAAAACTACCTCCGCGCCGGAGCCTTTGATCTTGGTCAGGTAAGGAGCAAAGTCTTTAACCCACAAGGCGTGATAATCCTCCCCTACGATCCGGGCTTGGGGGCTCCATTGCCGCAAATATCTCTTGAACGCCTCCCCCAGATTGTGGCCGAAGACATAATCCTGACAGAGGATATAGAATTTCCGCTCCTGTCCGGTGGAATAGTAGTGCGCTAAGGCGGAGGCCAGCATGGTGGTGGTGCAGCAGGTCCGAAAGGTATAGCGATTGAAGTTTTTTCCGTCATGGAGAGAATCCGAGAGCGCGGTGAAGTTCATATAGATCCTTTTGTATTTGGCCGCGACCATCTGACCGACGAGGTTGATATGGGAGCCCGAGGTCCCGACGATGACATCGACCTGATCCTCCAGGCACAGCCTCTCCGCTACCCGCTTGGCGATGTCGAGCTTCACCTGGGTATCCCCCTTGATAATCTGGATCTTTTTCCTCTTGCCATCCACCAGAATCCCACCCTGGGAATTGATATCATGGACCACCCAGCCCAGTGCCAGCCAGGATCGCTCTCCGTCGATGGCCCCCGGCCCGCTGAAGGGCATAAACAGGCCTACTTTGATAGTGTCCCCCGAGGTAGGAAATCCTGGATGGTTCGGATCGAAGCTCGACAGGTCGCCCCTGAGGGGCTCGAAGGCGAAGGCCTGAGAAAGCATCAAAAGCCAGCAGACAAGCAACGGCAAACCAGAAAAGATAGGCGAATTTGCAGCGCGCTTGCCAATCCAAGGCATCTCTTGTCTCCCCCCCTTTCCCCTTGCGATAGAATGTCTTACTTCTTACATCTCTCCAAATCTTCTGCGATCGGTGGCGTGCAGAAGCGGCTGGGCACCGCGAAGGCCTTGGTGTAGCCGGCCGCCTTATCGTACCACTTGGTCGGGAAGTCGAGCTGCGAAACATACAGATCCTGGATCGCCTGATGGTCGCAGGCTCGCATCTTCAAAACCGCCCCGGTGATGGACTGATACTCATCCCCCTCCCACGTCTGGATGATCTTCTCCGGATCAGTGCTGCCGGCCCTCTGGATGACATCGAAGAGCCAGTAATAGTAAGGAATACCGGTCCATCCGAGCGGCCACGCATAAAGCGTTGAATCGTAGGGTTTCTTCCATCCCTTCCATTGCTCGTGCCACAAGTCATTGAAGGCCTTGGTCTTGGGGTGATCGAAACTGCATTGGTGGAAGTAAACCGCGACAATCCCTCTCCCCATCGGACCTCCAATAGCCTCCAGCGCCTGGGGGTCGTCGAGGTGAGGTCCCGCCAAGGGAAGGTTTACCCCCATCTGCCTGGACTGCTTGATAAGGTTCTGTACATCAGCAGCCCAGTCCGAGGTGAAGATGACCTCGGCCCCGGAGCCCTTGATCTTGGTCAGGTAGGGAGCGAAGTCTTTGGTCCACAGGGGATGATAGGCTTCGCCTACGATCTCCGCATACGGTTTATACTTCTTCATCCCCTGCTTGAACGCCTCCGCGATATCGTGCCCGGCCAGGTAGTCCGGGCAGAGGATGTAGAATTTGTGCTCGGGCCGGGTGGAATAGTAATAGGCCAGGGCGAAGCCCAGCGTGGTGGTGGTGCCGCATGTGCGGAAAGTGTAGCGGTTGAAATTCTTGCCGTTGTGAAGAGCATCGGAGAAAGCCACCCAGTTCATATAGATCCGGTTGTATTTGGCGGCCACCATCTGACCGACCAGGTTAATGTGGGAGCCGGAGGTCCCGACGATGACGTCGACCTTGTCCTCCAGGCATAGCTTTTCCGCCACCCGCTTGGCGATCTCGGGCTTCACCTGGGTATCCCCCTTGATGATCTGAATCTTTTTCCTCTTGCCATCCACCAGGATCCCACCCTGGGAATTGATATCATGGACCACCCAGCCCAAGACCAGCCACGAAATCTCTCCCGGCAAAGCCGCCGACCCGCTGAAGGGCATAAATAGGCCTACCCTGATAGTATCTCCAGTGGGGATCACCTGATGATTCGGATCAAAGGTGGACATATCGCCCTGGAGGGGCTCGAAGGCCAGGGCTAGGGGCAGATTCCAGATCAGGCCAGCGAACATGCAGAGGCAGCAGGCGAGGACCATCACGGAGGAGGACTTGGGTATCTTGAGGCTCCTCGAGGCAAAACTGTGGGTTTTGCGCTCGCCACGTATCTTCAAGGACCCCGCGAGGCGACGGGGTTCGACCCCGTGAATCCGATGAATTTTCATTTTTCTTCCTCCTCCAGCTCTCTTAGAGCCGTCTTCGCCTGGGTCAGCCAGTAATCCATGCCCATGTCTTGGAACATGCCTTCCGCCCTCTTTAGATGATACTGGGCCTTTTCTCCTTGGCCTCTGGCCGAGTAGAGTTCGCCCAGAAAGAGATGTCCTTCGGCTATAATGGATCTGTACTTACACCCCTCGGCCATTCGGATCCCGTGAAGAAGGGACTCCTCCGCCATTTCGAATGCCAATTCCCTTTTCTTCACCAATATTCTGCCCATCCAGATCCGAGCATTCGCCTCATAGCCTTTCGCCCCATGTCGCACAGAAAGCTCCAGGCCCTCCTGGATAGTTCTCTCCGCGCTTTCGAGGTCGCCCGAATCGAAATGGACTTCCGCCAAGCATGCCAAGAAGTTAGCCACGTTGAGAACGATTCCCATGTCCTGGAGGACTTTGATCCCCCTTTCCAGATGGGCCAATGCACGCGTGACCTCCCCTGCGCGCCCATAAGCGTGGCCCAACCAACCTGATACAGGACCCAGCAGGATCTTTGCCTGCACGTCCTCCAGGTATCCCATGGAATCTTCCAAGTCCTCGATGGCCTCTTTTCCGTCCCCTTTTAAGGCGAGCATAGCCCCGCCACAAAGCTTTATGAAGGCCAGGCTGTAAGGATGATTAACCTCCACAGCGAAACGAAGCCCTTTCTCGAAGAACACCCTTCCCTGGGCAAAGTCCCCTAGCCATCCGCAGGATGCCGCGCACCACGCGCAGAGGCCCGAGTAGGCATTGAATCTTCCGCCAAAAAAATCGCGCTCTCTATGCGCCTCCTCCAGCCGTTCGATGACCGGAGCAGCCACTTGGACCAGCCTCCAATCCTCTCCCCCCCGGTGTAAGAACGGGCAAAGATCAGCGGCCAGTGGAGCCAGCAGGTCGAGATCCTGGCTCTCTTCCATTGCCTGGAGGCACGGCTCCGCGTACCTGGTGGCAGAGGCCATATCACCCTTGTGCGTTTGGTAGAGTCCCAACTTCCCATAGAAGACAGCAAGGCTCCTCCGATCCCCCGTCTCCTGGGCAAGCCTTTCCCCCTCGTCAAGGATTTGCAACGAATCCTCAGGAAAGCCCAGGAGGAAAATGGGATTCGCCATGGAACGGAGAACTTCCAGCCGCTCCTCATTCCTTCCTTCTGTGGTCGCTGGGAGCTGCTTGAATTTGTCCAGGGCTTCATGGTAGAAGCGGAAGGCCTCCCAGGTCGAATAGCTTCTCGAGGCTTTGTTTCCCGCCAATTTCAGATAGGCATAGGCCTTCTCCAAATTGTCGCTCCGGGAGTAGTGATAGGCCAGCATCTCGGTGAACTCTTCCAACCGTCTCGGGTAGAGCTGCTCGATGGCCTGGCCGATGCGCTCATGGAGGTCCTTGCGGCGTTTGAGGAGGAGGCTATTGTAGGCCACTTCCTGGGTGAGGGCGTGCTTGAAGATGTACTCCAACTCGGGGAAAAGGCTCTTCTCGTAGATGAACTCCAGGCCCTGGAGGTTGAGGAGGTGGGATTTCAGTTCCTCCCTCATGCCGGTGATGGCCTGGAGGAGGCGGAAGGCGAAGTCGCGGCCGATCACGGAGGCCACCTGCATGGTTCGCTTGAGGTTCTCCTCCAGCCGATCCATGCGGGCGGAGACGATGCCCTGGATGGTATCGGGGACCTGGATCTGGGAAGGGGGTCGAGTGAGGGTATAAGTGTGATTCTCTTTGCGGATGGTTCCGTTCTCCAGGAGGGTGTGGGTGAACTCCTCCATGAAGAGGGGGTTTCCGGCGGCCCGGGTGAGGATGACCTCTTTCAGCTCGGGGGCCACCTCTCCTTCTTGGAGGAGGGCCGCGATCAGCTCGGCGGAGGAGGAGAGGTTGAGCTGATCCAGGCCGATGCGGTAGTAATAGGACTTGCTGCCCCAAGGGTGGGTATACTCGGGGCGGTAGAGAAGGAGGAGCAGGATCTTTGCATTGGGCAGCCAGCCTACGAGGTAGTCCAGGAACTCCTGGGAGGTGGGGTCGATCCAGTACAGATCTTCTATCGCCAGGATGAGGGGCTGGTTTTGGCTTTGCCGGAGGAGGAGGTCGCGAAGGGCCTCGAAGGTCCGGTCCCGCTTCAGGATGGGCTCCAACTTCGAAAAGGCCTCATCCTCCACCTGGAGAGACAGGAGCTCCTGCAAGGGGGCAAGGACGCCCTTCAAGTTCTCATCCAGCCGCAGGACTCTCTCCGCCATCCTTCTCTTGATCAGGTGCTCCCGATCCCCCTCCTGGATTCCAAAGTAGGACCGCAGGATGTCCAGAATGGGCAGATAGGCCATAGCGCCCCCGTAGTGGAGGCAGCGGCCCTCCAGATAGGTGCAGGTCCCTTCCGGAAGGGAGTTGCGGAACTCCAGAATCATGCGGGATTTGCCCACGCCCGCCTCGCCCACGATCCCCACCACCTGGCCGGAGCCGGATTGGACCTTGGCGTAGGCCTGAAGGAGGGAAGAGATCTCCTGCTCGCGGCCAATGAAGCGGGTGAGGCCCCGGGAGACGGCTGCCTCAATACGGGTCTCGACGGCGGTGGGCTGAAGAAGCTGATAGGCCTGCTGGGGTTCCTCTTTGCCCTTGATCTCCACTTGGCCCAGAGGATGGAACTGGAAGAAGGCCTCCACCAGATGGTGGGTGTCCTGGGAGAGAAGGATGGTGCCGGGTTGGGCCAGGGACTCAAGGCGGGAGGCCAGATTGGTGGTGTCGCCGATGGCGGTGTAGTCCATGCGGAGGTCATCGCCGATCTTGCCCACCACCACCGGACCGGAGTGGAGGCCGATGCGCATGCGAAAGTCGATATCGTGAGTCCGCTTCAGCTTGTGGCCGTACTCTTCCATCGCCTTCTGGATGGCCAGGGCGGCATGACAGGCCCGGAGGGCATGGTCCTCATGGGCCAAAGGGGCGCCGAACAGGGCCATGACCCCATCCCCGGTGAACTGGTTGATGGTCCCTTCGAAGCGGTGGATCTCGGCCATCAGGATCTGGAAGCACCCATCCATGATCTGGTGGACCTCTTCCGGATCGAGCTTCTCGGACAGGGAGGTGAAGTTGGCCACATCCGCGAAGAGGACGGTGACCAGCTTGCGCTCTCCCTCCAGGGCGGAGCGGGTGGTGAGGATCTGGTCGGCCAGGTGCTTGGGGGTGTAGGAGGGAGGCTGGGTGTAGTCGATGGGAGGAGGTACCTCGGGCCTGCGGAGGTCATGGCCGCAGTGGTCGCAGAACTTGGTGCCTAAGGCATAGGATTGTCCGCACCCAGGGCAGGCCAATTCCAGTCTGCCCCCGCACTCTTTGCAGAACCTGGCTCCTTCCCGATTTTCAAACTGACACTTGGGGCATCTCATCTCTTTCCGCTCTATGAGTCCCCTTCCGACCTGGAGGAAAGACGGTTACACAACCCTTCGGCGATACCCGAGGGCAATGCGCTCGCTGGGCATTTCCAGAGCTTCGCCAGGAGGCGATCTTGGGGCTCGAAAACACAAAAGGCACCGTGATCTCCGAATCAGAGATCTGTCCGGTGCCTTATATCTTCGCTTTCCACCTCCCGCCTACGAACGGCTCCTCAAACAACAACCACGGGACTGGTACGGGACACTATTGACGCCCTAACTGGTCTTCCATCATATTTCAGATGTTCACCGTCTGCAGTCAAAACCCTTGCCAATTCGAAGGATACTCGCTCGAATTTTCGGTGTCAATATGAGGAGGCTATTTTCTCACAAATTTCTGCACACGCCAATTCGCTATCTCGGCTGTGTAGATCTCCCCATCTGGCCCCACCGAGAGGGCGTGAACCAGGCCAAACTGACCTGCTGCCTTTCCGGGCTTCCCGAAGGCCCCTAATATGTTGCCATTTTTGTCCAATTTCAATACGTGGCTGGTATAGCCATCCACCATCCAGATCAGGTGATCGGGGGTGATCTGAATCCACCAGGGAGAGCCCAGATGCGTCCATTCCTTGATGAAATTCCCATCGGAGTCGAAGATCTGCATCCGCCGATTCTCCCGGTCGGCTACATAGACCAGACCCTGAGCATCCACGGCGATGCTATGGGGGAGATTGAATTCCCCTGGGCCCACTCCCTTCTTTCCCCATGCCTGGAGGAAATTGCCCTCTCTATCCAACTTCACCACCCGGGAGTTTCCATAGCCGTCCGCCACATAAATTTCTCCCTGCGGGCCAAAGGCCACATCGGTAGGCTTGTTGAAGACCACCATGGAGGAGACGGGATCCTTCTCTCCCGCAATTCCCTTTCTTCCCAGGACCATCAGAACCCTTCCTTCAGGATTCAATTTCAAGATGAGATGGGTATCCACATCGGTGGTCCAGATATTGCCCTCTCGATCGATCCGCAGGCCATGGGCGGTAGTGAACAACCCCTCCCCCAGGGAGCGGATGAACTCCCCGTTGCGGTCGAATTCCATGATGGGGCGGAGTCCTCGATGGAACACCACGATATGCCCCTTGGAATTTGATTCCACTGCGGTCACCTCTCCGAAATTGACGCCGGGAGGGAGCTTCAGGAAATCCGGGACCACCTGGTAGCCCAGGTGAGGCAACTCTGCAGAGTGGGATAAGGCAGCCATGGGGAGGAATGAAAGCAGCAGGACGAGTGGAACCCAAAGGCATTTCATCTCTCTATCTCCTTTCTTTTTCTTCAACAGGAACCAGCGGAGCAGGAAAGGATCCATCATCACCTCCCAATCGATTCAGCCAGTTTGCCCATCCAGCGGCTGGCCTGCTCCCTGGAGAGGCAATATTTCATCTCGGTGAATCTCTTCCGGAACCGAGCGACCTCTTTCGCCAATGTCCGGTTCTGAAGGATGATTTGCCTCATGTAGTCAGCCAGCTCCGAGAAATCCTCCTTCCCCATTCCGAAGCGTGTCATCTCCTGAACGCCCATCCTGAGACAGCTGGCGGCGGTAAATCCTTCATCATCCGGTGCTGCCTGATAATTTACAATGATATGATTCTCCTCCAGCCGATGGGCGATCTCCGGGCCCTTACCATAGCCAACCCTGACGATTACCTGGTGCGTCTCGGTGTATCCAACCGCTGGATCTCCCTCCACGGCCAATCCCCGATCCCTCAGGGAGAGGGCAAAGGCCTTGGCATTGGCCAGGATCGCCCTCTGGTAATCAAATCGGAAGGCATTCATCTCGTAGGCGGCCAAAAGCAGACCCAATAGGGTCCCCAGATGGTGATTGCTCACGCTCCCCGGAAAGGCCCGGCGACAGATCGCCTTCCAGAGGTCTTCATATTCGCTCCCCTCCCCCATGTTGCTCCCGATGATCCCCCTCTGGGGACCAAAAAAGGTCTTGTGGGTGGAGCTGGTGACCAGATCCGTCCCCTCCGCGAAAGGGTCCTGAAAGTAAGGCCCAATCAGCCCCAGCACATGGGCCATATCATAGACGAGGATCGGCCGGGGCTTGATTTCAGAGATCAGAGCCGCAATCTCCCTCACCGGTTCTTTGTAAAGGACCATGCTCTTCCCCAGGATGATGAGCTCCGGTTGATGATCCTTTAGCAATTGCCCTGTCAGGTCCAGATCGATCTGATAGGGATTCTCTTTCCGCACAGGAAAGTGGATTATGGCCGGCCTCTCCGTTCGCGGGTCGAAGGCAACAAAATCCCGCAATGCCCCCATGAATTGGGCACTGAGATGCCCTCCCCTTCCCAGGTGGTGATTCATCACTTTCCTGATTCGGCGAGGCTCCGATCTAGGATGGAGCCGGTTGAGATAATCGAGAACTCCGCCGAAGACAGCGGCATTGGCCATCTGACCACTGATGAGTCTCATCTCCACTTCCGAGCATCCCAGAAAGGAGCGAAGTTCCTGGGCCAGGAGTGACTCTACCTCTTCGATCAGCCTCGTCCCCTGATAGTAAAAGATCTCCCTTCCGCCCAGCGCCTTCATGTTCCGGTGTTCGGCATACCGACCACAGGGATCGGCAATGGTGAGCCATCTCACCAGAGCCGAGGGGGTCTGCTCCGATGGAATGAGATTGATCGCCTGCCTCTGACGCCACTGGGTGTTCTCGATCGCCTTCTGTAGCAGCCTCTCCGCAGAACTTGCTAACTCCGGGGTTCGAGCTGGCTCTCGCTCCCTCGAGCGGGGGGCCTCCCCCGTGGCCAGTATGGGACGAGCATAGGGTGGGGCCTCTCCAGAGAGGTGCTTTCTCACCAGAACCCCTTGCAGGGATTTTCCCCTTTGCCGTATCTCGATTCGCTCGCCCTCCCTCAGATCAAAATCGAGGTAGGCCAGAGCAATCGCCCTCATTCCCCTCTCCCCGGAGAGGCGGGAGAGGATGCCCTCATCCGCGAATTTCCAATAAGGGACCACGGTTCCGCTGGTTACATGCCCAACTATCTCTCCCTCCGCCCACACCTCAGCCCCCTGCCTGGCCACGCCCTGATCGAGGAGGGCAACGGGAGCCACTCTCCTGGGCACCACCTGTTCGACTCTGGGCGGCAAAGGAGCTTCCCGGCTCCTCGATTCCAACTCCTCAAATTGGCGCAGCAAGGCCTCCCTCCCGATGAAACCCCCCTTCAAGGGGGAGAAGCTCACCGCCAATCTACAGGAGGGATGGGCGAAGATAGGGATCTCCCTTCCCTCTGGACCCACTCCCAATTCATGGCCATAGAGGGGAAGACCCGCCTCCAGCCGCAATGTGTCACGTGCCCCTAAACCCGCAGGCACGATCCCCTCTCCCTCTCCCAGGGAAAGGATTCTCTCCCAGATGGCCTTCATCTTTTCGCTGGGAAGGAAGAGCTCGAAACAGAGGGGCTCTCCGGTGTATCCGGTCCGGGATACGATGACGAAGGTTCCCTCCATCTGGCAAACCCTCAGCCGGTTCCTCCAGGGCTCGGGAAGGCTTGCCCTTCCCTCCCCCACTATCTTTTCCAGGATCTCCTTGGACTTCGGCCCCTGCAAGGCCATCATGCCCACCTCATCGGTATGATCCTCGATGTTCAGGTCTCTGTATCCCTTCCGATGAGACAAAAGCCACTCCCAGTCCCTCTCTCGATTGGCTGCGTTGACCACCAGAAGATATCCTGCCTGGATCCAACCATTGCCCCCCTCCAATCGATAGAGGAAGGTATCGTCAATGGCGCCGCCTTGCTCATTGGGAATCAGAGTATATTGGGCCATCCCTGGATCCAGGGCCAGGACCTGATTCGTCAGCACCTTTTGTAGGAAGGGAACGGCATCATTCCCATGGATCAAGAAACGCCCCATGTGAGAGACATCAAAGAGCCCGCCACATCTTCTGGTGCTCAAGTGCTCTTCCAGGATCCCTCTTGGATAGGCAAGTGGCATCTCCCAGCCAGCGAACTCCACCATCTGGGCTCCCTGCTCCCGATGCCAGGTGTTCAGGGCCGTCCTCTTCACTTCCTTTGCCATCTGCTCTTTCCCCCCATCCCATTACTACAACAAAACACCCTGTGCTGCTGCACAGGGCATAAAAGGCCGCGGAATTTTCCTCTCTTCCTATTTTCTCCAGAGCCCCTGATAGGCAAGGTGGTGCATGTAATGGTCCAATAAGATGATGGCCACGAAGGCCTCCGCCACCGGCCAGATGCGAGGGACGATGGTGGGATCGCGACGGGTTACCGCCTGTAGGACCCTTTCCTCCAGGGTGACCTTATCGATCGTATGTTGATCCTTCCCGATGGTGGGGGTGGGCTTGACGGCCAACCGAGCGATCAGGGTCTGCCCGGTGGTGAGACCCCCGGTGATCCCTCCGGAATGGTTGGAGCCGAAGGCCACCTTCCCTTCCCGGATGAACATCTCATCATTGCATTGGGATCCCGTCATATCCTTCACGGCGACTCCCGCCCCAATCTCCACCGCTTTCACGGCGGCGATGCTCAGCATCCGTCCCAGCTCTCCATCCAGCTTCTTGAAAACCGGCTCCCCCAGGCCCGGGGGAAGTCCGGTGGCGAAGACCTCGATCACACCCCCGCTCGAATCCCCCTCCTCCTTGATGGCAATGATCCTTCGATACATCTCCTCTGCGGCCGCCAGATCCGGGCAGTTCAGTTTGGGATGGATTTGATGCTCCTCCTTTACCCTCTGCTCGTCCACTGGCTTCATGGAAGTCTCCGCCATGATCCTCTCGAACTGGGAGAGGACGGCCATCTTTTCCAGAAAGCTCATCTGGGGCGTGATCCTTCCCGACCGATAGATGGCGGCGTACACCGGATCGTGGTCCCTGCGAACCCGACGGAAGACCGCCACCTTTTCCCGGATGAGGTCCCAGGGCATCTCGGCCGCCCTGATCCCCGCTGCCTCCTTGATGTAGGCGCACACCTCGACCCCGTGCTCCTTCAGGATCCTCTTGGCCAGGACCCCAGCCGCCACGATGGTGCAAGTGTATCGGCCGCTGAAGATGCCGGCCCCGATGGCATCATCATGCTCCCCGTATTTCTGAAAGGAGGCGTAGGAGGCATGGCCGGGCCGGGGGGTCCGGTTGGTCTTCCGATACTGCTCGATGTGGATGGACTGCCGATCCAAATTGGGGATCAGAATGACGAAGGGCGTACCGTTGGTCAAGCCCTTGTTCTGCACCCCCTCCATGGTATCCGCCGCATTCACTCCACTATAGATAATGGGGATGTCGGGTTCCTTACGAGGGGAGGTGAGCTCATCCTGTCCCGGCTTTCTCAGCAAGAGATCGCTGTAGATCTCCTCCTCCGTGATTCGAATTCCAGGGGGAACCCCCTGGACATGGATCGCCATTCCCTCCTGATAGGATCCCCCCGCCACGGCCACCTTGAAGAGCGTTCCTATATCGCAACCTAACATCTTCCCCTCCCCATTATCCGGATCTGGCTTCCTGTACTTCCACCTGGATATTTCCCCCCAATTGGGCCATGGACTCGGCAAACTGGGGGAAGGTCACCGCCACGGCCTCTGCCGTATCGATCTCCGTCTCTCCAGAAGCCGCCAGCCCAGCCACCGCCAGCGCCATCACCACCCGGTGGTCTCCATGGCCGTGAACCCGCGCGCCTCGCAGCCGGCCTCCCTCGATCAGGAGCCCATCTGGCAGCTCCTCGATTTTGGCTCCCATCCCTCTCAGCTCCCTACACATCACTGCGATCCGGTCCGTCTCCTTGATGCGAGCCTGAGGCACATTCAAAAGACCGGTGCTTCCTTTTGCGAAGCAGGCCAGGGCCGCCATCATGGGAAGGGCATCCGGGGTACTGTTCAGATCGAGATCTGCCCCCCGAAGATCCCCGGAGCGGACGCGGATCTGATCTGCTCCCACCTCGACCTGGGCACCCATGAGGCGCAGATACTCAATGACCGTCTTATCGCCCTGAGGATCCTGGAGGTCCAGGCCACAGCAGGTGACATCATTCCCCTCCAAGGCGCCGGCAGCCAGGAAAAAGGTGGCGGAGGAGAAATCTCCCGCCATCCTGCGGCGGAATGGCTGATAGGCCTGTCCTCCCGGTATGCGGAATTGGCGCAGCCCTTCCTCCTGGAAAGAGATCCCCTGGCTCCTCATCCAATCCATCGTCATCAGGACATAGGGCTGCTCATTGAGCAGAGGAACCCGGATGATCGTTTGCCCATCTCCCAGGGGAACATTGAGAAGGAGGCTGGAAAGATACTGGCTGGAATGGGCCTCGATGGAGGTATTGCCTCCCTTCAGCCTGCCACTCACGACAAAGGGGGGCCTCCCATTGGATCGGGTGGAGAAGGCCTTGGCCCCCAGGTCATTTAAGGAGGAGATCAGGGGATCTGCCGGGCGCCGGCGGGTCTGGGCATCCCCGGTCAGGACGGCGGCCCCCTCTTTGAGCAGGGCGCAGGAGCCCAAGGCGAACATCAGCGTGGTGCCAGAATTGGCCACATCCAATACATCCTCTGGCGCCTTCAAGTTCCCCGCGACTCCTCGAACCCACCAGGAGTCCGGTCCCGTCTCGATCTCGGCCCCCAGTCCTCGATAGGCCCGAACTGCTGCCCGGGTATCCTGGGACTCCAAGGGCCTGAGAATGGCGCTTTCCCCCACGGCCAGGCTGGCTATGGCGACCGCGCGAATGGTATGGGACTTGGAGGCAGGAATCTGGACCTGCCCGCAAAGGATCGATCTTCTACAGCGAAAGACTGCTCCCACCAGGACTCCTACCCCTCACGAGGCCAATCAAGAAGACCTCCCGGAAAGAGGAAGGCCCCCTTGGACAGAAGGGTTCACATCCTTCTCCCCCGGCGCAGGGGACTTCTATTTATTCCACCCCCACTGCTTTGTCAATCCCTTTTGCCCCTCATTGGGCTGGGTCTCTCTCCTTTTTCAGGACCTTTCGCAACAGGTGGGCAAGATGCGACTCCTCCACCAGGCAATAGGAGCAGTGGGGGCAGCGGATGAGCTGGCAATGTGGATGGAGCGGACAGGAAGGACAGGCAGCATCCTCCTTCTTGAATTGGAAGCCGCAGAGAGGGCAATTCATAGCGAGACCCGAAAGTGGCGAAGAAGGAAGTTGAGGATCCCCCCCACCAGAAAGGCGAAGGGAATGATGAAGCAAGCCATCAGGAGGGCTCTCTTCCATCCCCGTTCCTTGATCGTTACCAAAAATTGGGCCACGCAGGGAACGAAGAGGGTCATGGTTACCAGGCTGACCACGATTTGGATAGGGTCCATCTGGCCCGTCCTGGCCAGCATGTAAAGCCCGGCTGCCCCATAGTCCCGGCGCAGAAATCCCACAATGAATGCCTCCGTTGCCCTCCCCGGGAGTCCCAGAACCCGCACCACCAGGGGGGAGGACCACCTCTCGAGGAGGCGAAGGAGGTCCATCTGATCCAGGAAAAAGAGGAGGGCGGTCCCCAGGATGAAGAGGGGCACCGCCTCCTTCAAATACCACTCCATTCGTGCTGCCGTCTTGATGAGGAGGTTGGAGAGTAAGGGGACACGCACAGGAGGGAGCTCCAGGATGAAATCGGAACTCGATCCCGGAATGATCCGGGAGGCCAGATACCCCACCAAGGCCATCACCCCCATGATGGTCCCTGCCCAGATAAGAGTGGCTTTCCAGGAAAGGCTGCCCAGCATGGCCATGATCACACCCAATTGGGCAGAACAGGGGATGGCGAGGGAGAGGAGGAGGGTGGTCAAGAGGCGATCCTTCTCCGTCTCCAAAATGCGAGCCGTCAGGGTTGCCATAGTATCGCAACCTAAGCCCAACACCAGAGGCAGGATCGCCTTCCCACTCAGCCCCATGGACCTTAGGGCACGGTTCACCATGGCTGCCAGGCGTGGCAAATAGCCGGAATCCTCCAGGAGGCCAAAGAAGAGGAAAAAGGTCCCCACAATGGGCAGGACAATAGCCACCGCATAGGTGAGGGCCATGGTGATCAGCCCATAGGGCCCCACCAGGAACTGGCGGGGGATCGTCCAGGGAAGGAAGGAGACCAGGCGCGACGCCCAGGGATTGAGGAACCTGCCGAAGAGGACCTCTTCCAGGAAGTCGACGCAGATCTGGGCCCCGAAGAACCCCACGAAGAGATAGGCAAAGACCAGGATGAACAGGAGAAGGGGTATGCCCATGATGGGATGCACGGAAGCCCTCTCCAGGAAAGCGGCGACCGGGCGGATTCCCCCTTCCCTCGCCCCCCACACCTGCTCCAGGATTCTCTTGGTCTCTTGCAGCCTCTCTTGATCGATCAGGTAGCTGAGGGGCTCATTGTAGCGGGCCGCGGTCTCCCTCCGGATCTCCTCCAGAGCCGCCAGCGCCTGGGAGGAGATTCGCCGCCGTAGCCACTTCTGCAGAGTCAGATCCCCGGCGAGCACCATGAGAGCCAGAGATCTCTTGGAGAGGCGGGCCTCCGGAAGATAGGGCTCCATCCTTTGAATTCCCTTCTCTAAGGCAGGGCTGTATGGAAAGTGGAAGCAGGAGGGGTGAGCCTCCTGAGCTTGGTGGATGAGTCGTTCCAGGCCCTTCTTTTGGGTGGCCACGGTGGGAATAACAGGGATGCCCAGGATCTCGGAAAGCCTCTGGAGATCGATCTGGATTCCCCTCTCCTGGGCCTCATCCATCAGGTTGAGGTCGAGGAGGAAGGGGATTCTCATTTCCGTCAGCTGGAGGGTCAGCAAGAGAGATCTGCGCAGGTTCTTGGCATCGGCTACCTGAAGGATCAGCTCGCAGTCCTCATCCAGAAGGATGTCGCGAGTCACCCTCTCCTCCTCTGACAGAGGGATGAGGTTATTGACGCCCGGGGTATCCAGGATCTCAAAGTGCTTTCGATCCAACAGAGCCTCGCCTCGCGTCACCTCCACCGTGGTCCCTGGATAATTGGATACCGTGACATAGTGGCCTGTGAGATGGCCGAAGATGACCGATTTTCCCACATTCGGGTTGCCTACCAGAACGATCCGCGGTTTCTTAATGGAGGGATGATCCCGTTTCATCTCGCCCTTTCGATTCGATGAATAGCCCTCAAAAAAGGAGACCCCTCAGCGAAGGAGGGGTCTTTTTGTCTCTCTTGTCAATTGGATTCAGACCACCTTCTTCTGCCTCAGGGCGGCCACCTCATCCCTCCTCATCCCCAACAATCCCACCAGGACCTCCTCGGTGTGCTCTCCCAACCGCGGGGCTGGCTTGTCCACCTTGCCCGGAGTGACGGAAAACCTGATGGGAAGTGCCGGCATCTTGATCTTTCCCAGGGAGCCGTGATCGATTTCGGCAATCATCTCCCGCGCCAGGATCTGGGGATGATCGATCAGCTTATCCACCGTATTGATGGGACCACAAGGAATCCCTTCCTTCTCCATGAGCTGGATCCATTCCTCGGTGGACCGAGAACGAAAGATCTCCTCCAGGATGGGTATGATGATTTCGTAGTTCTCGTTGCGCCTGGCGTTGACCTCAAATCTCTCATCTTTGAGCAGGTCGGTCCGCTTGATCGACTTGCAGAACCGCTCCCACAACCTCTCGTTGCCAATGCAGATGACGAGGTAGTCATCCCGGGTGGGAAAGGCCTGGAAGGGGGTGATGGAGGGATGACGGGAACCCAGAGGGCGCGGGATCTCGTTGGCCACCACATAGCGAGCGATGGCATTCTCCAGGATGCAGATCTGGCAGTCCAGCATGGCCACATCCACCACTTGCCCTTTACCGGTCCGTTCCCGCACTTGAAGGGCGGTCAGGATTCCGATCACCGTATAGAGGGCAGCGGTGAGGTCCGCAATGGAGGCGCCCACCTTGACCGGGTCCCCTCCAGGCTCCCCCGTGATGCTCATCAATCCGCCCATGGCCTGGACGATGAGGTCATAGGCCCCATTGCTGGATAAGGGGCCGGTCTGGCCAAAGCCGGAGCAGGCGGCGTAGATGAGGCGGGGATTGATCGGCCGCAAGGACTCATAATCCAGGCCCAGCCGCTTCATGGTGCCGGGGCGATAGTTCTCGATGAGGATGTCCGCCTTCTTGACCAACTCTCGCAGGATCTTCTTCCCCCTCTTCTCCTTCAGATTCAAGGTAACGCTTCTCTTGCCCCGGTTGATGCTGATAAAATAGGCGGAGAACCCATCCTTGAAGGGTCCGAATCCCCTCGATTCATCCCCGAAGTTGGGCTCCTCGATCTTGATCACATCAGCCCCCAGATCGGCCAGGATCATGCTGGCAAAGGGACCGGCCAGGATGCGCGAGAGATCGATGATTCGCAATCCCTCCAATGGCTTCTGATTGCTCACTACGCTCCTTTCATCCTCCCCATCAGATCGTCTAATAGCCGCTTCGGGTTCCCCGGCTTTAGCCGGGGGTGAATGGCCTCTTCGCGCCAAACGCGGGTCGGTGCGGCCGGCTCCTGGGCGGCCTCGGGCGTTGATGAGCGAGGAGAGCTCGGAGAGGTCAGGCCGAGCTGTCTGAGCCCTCCGATCCGCTTTTAATGAGGAGGGCGAGTTCTCGGCCTGCCGAGCTCGCACGAGCGAATGCACGCGGGAGCGAAGGGGGCGGCCGGACCGCAGGGAGAAAGTGCCCCGGGCTTGCCGGGGGGGATCTAATTGGAAGCGGCAGCGGTCTCCGCTTCGATGCTCACCCCCTCCTGCGAGGGAAGCCCTTCCCCGACGAGGGCAATCTTTAAGGCCTCCTCCACCGCAGAGACCAGATGAAAGGTGAGCTCACGGGAGATGGGCTCCGGGATATCCTCCTCCAGATTCCTTTCGTTGGCACGAGGGAGGATAATCTCCTTCATTCCCATTC
>Ga0315314_1001280_pt1 | contig 23205 bp, 19 predicted proteins | sample TDP9_MG_FD_203631 | JGI IMG/M metagenome (GOLD analysis project Ga0315314, IMG submission 203631) | Freshwater sediment microbial communities from Lake Towuti, South Sulawesi, Indonesia - TDP9 | ecosystem: Environmental > Aquatic > Freshwater > Lake > Sediment | place: Indonesia: South Sulawesi... | reverse complement strand
GGCCTCACAGTCGCCATCTGAGGCCTGTGCCTGGGACATAGGACGGTTGCCATGACGTTGCCACCAAACGCTGGAACCACCTGTAAGAGTTGACCCCTCTCGTCGACATCCAGGCTCACGCAATCAGCAGTCAAGCCGGTGCACAGTTTCGCTGCCACCCTCGGGGCTAGATCCCTGCCCGCGCTCGTCGAACCCAGGAGGAAAACCTCAGGGCGATGTTTCTTAGCCAGCTCACCAATAATGGTCGCGTAAGCTTCACTGTGATAGAATGTTAGCAATTCGCTCTCGACGAGGTAGACCTTATCGGCCCCGTGCGCCACAAGCTCATCAGCCAAATCCCTCACATCGTGACCGAGCAGTAGAGCCGTCAGATCCGTGTTCAACTTGTCTGCTATCTTTCGGCCGGACCCGAGCATTTCGATGCTCACACTCATCAGCTTCCTGTGGGTTTGCTCGGCAAAGACCCACACGCCCCGCCAAGCCGTCATATCCGATCTCCTCAACAATGGCGCCTAATCACAGGACTCCAAGTTCGTGAAGCCTCTCAATGAGAAGTTTTGATACTGTGTCAGGCGTTCCGCTCAGCATCTCTCCTCTCCGCTTGATTACTGGAAGGAACAAGTCAGCTACTTGTGTTGGAGATCCGAAGAGACCAATCCTACTGCCATCAACGTCTAGGTCTCTTGAGGTCCACACCCGAACTTCAGCCTGCATTGCCTCGGAGATCCTCATCAGCGAGACATGTCTTGGAACGTTGATCTCTTTGACAACAGAGAGCACCAGAGGCATTCGGGCTTCGATCAGCATGTACCCATGCTCCACGGCTCTTTCGACCCGAGCGATCCCTCCGTCGAGAAGGGCGATCTTTCTCGCGTACGTCACATGAGGTACTCCCAGAAACTCCGCGATCTCTGGCACGACTTGACCGGTGCCGCCATCTAGGCTCTGATTCCCGCAAAAGATCAGATCGAACTTCCCTAGCTTCTTGATTGCGGCAGCAAGGACATACGATGTCGCGAGCGTGTCGGCTCCAGCGAATGATTTGTCAGAGATGAGTACGGCGTCGTCGGCCCCGATGGCTATCGCCTCGCGTAGGCTTTCGCTCGCCGTCAATGGCGCCATACTGATCGCTGTTACTCTGCCTCCGAATCTTTCCTTGATCCGCAACGCCTCTTCGAGGGCGTGTTTATCCAGGGGATTCAGTACGATGGGGATCCCTTCCCTCCTCAAGGTTTTCGTCAGAGGATCTAGGGCGAGCTCGCTCCAGCGACGCGGGTCAGGGACGGGCTTGACGCAGACGATACTGTTTACAGGAGGCAAGATACGCCCTCGAGAAAGCGACAGGGAAGAGTTAGGCTAGAGTCAAGGCCTTCCTTGCCATTACAAGCCGCATTATGTCTGAGGTCCCCGCACCTGCAATGAGGAGTTCCGCATCCCTAAGGAGCCGCTGCGGAGCCAGCTCTCTCATACATCCATACGCGCCGAAGACGTCTATTGTCTTCTTGGCGCATCTCACAGCCGCTTCGGCGGCCCAGAACTTCGCCATCGCGTTCTCAGCGTCGCATCTCTCACCCTTGTCGCGCAACCAAGCCGAATAATATGTCAGTAACCTGCTAGCCTCATAGTCCATGTATATGTCCGTCAGGTTCCATTGGACCCCCTGAAGTTCGCTAATAGGTTTCCCGTACAGAACTCTCTGCTTGGAATACCTCACAGCCTCTTCTAGGCACGAGCGGACGATGCCGAGGGCGGCACAGGTTATTCCCGGCCTTCCCACATTGCTTATCGCACTCAACGCGATCCTAAGGCCATCGCCCTCTTTCCCAATCACATTCTCCTTTGGCACTCTGCAACTCTCAAGAACTAGCTCACCAGTGTTGCAGCCTCTAAGCCCGAACTTGTTCTCCTCTCTACCGGGACGGAATCCGGGAAAGTCGGACTGCACAACAAACGCGGTAAGGCCTTTGGTGCCTTCGCCTGTCTTGGCAACTATCCCAAGGACTCCCGCCAGATGTGAATTTGTTATGAAACATTTCCTGCCGCTTATGACGTATTCATCGCCCTGAAGCTTCGCTGTTGTCTGTATCCCCATAACGTCAGATCCGCCAGTCGGCTCGGTCAAAGCGAATGTAGACAGTTTCTCCCCTCGTGCTAAGAGAGGCAACCACTTTTTCTTCTGCTCCTCAGTCCCGTCAGTAACGATAGGGGAGATGCCCAGATGAATTATCTGCAAGGTGTTCGCCATCGCCGCCGATACGCGACCTATCTCTTCCAGCATGATCGACCTGGCGATGTGGCCCATTCCTAGTCCGCCGTACTCGCGCGGAACCATCACCCCCATGAAACCGAGCTTCGCCATCTTCTCTAGAATGTCCATTGGCACCTTGCCAGTCTCATCCATGTTCTGGACCTTGGGCTTGATCTCAGCTTCAGCGAATTCTCTTACACTCTTTCGGAGCATCTCTTGCTCAGGAGTGAATGCAAACTCCATTCGATTCGCCCACGAGATTCGGTGTCAATGTTCAGTTTAAGACTTTCCAAGGAAAGACACAGGTTCGAGCCAGCAGGTTGGATCTCGACTCAAGACACTTCGAAGTGCCGGCTCAGAATCTTCAGAGTATAGTACTACACAAGAGCAGCATGATGAAAGAGACTCAACGCGGAGGGGGAAAGCACATCAATGATAGCCACAGTTTCGAAGGTTCCAACCTACTTGGATATCAGAATCTGCTACGAGCATCACAGACGAAAGGTGTTCCTTTCTTAGCGAGTTCTGCGACTACGAGCGCCGCTCGCCAGTTCAGCATTGTCCTGAAAGAGCGAACCTGCAATAGTCAGAGGCCCCGTGGCTCCCTCACACCATCCCTCGAGTCTCACACGCCACGCTTGACTTTCTCTAGATGAGAGCGACTGAATTGAGAAGCATGCGGAGAGTTCTTGTTAATGTTGTCGACATAGATTTTCCTTGCAAATAGGCCTCTGACGACCTACTTTATTGCTCCCTTCATTATGCCTGCGATTATCTGCTTCTGGAGCACTATCGCAAGCGCGACTACGGGCAGACTAGATAGGATTCCCGCGGCAGCCATCTGCGTAAATAGCACTCTGCCCCCTGACATGAATTCGAGAATTCTCGGCTGCAGCAATTTGACATTGACGATTCCCACAGTGTTTGCGAACATAAGATCGTTCCATGAAGTTATGAAGGAGAAAACCAGTATCAGGAAGAAACCGAACCGGCTCAGGGGTATGACCTCTCTGAATAGGGATCGTATCCGTGAGGCGCCATCTATTTGGAAAGCCTCGAGGATGTCAGGGGGTACGCCCTCGAAGATTCCTACTAGAAACCACGTCATCAGTGGGAGCAGCAGTATGCTGTGAGCAAACACCATGCCTATTATCGTGTCCAGCAACGCCAACTCCTTCAAAAGGACCACGATCGGGATCAACATCGCAAGCGCTGGAAGCATGTATACCACCACAACGAAGTTGAATAGGAAGTTCCTACCGCGAAATCTAAGGTGCGCTATCGCAAACGCCCCCATCGAACCCGCAATCATGACAAAACATGTGGTGGTTACGGCCACCAATGCGCTGTCTATGAAGGCTAACGCGAAGGGCTTGTATGAAAGGATGTAGATGTAGTTGTCAAGTACTGGGGTGATGGGCTTGAAGGGAAACGGCGGCCTGCCGAATAGCTCTGGTTCACGTTCAAAACTGGTCACTATGCCCAGAAGGTACGGGGAGAGTATGAAACCCAGGACTAGAAGCACGCAGACGTAGACTCCAACCCGACGGGGCAGTGACCCCTTTCTGTAAGCCAAAGCGACTTTCTCCCGTGTCAGATTCGAAAGCACTGAATCAATGTTGGGGCCTTGGATGTGAGGCGCTTGATTGGCTGCTTTTCCGGAGACATGAGGATGCCCGACCTTACCAGCGTCTTTGCGCGAAAGCTTTGGGGACTATGGGTGAGAATTGGATAAATAACTATGTAGAACGAGAAGCGACCTTGCCAAGGTGTGCTCCAAGCGCCGGGGTCGTAGGTATGTGGGACACCAAGTAAGCGCAAAAGAATACGCCAGCTGCTTGAATTCGATGGCTTCGACTACCGATTCCGATCTTATCTTAGCTGATAGTTCACGTCTCGGCGAGACCTCGCCTTTCGATCGTGTGCGCTTGTCCTGAAAACGGCCATCCGAGCGTTGAGGTTCTCTCGAGGTCAATCTTTTGAGTTGCCTTGTCACCTTCCGTAGTGTCGCGTGCTTCTTTGCGAGGCTATCCTGAGTTCCGATCTTTCGGGCGGCGCCAGACTCTGGGTTATGCGCTAGCCGCGCTGGCAGGATGCCTGCTGTCCACGCTTGGAGTTCTCGGGAAGACTGCGTACGCGCTCGGAGCGGATCCGGTTTCAGTAGTAACGCTCAGGGCGACAATTGCTGGAATGATCTTGGGAATTGCGCTAGTGACGAGCAAGCCTAGTCTCTTTCGATTGAGGTCTGGCGATCTGCCGCTCCTTGCTCTGTATGGTTTCGTCGGTGTTGCTCTGAATTACCTCGGATACTTCTACGCGCTGAAATACACGACCGTTGCGACTGCCATAACGGTGCTCTACACCTATCCAGCAATGGTCGTCGTCTTGGCTTTCCTAGTCTACCGCGAACCGATCGTACGTCTCAAAATCATTGCGCTACTATTGTGTTTTCTCGGCGTAGTCTTGGTTGCGTCTGGTTCCTCTTCAGCTGGTCTTACGAGCGATCCGAGAGGTCTAATGTTCAGCCTGCTCGCCAGCGCGAGCACTGCGGTATACATCATAGCCGGAAAGCGTGTGCTCTCAAATTATGACGCGAGAACCGCTCTATTCTACAGTTTCCTGTTCGGGTCCTTGACACTTAATGTGCTCCGATACGTCGAGCAGGGACCGAGACTGAATACGAGCATGGAAATGATGATAGTGGTAGTGACGATCGCGGTCGTCCCAACCTTGCTCGGGTACGGCGTCTTGACCTACTCCCTCCGACTTATAGAGGCCGGGAGAGCTGCAATAACATCCAGCATCGAACCCGCGATCTCGATATATCTGGCCTATCTATTCCTTCATGAAACTCCAAACCTAGTCCAGCTGATAGGATCAGTGGTCGTCATAGTTGGAGCATTATTGATTGGTTTCTCAGAGCCATCTAGCAAGTAGTGTTCCTAGGCACTCTCTGATCGTCGTCTTGTTGCTGTTTGCTTGTTCGTACTACGATCTCTCACGTCTTGTGCTGTGTCTCTGTGATGGGTATCGGTCTTGGTAGTTTGAGTTTGTAGTGACAGGAAACCAGATGACTTGGTCGACGCGCCGAAAGCGATGGTTCGTTCTCTGCACAATACTCTGTGGCGTACTTGCATCGTGTTCTGAATCGGCAGCCGGACGGAATATTGAGGGGACTCGGGATATCACCGCTCAGAAGAACTCTGGCCGGAGTTATCGCCGGGTTTGGTATTGGAAGTGCAGAGATGAGGGCGTGTGTGTATGGATGTTCTGGGTTTCGATAGATTACCTCTTTGTCAGCTTGCTCCACGATGGTTCCTAGGTACATGACGCCGACACGGTTGCTCATGTGCTCAATGACGCTCAGGTTATGTGAAATGAAGAGGTAAGTCAGATTGAATTCCTTTTGAAGATCAGAAAGTAGGTTGAGAATCTGAGCTTGCACCGACACGTCTAGAAACGAGGTAGGTTCATCTAGGATCATCATATCAGGATCCATCGTTAGGGATCGCGCGATTGCTATTCTCTGGCGCTGCCCGCCGCTGAATTCATGCGGAAACCTGTAGAGGTGATCCTCATTCAGCCCAACCCTCTTGATTAGATCCTTAGCCTTATCAAGTCCCTCATCATCGCTCTCGACGATTCTGTGATATTTCATCGGTTCAGTGAGTGCGCTTTTGATCGTCTGACGCGGGTCCAAGGAAGCATAGGGGTCTTGAAACACTATGCCGAACTTCTTTCGCATTCGTCCTAAGCCATCGCGCTCCAACTTGGCTAGGTCTTGACCGCGATAGATGATTTGACCTGCGGTGGGTTCGATTAACCTAAGGATACACCTGCCTACTGTTGTCTTGCCGGAGCCGGATTCACCGACGAGGCCATAGGTTTCGCCCTCCTCTATTTGGAGATCCACACCGTCAACGGCTTTGACGTACCCCTTCACTCGGCCCAGAAATCCTTCGGTTATGGGGAACCATTTCTTGAGACCTTTGACTTCAAGTACTGTCTGGGCCATGGCTTTCCTCACCGGTGGCAGGCCACAGTGTGTCCCGTTCCCATTTCGATGAGATCTGGTTTCTCGGCCTTGCACTTCTCCGAGGCCGAGAAGCAGCGTGGGTGAAAGCGGCAGCCCGAAGGCGCATGAATAAGATCCGGGACCGAGCCGGGTATCGTCTCAAGTCTTTCAGTCGGGCGGTTAACCATGGGTATAGCTCGCATCAGTCCTTGAGTGTAAGGGTGCGATGGGTTTGCGAAGAGCTCTCTGACATCGGCAAGCTCGACTATGTTGCCCGCATACATGACACCGACACGGTCACAGAGCTCCGCAACTACTCCCAGGTCGTGCGTGATCAGTAGGGTAGACCCGAGGAGGTTTCTCTTCAGCTCACGCAGCAACTCAAGAACTTGTGCTTGGATGGTGACGTCAACGGCAGTAGTTGGCTCGTCAGCTATCAATAATTCGGGCTTGCAGAGCAGCTTCATCGCTATCATCGCCCGCTGGCACATGCCGCCGCTCAGCTGGTGTACGTACGACCGCATCACCCTCTCTGGGTCTGGAAGTCCAACAAGCGCGAGCGATTCAATGGATTTCTTGATGGCGTCTCGCTTACTCACGTTCTGGTGAAGCATAGCGATGTCTGTCATCTGCTCGCCTATCGTATAGACCGGGTTCAAATAGGTTCTGGGATCCTGAAATATCATCGAGATTTGGTTTCCTCGTATCCTCCTCATTTCTTCTTGGCTTTTCTTGAGAAGGTCATTCCCTTTGAACATGACTTGACCTTTTACAATCAGTCCCGGCGGTCTGACTAGGTTGAGAATTGCAAGGGACGTGACCGATTTCCCGCAACCGGTCTCGCCTACGAGGCCGAAAATCTCCCCGGGATATATGTCGAAGTTTACTCCGTCTAGGGCTTTTACCACGCCTTCGTACGTGTAGAAGTTGACGTATAGGTCGCGTACGGCCAGCAGTTTTTCAGTCATTACTTCACCTATCTTCTGATTCTTGGATCAAGAATGTCCCTCAAGCCGTCGCCGAGAAGGTTGAATCCGAGAACCGTTATCATTATTGCCAGACCAGGAAATGTTGCGTACCACCACCAGTCAGGCAGGTATTTTCTTCCCAAGGATATCATGAGGCCCCATTCCGGAGTTGGTACTCGGGCCCCTAGGCCTAGGAAGCTGAGTGCTGCTGCGGTCAGAATAGTATATCCAAGATCTAAGGTGGCCTGAACAAAGACCGGCCCCAAACAGTTCGGAAGTATGTGTCGAAGGATGAGTCGGGCTCTCGGCAGGCCCATGGCCATGCATGCCTCGATGTATGGTTGCTCTCTTATTGAGAGAGTCTGCGCACGCACTAGCCGAGTGTACCACGGCCACCAAGTTATTGCTATGGCTATCATAGCGTTGGTTATGCTTGGGCCCAGAGCCGCAGTGACAACCATCGCCAAGACAAATGGTGGGAAAGCCATGAAAATATCCGTCGTCCTCATGATGAAGTCATCAAACTTGCCCTTCACCAAGCCTGCAACGGCTCCGAGGGGGATACCGATTCCCGTCGAAATGACTATGACTAGGACACCAACGAGTAGAGATATCCGTGCTCCGAAAAGGACCCTGCTGAATATGTCCCTTCCCAAATCGTCAGTGCCGAATATGTGCTCCTGACTTGGCGGCAGCAAGATTCTATCATGATGGACAGTCTCAGCGGCGTCTTCCGGATACGGTGCAAGGTAAGGAGCAAAGATAGCTATCGTGAAGAGCATGATGATGATAGCGATGCCGACAATGGTCAGAGGGCTTCTCCTGACCAAGTGCATCGAGAATCGAAATTCTTTCACTTGATAATAGTGCTCTTCACGCCATCGCCCGAATAACCGTTGAACTATGTTGCTCAATATCTGATCCTCGGGTCGATCAACACGTACAACAAGTCAACAGCGAGGTTGACAATGACAAAGATCAGAGAGACGAGAAGGGAAACGCCAACGATGGCGGGGAAGTCTAGAGTCACGATCGAGCCTATCGAATACAGTCCCATGCCGGGCCAGCTGAAAATGGTTTCGACCATGAGGTCCCCACCGAGCAGAAGACCATAAGTCATGCCAACAACGGTAATGGTCGGGATCAAAGCGTTCCTCAGTGCGTACTTGTACTGAATGGTACGTTCTGAGAAACCGTCCGCTCTGGCGTTCTGGACATACTCTTGATTCAAGACCTCGAGCATGCTCGATCTGGACATCCTTGCGACTACGGCCAGCAGCCAAAACGTAAGGGTGATTGTCGGAAGTATTATGTGCATCACGGCGCTTTGGAAGACGATCCAATTCCCATTCACTAGGCTGTCGAATAGAAGAAAGCCGGTTATGCGCCGTATTGGATAGTTGAGTGCAATCTCGGAATCCAAGCGACCGCTGACCGGCAGCAAGTTCAGGTAGCTGCCGAATACTAGTTGTAGAATGATACCGAGCCAGAAGACCGGCATCGATATTCCGACGAGAGAAGAAATACGGCTGACATGATCCGGAAGTCTATCCTTCTTGGTGGCGGATATGATCCCGAGCGGTATGCCCAACAGAATCGTGAGGCCCATCGAAATCGTGGTGAGTTCAAACGTGGCTGGAAAGTAATCGGCCAAGTCATAGGCCACCGAGCGGCGAGTGTGTATGGAGAACCCTAGGTCTCCGTGGAGAACTCGGTCCATGTATATCAGGTATTGATTAGGAAGCGGTTTGTCGAGACCCAGTTCGCGGTTTATTTGATCAATTGTTTCTTGAGTTGCGTGTGGTCCTCCAATAAGTCTGGCCGGGGCACTTGGGACAACGTGAGTCAGCGTGAACATGACCAGTGACATGCCGATTAGGACCGGAACCAGTAAGACCAGCCGTCGACCTACGTAGTATCTGAGTTTCATATCTTCCGCCCGCCTACGTTACTTGACATATCGTGCGATTATTGAATCTTGACTTCGAGGGGCGAAGTCTCGTCTGTGAAGGATGGCAAGGGTCACGTAGAGGCTACGCAACTCGCTGGGGAGAGACTCTGACGTGACCGCGTTTGGCCGTGGGAGCACCAAAGCTAGCTAGAGGAATGTTGGGTCTGTGACTCAACAACGGCCGATCTGTTATTCTTTGTACATGTCGTAGAGGTAGTACAGGTTAGATAGGACCGGGTTCCAGACGAAGCCCCTAAGGTTCTCTCTCAGTGCAACTCTGAAGTTCCTGTTTCCCAAGAATAGTGCCGGCGCCTCTTCGACGATGATCCGCTGGGCCTTCTTGTAATACTCCATCGCTTCCTCACGCGTGAGTGCTGACATTCCTTTCGTTATTACGTCGTCCACTTCTTTGTTGCAGTAGGCTGGGCTAAGGAACACGCTGCCGCACATGAAGAACGACCCTAGCCAGTTGCTCGGTTCAGCGTAGTCAGGGAACCAATCTGTGCTGAACGCGTCGGTCTTATTTTGAGGGTCAGGGTCGCTGACCATAGCTAAGAATGGATCTAACACCATAGGCTCCAAGGTTACGTCGATACCTATGTCTTTCATGTTGCTCTGGAACGTTTCAGCTATCTTCCTCAGCCATTCTCCACCTTGAGTCCAGTAGGCGTATGTCATCTTGAATCCTTCGTCGTAGCCTGCTTCCTTGAGCAGTTGTATTGCCTTCTCAAGATCTCTGTTATACAATGGAAGAGTGTTGTCATGACCCCACTGCAGAGTTGGTAACGGCCCTTGCTGGCGCGTTGCGTGTCCCAGGAAAGCTGTCCTGAGTATGCCATCGTAGTCAAACGCATAGGAGATCGCCTTTCTAACCTTGACATTAGACGTCGGGCCCTTCTGACAATTCAGGATTACGTAGGCTATGTTCAGTGTCTCTTTCTTCTCGAAGACGACGATTCCTGCTTGTTTTCCAATAGTATCAAGCGTCTCGTCCAAGAGGTTTGTGGCTATGTCAACATCGCCTTTTTCAAGCAGGATTCTTTGGGTTGACGGCTCTTGAACGAACTTAATGATTCCTTTTTCGGCATGTTTCCCGTCCCAACCTTTCCAGTATTCGTCGAACTTTTCGACAGTAATCTGTTGTCCGTGTACCCACTCCACGAACCTGTACGGCCCAGTACCAACTATGTGCTCTTGGAACCACTTCTCTCCGTACGGGTCGTCTGCTTTGACAGCTTGATCTATTGCTGCGGGACTAATGATCACAGGGCCATAGGGACTCGCGAGCTTGTCCAGAAACATTGGATCCGGAGCTGTGAGGATAAAGGAAGCCGTAAAGTCGTCAGGTGTTTCTATATGATCGATGCCTGTAAACATCCAAACAGGTCCTTTATTCACGCCTAGCAGTCTTTCGAAAGTTCGCTTGACCGCTTCAGAATTGAATGAAGTTCCATCATGGAATTTCACATTCTTGCGCAAGTTCAGTGTCCAGGAAGTCGCATTCTCGTTTCTAGTCCAAGAGGTTGCCAGTCTCGGGCGTATGTCTATGGATTCCCCTTGGTATCCAACCAGTCCCTCGTAGCTCTGGAACGCGTATGACATCGACCAAGGGTCGTATGAGACGGCTGGGTCAAGCGTCATCGGCTCAGTTGACATAGCCAAGATTATGGGACGCCCGGGCGTTGTCGGGACTGCGGTCGTTGTGGGGATTGCAGTCGTTGTAGCACTAACAACGGTCGTAGTCGCTGTCGGGCCCGCAGGCTGCATCGTGTAGTAATAACCTGCCCCCGCGGCGGCCGCTACAACAACTACACCTGCTCCGGCATATTTCAGGAATCGTCTTCTGTCAACTTTCTTTTCTTCACTCACGTTTGTCACACTCAATTTTGATGCAAGAGCAATGACCCGCAGTTGCGGCCATCTGCGGATATAAGACTTGTGAGCATAAAGCCTCTTTGAGCTAACCACTGCACATGTCCTCCTGTGCGAGAGATGAATGGTCCTCACGCGTTAGGAGAACGGCGTGACCGCATAGCGTGGTCGGTCGATGAACTCGACGCATTGCCCTCATCATCAATTGATCTTCTGCTTGATCTTGCACAGTCAGCGTCCACTGATTGCGTTGGAGACATCATCCGTTTCTTACCGAAATAGACGCAAGTTCTGAACAAACCAAACCAGATCCGTGCAAAGGGATAAATTCTCATTGCACAGAAGCCATGAGGATTTGCTATGGTAAAGCTGGTCAGAGAGGATTACTATTTCGAAACTCCTGGCGAAGAGAACACGGACGATGTGATCGAGGCGGTCCTGAAGAGGTTCGAACTGACCGAGATCAGGATCGTCGTTGTCGCCAGCACATCTGGCAAGACCGCTTTGAAGTTTGCGAAAGCCGTCGGCGGAAAGGCGAAGATTTTCTGCGTTTCCGAAAGCTCCTATAGAAGAGAGTGGGCTGAGAAGTGGCCGTGCATGGATCCTGATCTTCGAGCAGAGCTCGAAAAACTCGGGGTCCAGATAATCGACAAAGTTCCGTACGTCTTGCATAGCTCCATCTTCGAGGGCAGCAAGTGGGTTTCCCCGTCTCCCGAGTACATCGTCCGTGAGACTCTGTACGCTTTCGGTCAAGGCCTGAAGGTGGCTGTGGAGGTTGTTCTCACGGCGGTGGCTTCCGGTTACGTCGAGCCGTACCAAGATGTGATTGGAGTTGGAGGTTCAGGTAGCGGCGCGGACTCAGCAGCCATCATGCGCGCAACGTACCCGGCGATGATATTCTCCAAGGACACGAACAAGAGGCTAGAGATTCGAGAGGTAATAGCCATTCCACGTAGCAAGAAATGGTGGCCGTGAAACCGTCGAAACGCTCAACTTGTCGTCGCAAGATAGCATAGCGCAGGTTGTTCGTTCACGAGCACCGACCCGAGTGAGTCTAAGATGTTGTCAGGAGGATAGACGATGCAGAACAACCTCACTGCGCGAAACTAAGCCGCAGCTGTCTCGTTGCGCCGTAGAACTTTTCCTGCAAGCACTTTCTTGTTGTGTTTACCCCGTTCAACGACCAGTTTGCCGTTTATGATCACGTATTCGATGCCTGTTGGGCGCTGGACGGGGTTGTCGTATGTGGCGTTGTCGATTATTGTTTCAGGGTTGAACACGACTATGTCGGCGAAGTATCCTCTCAACAGTAGGCCTCTTTCCCTGAGCCTCATTCGCTGTGAGGGAAGAGAGGTCATCTTTCTGACCGCCTCCTCGATGGTGAACAGCTTCATGTCGCGCCCATACCGGCCAACGACTCTGGGGAAAGTTCCGTAGGCTGCGGGATGAGGAATACCTTTCCCCGTTACGATGGCGTCGGGGCCAATCGAGGCCAGAGGGTGTCTGAGAAGTCGTTTCAAGTATCCTTCGTCTTCGAGATCGCCTGAGACGCCCATGTACAACGCCATAGCATCTCCCCTCTCTTCGATTATGAGGTCTGCCGCCGCATCGAAAGGATGCTTGCCGAGGAGTCTGCCTATCTCGGCCAGACTCTTTCCAAGCAGTTTCCGGTTCTTTTCGCTAGCCACGTAAAGCAGACGTATGTTCTCCCACCCGGTTGCTTCGACGAGGTTGTGGGGCCAGCAGCCTGGCTTCCAAGGAGGCCACTCGGGTATCTTGTGTTCCACATCGTGGCGGATCTTGGCTCGGGTTTTTTCGTCGCTGAGCCGGTCGATGAGCTTGGGGAAGCCCCCCTCAAGCGACCATGGCGGGAGGCTCGCGGTCAGGTATGTGTTTGCTGCCGTGTAGGGAATCACGTCGAACGCTATGTCGATACCTTGACTTCTAGCTTCTTCATCCAGTCGCATTGTGTCTTGGACCTTGTGCCAGTGTGCTTTGCCGAATGCCTCCGAATGGGAATGCTCGACACGCACGCCGGTCTTCCTCCCTATCTCGATTATTTCTCTCTCTGACTCTATCGCCGTCTCGCTCGAGCCTCGAACGTGACAAGTGAAAACGCCGCCGTAACGTGCAACCACGTGGCAGAGGTCGATCAGGTCTTCAGTAGTCGCCCACATTCCAGGAGGATATATCAAGCCAGCAGACATTCCGATTGCTCCTTCTTCCATCGTCCGAGCTAGCAGTGTCCTCATGTCGTTCCTCTCGTTCTTGGTTGACTCTTCACTCTTGGCTCCCATTACTGAGAAACGAATGGCGCCTTGTCCAACTAAGGGTGCCACATTCATGACAATTCCAGTCTTCTCCAGCACTACGAGATAGTCGCCGAAAGATGACCAGTTCCAAGGGGCTTCACGCGCGGTGATCAGCGCCAAGTATCCCTTCATCAGGCTCAGGCTATCCTTGTTTACCGGAGCGGGGCTTATGCCGCAGTTTCCAATTACCTGAGTAGTCGTGCCTTGGCACACGAACGGGCTCAAGATCTCCGCGTTATCCGCGAGTGGAAATACAAGGTCTGAATGACCGTGTATGTCGACGAAACCAGGCGATACCGCAAGCCCGTTCGCATCGATGACCATGTCAGCAGACGAGGCCGACAGGACTCCGATGTCGCAAACTCGTTCTCCTATTGTCCCCACGTCTGCTTTGTACCAAGGATTACCAGTTCCGTCAATAACCTTCCCATTCTTGATTATGATATCCAACTTCATACCGTAGTCGCTTCGCTCAGGATAGATCCCGTCGCAACCGTCAAGAATGATCAGGACGCGCTAATAGGCCATTCCATCCTGATCCCATTCCTGGAATGCAAGAGTTGCACAACGTCTACGGTATCAACTCTGGATCCTGCATCTCGTCGGGTATGCGAAGTTTGTTGAGGTCGTTCTTGCATTGTCGATGCTACACGATCACAGCTTCAGTCTTCTTGTCGATGATGTGGATTCTGTTCCTGTCGAAAAGAATTCCCACCCTTTGGCCGGCCCGGAGTGTCATCGGGCGAGTATTAGCCTTTAGATAATGCTTGCCCACTCTCAGGTCGACTATGATCCGATTACCTACTGGTTCAACAATATCAACTTCGCCTTCAATCGCATCTCTCTCGGTCGCTCTCTCGCGAATCGCAATATCTTCAGGCCGAATGCCGAGAATCAACTCCTTTCCAGCTGATGACTTTGAAATAGGTTCAGCTATGGCGCTTATGTCGTAATTGAAGTCGCCTGCGTCGAGTACGGATCTGTCCTTGTCTCGGGTTAACGTGCAGTCAACGAAGTTCATCGGAGGGGTCCCGATGAATCCAGCGACGAAAAGATCGGAGGGTCGGTCGTATAGGCGATCCGGAGTATCGTACTGAACGATCTTACCCTTGTTCATGACGGCTATCCTGCTCGCTAGAATCATTGCTTCGAGCTGATCGTGAGTGACATATACCGTGGTTGTCTTGAGTTCACTCTGGAGCCTCTTCAGTTCGGCTCTCATGTGTGCTCTAAGTTTGGCATCAAGATTCGTAAGGGGCTCGTCTAAGAGATAGACTTGGGGCCGTCTCACAATTGCTCTGCCTATTTCGATCTTCTGTCTCTGGTCGACGGTGAGCCGTGATATCGGCTCTTTCAAGATCTGCGCGATCCCAAGCATCTCTGCTACGTCCGTGACCCGTTTCTTGATTTCGTCTTTCGGAAACTTTCTCATGCGCAGCGGGAAGGCTATTTGCTCGAAGGCATTCTTGTCGGGATACATAGCGTAGAACTGGAATACCATGGCGATATCCCGGTCTTTCGGAGGGAGGTCGTTCACGAGGGTGTCACCGATGTAGATGTTACCCTCGTCTTGCTGCTCCAACCCCGCGATCATTCGCAAAGTTGTTGTCTTGCCGCATCCCGATGGACCCAACATGCACATGAATTCGCCGTCTGCGACTTCTGCGCTGATGCTGTCAACCGCGATAACGTCTCCGAACTTCTTCGTGAGTTTCTCGATCAACACTCTAGCCAAGGCCTCAACCTCCACGGAGCTGTGTCAAACAATGGCGTTTTGTGAGTGCTTGTCAAAGACGTGAATTTTCGCAGGGTCAATTGTCATCCATAGTCTCTGGCCGGCATCGCATTGAAATGCCAGTGGGGTGATGGCTTGCATCATTGTTTTTCCGACCCTGAGGTGAACTATCTGCTCTGGCCTTGTGCGTTCCGTGACATAGACCTCAGCAGGTATGGAACTCGGGGCCGCTCTGTCTTCTGTAAGCGCAATATGCTCGGGTCTTACTCCAAGGACGGCTTCTGACCCGGAAGTTCCCTTTAGAATGAACTCTGCCAGTTCTGACACATCCAAGCTGAAGTCGCCTGAGTTCAGAACGACTCGTCCGTTCTTGTCCTCTATGCTGCAGTCAAGGATGTTCATAGAGGGACTTCCGACAAAGGTGGCTGTGAAGATGTTGTTTGGGTGATCGTAGATGATGTTGGGTGAATCGTCTTGCAGGAATTTGCCTTGGTTCATGATCGCGATCCTGTCAGATATTGTCAAGGCCTCGAGTTGGTCAGGAGTAGCGAATATCGTCGTTGCTCCAAGTTCTCTCTGAAGCCTCTTCAATTCCGCGCGCATGTTGACTCTGAGCTTTGCATCCAAGTTAGTTAGTGGTTCATCAAGAAGGAAGGCCTTTGGGTTTCGAACGATAGCTCTTCCCATTGCGACACGTTGTCTCTCTCCTCCGCTGAGTTGGGCCGGAAAACGCTGGAGTAGCTCCGTAATTCCAAGGGTCTTTGCCACATCCGAGACTCTTTTCTTGATCTCGGGTTCTGGGACCTTGTAACTCTTCAGCGGAAAGGCCAGATTCTTGTATACGGTCTTGTTGGGGTACAATGCGTAGGACTGGAACATCATAGCCAAATCTCGATCTTTCGGGGGAAGATCGTTCACGGCTTTTCCATCGATGCGTATGTTTCCCTCGTCTGGGGGCTCCAGCCCGGCGATGATCCTGAGCGTGGTGCTCTTTCCAGCGCCTGAGGGTCCTAGGAGGCACATGAGTTCACGGTCGCGCACCTCAAAGCTTACGTTGTCTACCGCGACTCTGTCCCCAAACTTCTTCGTGACCTTCTCAACCTGGATGATTCCCAAGAATGCTATTCCCCTGACTTACTTTATCGCGCCCTTCATTATGCCCGCTATTATCTGCTTCTGGAGGACTATCGCAAGGGCGACGACGGGAAGGCTCGATAGGATGCCGGCTGCAGCCATCTGAGTGAACAGCACTCTGGCGCCGGACATGAATTCGAGAATTCGAGGTTGCAGTAGTTTCACCTGGACGATTCCCACCGTGTTGGCGAACATAAGATCATTCCATGAAGTGACAAACGAGAAAACGAGTATCAGGAAAAAGCCAAAGCGACTCAGAGGTATAACCTCTCTAAATAATGATTTCAGCCTCGACGTACCATCTAGCTGCATAGCCTCGAGGATATCTGGAGGCACGCCTTCAAAGATTCCTACCAGAAACCACGTCATCAGTGGGAGCAGCAGTATGCTGTGAGCAAACACCATGCCTATTATCGTGTCCAGCAACGTCAACTCCTTCAAGAGGACCACAATCGGAATAAGCATCGCAAGCGCTGGAAGCATGTATACCACCACAACGAAGTTGAAGAGGAAGTTCCTACCGCGAAATCTCAGGTGCGCTATCGCAAAGGCCCCCATCGAACCAGCGATCATGACGAAACACGTGGTGGCTACCGCGACCAATGCGCTGTCTATGAAGGCTAACGCGAAGGGCTTGTATGAAAGGATGTAGATGTAGTTGTCAAGTACTGGGGTAATCGGCTTGAAGGGAAACGGCGGTCTTCTGACCAGCTCAACTTCAGTTTCGAAACTGGTTACTATGCCCAGAATGTATGGGGATAGGATGAAACCTAGCACTAGAAGTACGCACACGTAGACGGCAATCCGACGAGACAGTGACCTTTTTCTATAGGCCAAAATCATTTCCTCCTGTACCAGATCCTTAGCAGCACCATGGCAAATATTACCGCGATTATCGTCACGACATAGGCGATAGTTGAGCCGTATCCTAGGCGATTCCACGGGAACGCCGTATTCCACGCAAGAAAGTAGAGCATGAAGGTTCGGAAACCCGGCCCGCCGTTCGTTATTCCGATTACGATATCGAAAGCTTGGGTCCCAGATAGAGCCAAGATTCCTGAGAGAATGCAGTTCACAGCAAGGACAGGCTTCAGGAACGGCAGGGTTATCCGTCTGAAGATCGCGACGCTAGACGCTCCGTAGACTCTGGCTGATTCAACAACCTCAGATGGCAGGTTCTGAAGCCCCGAGAGGAATATGAAGGCAAATAGCGGGCTGCTCTTCCACAGAGAAACGAACGCAAGTCCAAGCAATGCCAGATTAGGGTTTCCGAATATCGTGAACCGAGGGGGCAGCAAGCCTGCCATGTTAAGGCCGTACAGGACCGGCCCAAAACCAGAATTCAGCAAAATGTACATCAACAGAGCCGCCACTATGGGGGGAGTTGCCCATGGAACCAGTAGGCAGGCTCTCGCAAAGCCTCGTCCGCGGAATTCCTCGTTGAATAACAGCGCGATCGCCAATCCGAGGGGTACGCCAACTGCCGTGTGAAACGTCAGGTATGCCAGTGTTTGAAGCAGCGCCTGCTGGAATAGCTTGTCGGAAAGCAGCTCGATGTAGTTGCCAATGCCTATGAATATCGGATTGAGATCGCTGAGCGCAAGGTCATTCAGCGTGAAATAGAACGAAGCGATCAGCGGATAGATCATGAAGACTGCCAAGAAAACGAAAAAGGGGGAGAGCAGGATTGCAGCATCCCTTGACTCTGGTCTTAGCCTCGCCAAAGGCGCCGCGGTCCTTTGATCCCATCTAGAACGGGAACTTGTATTGGTCTTCCACCGGAATAGCGTTGATCAGGTCATCTACTCTTGACGCGTACTTCTGCATGTCGGGCCATGGGTCGTAGTAGCCGCCGCCGAACTTTGCGTACTCGTCTTCCAAGATCTTGTCACATGCCTCACGGGCGTCTTTCATGGCATCGGCGGGTGTCTTTGCGCGTGTCAGGGCGTTCACGATCTCAGGTTCAATAATGCCAACATAGGAATGGTACATGGGTCTTTCGTATCGGTTCGCCTTGTATTTCAGAGTAGCCAGCTGAGCCCTCATGATGATGTTGTACGGATACGCCTTCAGCCTATCGTCAGTCATGTAAGACCAGTGCGACGGTATCGGTTCCTCGTTCTCCTGCTTCCAGAACATGCCCAAGGTATCCTGCACTTGTACTTCTCGGCTGCTGAGGTACTGGATGAAGTCCCATGCTTCCTTCTTGTACTTCGCCGTTCTTGGTATGGCGTAGCCCTCACAAGCCGCCTGGGAACCAGAACGAACTACCCCCTTCTTTCCAGGCCATATCCAATTGTAGACGCGTTTCACCTTTGAGCCAGGGTCGGTCACCGCCATCGTGGGCCAACTGTAGAACATCCCGAAGACCATGTGTCCGTTGTACCAGTCGGTGCTTGCCTCAACAAACGCTATCTTCTCGATGGCTGAGGGGTCCATGTAGTTCTCGAACACGTAGACCATGTCTTCAACCGCTCTGATGGATTCCTTGCTGTCGGGGATCACGGTCTGCATAGAGTCGTCCTTCCAGAGGGATCCGCCGTTCCCGTGGAGGAAACAGAGGTAGGGCGGGGTGAGGTAGCCTGCCTTGAGGCCAACCTCAAATGCGTAGAGGTCATTCTTGGGATCATTGACCTCCTCACAGGCTTCTAAGAACTCCTCATAGGTCGTTGGGAACGGGATGCCTTTCGCATCGAGGACATCAGCGTTAGCCAAGAGCGTGAACATCTCCAGCATTCTCGGCAACCCGTAGAAGTGTCCCTTGTAAGAGATCGCATTTCGCGAATACGGAACTATGTCATCTATTCTCTCGGGCGGAAGGGTGACCCCCATCTCGTCCAGCGGAGTGAAGTACTTGGCGTATTCGGCGAGGATGGCACCCCATACGTACGCGACATCCCAAGCGTAAGTGCCTGCCGCGAAGGTGGTGCCTTCTTTCGTGTAGACGTCGAAGTAGGAGTCAACCAGTGTGTTGATCTTGATGTTCGGGTTGGCTGCCATGTACCTCTCGACGGGCTTCCAGCCAAGGCGGCCCACGTCATACATGAATCCCATATGCCCCGTAGTGTAGAAGTTCAGAGTGGTGGGTGCTGCCGGTGGCGGCGCAGTCGTTGTAGGCGTCACCGGTGGGGGTGCAGTGGTTGTGGGTGTCGGTGTAGGCGGCGCGGGAGGAGGAGTAAGCGCGTAGTATCCTGCCGCGGCTGCTGCGGCCACGACAACCACGCCTGCGCCGTACTTGAGGAATCTGCGTCGATCGGTTCCTTTTTGCTCGGATAGATTCTTCATTTTTCCGGTGGAGATGTCGTCTGTCAATCTGATCATCTCCAAGCACTCAGGGGAGAGGATAGATATTAAAGACTTGTCTCTTTGCTTTCCTTTCTCAAGCGCATGCGCCGATTTCCTTTCCTTTCCACAAGTCTTGGGCCAACTATCCCAAGTCTGGAAACTTGCGCGGCTTCTCGTCTTGTGTGGTGACGAGCATGTGGTTTGAGGGCATCGTCAGCGACGAGATGGGTCGTCTGCGGTATCGTCTCAAGAGCGATTTCGTTTCCGCCTGCAATTCCCCCCGTCCCCCTAGTGAAAGGTGTCTTTCTTCACGAGCAGCATTCGAGAGGCCACTCTGCTTGGTCGCAGGTTTTCGAGACCAGCGGGAGATTCCTGTGTGAGATTTTCGGCAACGATTAAATCAACGCAAGTCATCATGGCTTGCGCGATGCGGGGGTCGCCCAGCCAGGTCAAAGGCGCAGGACTGAGAGGCACGAAGCCTCGTCTAGAGGCTCCTGTCCCGTAGGGGTTCGAGATTCGGAATGTCGCAGCGTCGGATTCCGAACGAAAGGGTTCAAATCCCTCCCCCCGCACCAAGAACTTGCGCGTACAGGGCAAGATTCTTGCATCAGAACCGGAATCATGAGATCATGTGATTTTTCTCTTCGTACTTCTTTCTCAATTCGCAAAACCGTTCAAGACTATCAAGGCACTAGCCTTGGTTAAGCCGTCTTCCATGCCTCGAAGTCTTGGGACATGTAGCCTGTCGCACCAAACAGTTAATCTGTTTTCTCACGTATTACATGTATAGAATGGTGGTGGCCGTGGAGAAACTTGCTGAAAGGGAGCTGATAGTGCCGGTTCGTTTCTCACGACGCGAAATCGACGCGATGGATAGAGCTGTGCAAAGGCTTGGAAGTAGGTCTAGAAGCGCGCTCATTAGAGATCCACGCAAAAATTCATTCGAGAAGCGGGTGGGCTCAAAGTGATCGAGATACGCAGCGACGTGACTCTCAAAGACGCCAAAACAGAGATTCTCGCTTAGCTTAGAAAGCACAAAGCGGCTGAGACATTCGACATTGCGAACGACCTCAGACTCGACTTGGACCTTACTGTCAGGGCTTTGAAGGAACTCTGGGAGGAGGGCAAAGTGGCTTGATAGGGAAAGAGCTCGGAGACAAACTTGTCGAGGAGCAGATCGTCTGCGAATGCCGAAACCTGAAGGGTCCAGTGCTCATCCATAGGGGCGCTCACAGAGCCCAAAGATATGTCCTGTACGGTCTCCCTGCAGAAGCCGTGATAGCGAGAAAATGGAGGCTAATCGAGTAATTCCCCAATACTTGCGCAAGCTGTGCGAGTCCTAAGCACGATTCTTGCATTTCGGCAGTTCCAAATTGAAGTGTGAATCTATCCACCCGCGCCAGCCGGAATAATGAATTCTAGGGCCGTCCTGCCTCATCTCTTGTTTTCGAAGTAGGAAGCGAAGCTGAGCTACACGCGTCTGCCTTGAGTCATCCTGACGAGGCCTACAGTAACAGTAGGGGCGGAGTGCAGGCTCTCAAGCGCCTAGATGAAGCGCATTTCCTTGTGGTTATATACGAGCCGACCAATGATGAAGCCTACGTGCGAACAGCCTACTTGACGAGCTCAAGAAGGAAGAGTAGGAGGTATCGAGGATTACCATCCCTGAAACGATCCTAGACCTAAAGAAGATCCTGGCCAAGGTTGAAGCTACGTATCACGTGAGGCTGCCGAGAAAAGTCGTGGCCGTAGACTTCGGTACCAAAGGCGACCTCTATGTCAGGTTCAAGCATGTCCCCAAACCCGTCGGTGAAGCAACTGAAGACGGGTTCGCTGTCCTTTTCTATGACGACGGAGATGCTATCGTCGGATTTGAGCTGCTCAACGTGGAGCGCTTCATCTGAGAGATGTCCTGATGCCAAGATGCAGATGAAGCTGAGGCCCGTATGGATGCAAAAGGCAAGATCTGAGCAACGTTCCCGCATTTCGGCAGATCCAAACTAAAGTCAAGTCTGAATCTATCACTCCGCACCAGAACTCACACAGCCGCTGACTGGACAAGAATCATGAATCGCCTTCGTCACTAACTGCAAGAGAAGTTCTGGACGCAGCGAAAGACGGCTCGTCTTCACAAGATGATGCAGTCAATCATCAAACGGAGACCCAGCGGTTGGCTCAGACGAATCGAGCTCCAGCGCCCTCGTCAATCTCTATGACACGCTCGTATATCCTACCGCCACAGGTGATGTCAAGCCGAATGTTGCAACAGACTGGTCTGTCAGTTCCGACGGCCTCACTTGGACTTTCAAGCTCAGAAGCGGAGTCAAGTTTCATGACGGGAGCCCGGTTACTGCTAACGACGTGGTTTTCTCTCTGAACAGGATGCTTACGATGGGGCAAGGCTATTCCTACCTCTTCACTCCATACGTGGACAAGGTTTCGGCGCCCGATGACCAGACCGTTGTAATCAAGCTGAAGACGACGTTCGGTCCATTCCTCGGCAGCGTCGTAAGGATCTACATTCTCAACAGCAAGTTGGTAACCTCCCACTTCAAGACGCCCGGGCCCTACGGCGACAACGGAGACTACGGAACTGACTGGCTCCTGACACATGACGCTGGCTCAGGACCTTACATGATGAAAGAAATGAAACTTGAGGCCTACATGCTGATGGAAAGGTTCAGGGACTACTGGGGCGAGGTCCGCAACGACGCACCGGATCAGGTCACATTCCTCGGCACCACAGAGCCAGCTACAATCAAGACCATGCTCAGTAACGGGCAGCTGGACATAACGGACCAGTGGCAACCGACAGAGAACCTTGAAGCGATGGCAAAGATGAAGGGAGTGACAAGGACAGACATTCCGACCACCGGGGAGTTCTACCTTATGATGAGCATGAGGTCCTCAGTATTTCAGTCAACAAAGGAAAAACAGTCTAGCTCGTAGGTGAAACGGGTTACGGGAAATCTCTTGCATCCAAGGCGATCTTGAGACTGATTCCATCTCCTCCCGGGAAAATCAATGGGAAGATCAGCTAGCTCATCTGAAGGATAGGATTACTGACTTATTCCCCACTCGTCGAGGATCTTTACCAACTCTGGATGAACGAATTTTCCGTCTTTCTGTACGGGTTCGCCGTCAAGCCAGATGGATGCCTTCAGGATAATCCCGTCGTCATGCGATGCAGCATCCCATCCCAGTTCGCCTTTGAGGTCCGGTCGCAGGAGCGGCCCTTGCCTTCCGAAGCCGACTTGGAAGCAGCCCCAGACTCTCTCGACTTCTGCTATGTCACCCGTTTGCCGGGCCATAGGATGATATCCGTAGCAGAAGTGGGCAACCCGATACATGTTCGGGTCGTTGAATTCTGCCAGATACCTCTTCAGTATGTCTGCCTCTACGCCGCCCGATATCTCCTTAATGACGCCTTTCTCAACCTTGAATCTTATTGGAGTGCGTATGTTGCTTTTGATTTCGTCTGGAGGCCACACGTTGCCGTCAAAGGCCAAGACCCCATTTTCGGTGTCCTCGAGGGGTGATCCGCCCGTCTGTCCTCCCAGCATTATGATCTTTCTCTTGTCGGCGGTGCTACCATAGTTCTCGAATAGTCTTCCCCCGATCTTGGCCGAGAAGTCTGTGCCCGAAGGGCTTGTTACTCGGACCTCCTTCGCGTTGGTAGTGAGTT
>Ga0315314_1001279_pt1 | contig 23207 bp, 24 predicted proteins | sample TDP9_MG_FD_203631 | JGI IMG/M metagenome (GOLD analysis project Ga0315314, IMG submission 203631) | Freshwater sediment microbial communities from Lake Towuti, South Sulawesi, Indonesia - TDP9 | ecosystem: Environmental > Aquatic > Freshwater > Lake > Sediment | place: Indonesia: South Sulawesi... | reverse complement strand
TGCGTGGCCTTCTCGTTGAAGAAGGGCGTGTTCCACCTACACTGGGGGATGCATTAGAAAAAGTTTACAAGTACGGAAACCCGTGGGGGCTAAGCCGAAGCAAGAGGTCTGAGTGGGCACAGGACTTGAAAGTGAAGTATGTTACAGAAGGCGAGAAGGTAGAATTGCTCTATTTTGTTGGATGCGCCGCATCCTATGATTCTCGCGCGCAGGAAGTAGCTAGGGCACTAGTAAAGAATCTAAATGCGTTAGGAATCGACTTTTCGATACTGGGAAACAAGGAGACCTGCTGTGGAAATGAGGTATACTCGCTTGGAGAGAAAGGGCTCTTCGAAGAGTTAGCCGAGAAAAACCTAAGTCTTTTCGACCAGTACGGTGTAAATAGTATTATTACCACCTCGCCACACTGCTTTCACGCTTTCAAAAATAGATATAAAAGAGAACTTCCAGTCAAACATTACACACAATATTTCGCAAACTTGATTGATGAAGGAAAATTAAAATTTTCTGGAAGGGTTGAAAAACTAGTAACCTACCAAGACCCCTGCTATTTAGGCAAACACAACAATATCTATGGCGAGCCTAGAAAGATCATTGAGAGCATTCCGGGTGTAAAGTTTTTGGAACTGAGGTTGTCGAGGACGCGGAGTGTGTGCTGTGAGGGAGGAGGGGGAAGGATGTGGTATGACATCCCAGGGGAACGCCTCGCTGAAACTCGCGTCAAAGAAGCCATCAACCTTGGAGCAGAGATATTGGCTGTGGCGTGTCCCTTCTGCCTCCTAACCTTCGACGACGCCATCAAAACAACGGGCAACGAGGAAAAAATCAAGGTTATGGACATCATGGAACTAGTCGCTAAAGCACTTTGACCCTCTAACGGAGTATTGTAAATCACGTCTTAAACCTTAACCGCCTAGTTTTCTTTTCATTAAACCTCTGGGTCGATTGATAAAAGGCATTCTAAATGCCTTTGGGTTGCATGCATGTTAAAGAAGCGTAAAGACTGTATTTTCGCCATATACAAACATTTAAATAAGGCCGGTTTAGGTAGCAAGTTCCTCCTTAACAACAACCTTCTCCAGCGGAATCTTCACTCAAGGGAGCCTTGAACTAGAGAAAAGTAAAGCATTTAAGTGTATTTTTCTACTTTTGTAATGGTGGAAAAAATGAGCGTGACTGTGAAAATCGAGGATGCCAAGAAAGAAAAGTTGGACAGATTTCTTGCCTCCGTGCTGCTCAGGGAGGGCATAAAGATAACGCTACAAGAGGCACTCGGCCTCATGGTGGACTACGCTCTCGAAAATGAGGAGGATTTCATTAAGAGACTTAAAGAGTTGCCTCCTCTTGAGGAGGACCCCGCTTGGAAAGAGCTGGAAAGCCCCAAACACTGGGGGGTCAAGGACTCTTCAAGGAGGATAGACGAGTTCCTTTACGGGAGATAGGCGCATGGCCGTGTTTGTTGACACCAGTGTCTTTGTTGCTATGCGAAACGCTGATGATGAACATCACGAGAGAAGCAAGGGTTTGATGAGAAGGACGCTTAAGGGTGAATTTGGCAGGATTTACACATCAGACTACGTGGTAGATGAGGCGGTAACCACGGCGCTCGTGAGAACGAGAAGACATGATTTAGCCGTAGACATCGGGAAATACATCATTGAATCCCCCAGAATCACGAAATTATGGGTTACAAAAGACACGTTTGACGCCGCATGGGAAACCTTCAAAATACTCAAGGATCACCCAATGAGCTTCACCGACTGCGCGTCGATGACCCTTATCAAAAAGAACAATATTAAGCAAATCATGAGCTTCGACTCCGGCTTTAACGGATTGATCCCGAGGATATACTAACGATCGCTAAAAAGAATAATTCGAAGCCCTCCCTAACGCCAACCTCTCACTCCGCAGGGTACCAATGCCGCACCCTTCATCCCCTCATCAAAAATAGGCCTCGCTAACGGAATCTTCACACCAAAACCAGCGCAAGGCTTCTATATTTCTTAACCAGAACAACCGCGCTGACACCCTCACCTTAACCTCCTGGCATTATCTATGCGCAAAGAAAAACTTACAAAATCAGAGACGAATTTGATGTTATATCATAAACTTTAAGAGTAAAAAATGAAGTAAATATAGTAAGGAAAGGTAATTGGGGCTATTTAAGAAATTTTCGGCACCAAAAGCGAAGATAGAACTAAAGCTTGACGAAGTTTATGCGGGAGAGTACAGAGTACAGAATACAGAATTTATGCGGTGGATTACAGATTACAGAACACGGGTTACCGGACGAATAATCTTAGACCCACAAGAAGAAATTTCAGTAAACGAGTTTCGACTAGAATTCAGCGGCAGCAAAAAAGTGAAATGGAAAAAAGGCTTCAGCAGTCTAAGCACCAGTTCATTACTTGAAACAAGGAAGATTCCTATTCTTCCTATTCCCACCTACCCAGTCAAACTACAAAAAGGACAACACTACGAACAGCCGTTCCAGATACTCCTTCCACTTTATTCAAGGTCAGACCCCTTCACCGAAATCGAGGTTAAAGTGAAAGGAGTTGCCACAGTTCAAGGTCGACCTGATCTGACCCATGAAGTAAAGCTAGGCATTATCTTTCCATACGTAATTGAATGTCTTAGGCAGTATGGTGGCTGCGGTTTCATAACGCCACCATTATCGGAACCCATTAAAGTCTGTCCCAAATGCAATAACAATCTGGAGGAGGTTTGGAACCGCAAATACAGCGATGAATTGACAAGGTTTCCAAAGGTTTCAAAGATGATTCCCTGTACTCAATGTGGAAGTCTAGTGCCTGAAACATCCAACTTCTGTCCAAACTGTGGAGCAAGAAGGAAAATCTAGCATCTCCTCTTTTATTGTCTCCATCGAATACACGTTATCAAGGACTTAGCCAACATTAAAGCCGACTAGGAAGTAAAGGAGATGTAAAACCAGACATGATCCTCGTTAGACAACCACCCAAGGAAAACCTAAGACGAGTCTTGAAATGGGTAAGGGGAAAACTCGGCTTAAAGCGTTAGCCTAAGTGATTTAAAAGTTAAATATTGAAGACACCTTCTTCAAGTCTGTAGACTCAGATAACGAGACGGTAGGAAGGAAAGGAAATGGATGTAATTGTTTGTGTTAAGCACGTCCCAGAAACGGCTGAGGCAGAAATCGTTGTTGATGAGAGCGGAAAAAGGATAAGGACGGAAGACTTGGTGTTCGCCATTAATGAGTGGGATGACTACGCCCTTGAAGAAGCTGTTTTACTGAAGGAAAGGCTCGGGGGCTCAGTCACGATCGTGACGGTGGGTCCAGAGGAAGCAGACGACACCTTGAGGAAGTGTCTGGCTAGGGGGGCAGATAGGGCAATAAGGTTAACGGACAAGACATTTGAAGGATCGGATGCCTATGCCATCGCCAAGATCTTGCACAAGGCCATCAAGGATTTACCCTTCAACCTGATCCTAACCGGTGCTCAAGCTGGCGATGACGGCTATGCGCAGGTTGGCGTTGTGCTGGCGGAGCTGCTTGGAATCCCCCACGCTACTATGGTGAAGAAGATTGAACTCAAAGAAGGGTTCGCGAGGGTTAATCGTGAACTCGAAGGGGGCTTAGAGGAGGTCGTGGAGGTGAAGCTTCCGACAGTGCTTGCGATCCAAACGGGGATTAATGAACCTAGGTATGTGTCGATAATGGGCATCAGAAAGGCCCGGGAGAAAGAGATAAGGGTTCTCGGTTTGAGGGACCTTGGCTTGAGGGAGGAGGAAGTTGGAGAGTCTGGATCCTGGATAACTGTGGAGAAGATGTTTATGCCTCCTGTAGAGAAGGAAGCGGAGATTTTAACCGGAGGACTCGACGAGATCGCGGCGAAGATCGTGGAAACCCTGAGGGCGAGGGGGCTGGTCTAGATGAAGGAACTCTTTGTCTTAGCCGAGCACAGGCGGGGTGAAATCAGAGACGTAACCTTTGAGATGCTAACCAAGGGCAGGGAGTTAAGCCAAAAGATAAATGCGGATTTAACGGCGGTTCTCTTAGGTCACGACGTTAAAGAATTTGCGAAAACCTTGGCGGATCAGGCGAAAAGGGTTTTAATCGTGGATGACGCGAGATTGGAGAACTTCAACGCGGAAGCATACCAGAGGGTTTTATCCCATCTAATTTCTGAACGGAAACCCTCACTGACCTTAGTCGGGCACACGGCCTATGGTGTGGACTTGGCCCCAAGCCTTGCAGCCGAGCTAAATGTGCCGCTAGCCACAGACTGCATAGACCTCGACTTTGAGGGGGAAAGGCTGGTTGTGGTTCGTCAAGTGTATGGTGGCAAGGTAAACGTTAAGGCGTCGCTTTGTAAGTCTGAAAGCTACGTTGTGACGCTTCGTCCAGGAACCTTTGAAGCCCAAGAAGTGAAGCCTCTAGGCGGTGAAACGATTGAAATAGCATCTCCACTTTCAAAAGATATTGAGTATAAAAGGTTCATTGAATTTTTTGAGCCTCCTGCAGGAGAAGTGGACATATCCGCAGCGGACATCATAGTTGGGATAGGCCGAGGAATCAGGGACATCGAGAACATGCCGGTAGTGGAAAAGCTGGCAGGGGCGCTTGGAGGCGTCCTCGCATGTTCACGTCCCGTCGTGGATAAGGGCTGGCTTCCCAAGGATCGGCAGGTCGGGACCTCTGGAAAAACCGTGAAGCCCAAACTGTACATCGCCATCGGCATCAGCGGCCAGTTTCAACACGTGTCTGGCATGAAAAACGCCGACCTCATCATTGCCATAAACAAAGATCCGAAAGCACCGATCTTCCGTGCGGCCGACTACGGCGTTGTAGAAGACTTGTTCAAGGTCGTGCCCGCATTAACGAATAAATTATTAGAGGAGAAAACGTCAAAGTGAGGTGAAGAGATGCGTTTTGAATTAACCGAGGAGCAGATGGACATCAAGAAAGCCGTTAGAGAGTTTTGTGAAAAGGAGTTCACCCCTGAGTTGGGGTTGGAGCTTGACAGGAAGGAGGAGTACCCAAGGGAGATTTATAAGAAGGCTGCTAAGCTGGGGTTCACTAGCATCAGGTTCCCAGGGGAGTATGGCGGTCAGGGATACGGCATCCTTGAGGAATGCTTGGTGATTGAGGAGATGTGCAGAGCTGACCCTGGGATAGGTGTCGCCGTGGTTTCTGGAACCTTTGGTAGCGACTTAATAATGGAACATGGAACCAAGGAGCAGAAGGAGAAGTATATTCCACCCTTGTGTAGGGGCGAGCTGATATCCGCCTTAGCGTGCACCGAGCCGGCTCATGGAAGCGACATCACACGAATGGACACCACTGCCGTGAAGAGCGGGGACAAGTGGTTGATCAATGGATCGAAAACCTTCATCACGAATGTTCCGGTTGCAAACTTCTTTAACGTACTTTGCCAGACAGATCCTAAGGCTACACCTTCGTATAGGGGTGAAAGCGTGATCATCGTGGACAAAGATACTCATGGAGTAGACGTTACCCAACTGAAGGATAAAATGGGGATTAGGCCGGCGGTGACCGGCGAAATATCCTTTAGCGATGTCAAGGTGTCCGAGGACAACCTTATCGGCGAGTTAAACAAGGGATTCTACTACGTCATGGGCTTCTTCGATGTGAGTAGGATACCTATCGCAGCTCAGGCTGTTGGAATGGCTCAAGGGGCCTTTGAACGCTCCTTCAATTACGCAAAACAAAGAGAGCAATTTGGGAACCCCATCATACAGTTTCAAGCCATCCAGTTTAAGCTGGCTGAAATGGCGATGAAAATCGAGGCGGCGAGGCTGCTCACCTACAAAGCTGCTTGGCTGGTTGATCAAAAGAAGATAGATCCCATGATTACTTCCATGGCGAAAGCTTTTGCAAGCAAGGCCGCCATGGAGGTTACCGACGAGGCGATTCAGATTTATGGGGGATACGGCTACATGGGAGACTACCACATTGAGCGATTTCATCGCTGTGCAAAGATAACCGAAATCTATGAGGGAACAAGCGAGATTCAGAAGCTGACCATTATGAGGTACCTCCTCAAAAGAATGTGAGCACCAGAAGCTGACGTATGTGTGTGGCTTAAACGAAGCCTAACAATGCGCTTTCTCTTCCTTCTTTTACGCCTTTCCTTCTAGGGAAAACCAATTGCGGTCATAAACCTTTGTAACCAGGTAGAGTGAGAAACATAGAAAGCCAAAAATTGTTTGAAAAACTTGGTTTCACATGAGAGCAGAGAGTTATTATATCTGGCAAAGATGCTAGTGTGAAACCGTATAGATATTCTAGTACCCTAACTTCTATGAACCTTTACCATTTTCTTCATGTAATTCTATAAGATTTTTATCCGACATTCCTATAATAAATAATGAGAATCGCAAAATGACGAAAATCTTCATAAGTTATGTTCACGAGGATATCAATGATGCTAGGAAACTTTACGAAAAACTGAAACCCGTTTCCAATCTTGAACCTTGGTTTGACAAAGAGTGTTTATTACCCGGAATGAAATGGCGGCCAGCTATAAGAAAAGCAATCAGAGAATCAAGATTCTTTATTGCCCTACTTTCTAAACGTTCCGTCACCAAAAGAGGTTTCTTTCAAAAAGAGATAAGCGAAGCTTTAGATATATTGAACGAATTTCCGGAGGATCAAATCTTCCTTATCCCGATTCGTCTTGAGGAATGTGACCCACCTTCTGAAATAATAAGAGAGATTCAATATGTGGACTTCTTTCCGGAATGGGACGAAGGCTTTAAAAAAGTGCTGAGAGTTATTGGTGGAGTCTATCCGGGTGACGAAAAGAAAGAAATCATTGTTCCAAGTGGATATGAGTATAGGTGTGGGATTATTGACTTAGATTTGGGACTTACGAACCTTCCCCAGATCACTCAAAGACTAAATGCCATTCAGCAATTTTTTCATTTTACTTGCCCAAGCATTTCCTTAGTTCATGATGCAGTCCGCTCTATAGAGGGTTCTTCAAACTTGGTCATCAATCGACTTCCTCAATCTTTATATGAACAGAGACAATACCTAAATGTGGATACAGTATTATGTCTCACTAGATATCCACTTGCCTTTGAGGAGGGTGACTACATTAGATATAATTATTTTTCAGGTCCTAGTCCCATGGATGAGAGGTTCATGTTCATATCAACCCACTTACTCTATAACTTCACAAGGCAGGCCAACCGTACCTTCGAAAAGGGAATAGCATACATAATGGTTTCTCAGTTACTTGTGTACTTTACAGAATTAGGTTATCATGAAGAAACTAGAGGCTGTGTTATGGATTTCTGCAGAATCCGATCAGATATGATCGACGGTTTAAAAGAAATGAAACTTTGTACAGAGTGTTCTGGGAGAATCAAAAATACGAATCTTAAAAAAGCTATTACAGCTATCCTAGCTGATGACATGAAAATTTAACATTGGCGTAAGCAACACCTGTGCATACAGACATTCCATCCAACGAACCTTCTTTAAGCTCCTCCTGTGATATTTTAGGGGCAAATCAGCCTACTTCCGTTTGATTATCCTAGGGTGTTTTTGAGGCTTTCAATATCGAATTTCGTGTTGGCGCAACCGTTCTTAGGAAGAGGCATTCCTTGACCCGTCAAACCCATGCCCTTCAGGTAGGTATCCCCTAGTTTTAGTTCGTGGCTGCACGCCACTCCCACAACTCCCTCGTACTGGTTGTTCTTTAATATCTTTGGAATGCAGGAGCTGCCGGCTAGCACGTATACGTCATATCCTCTTTCTCTTCCGAGTTTCGTGGCTTGATTAATCAGGCAATCCGGGGAACATTGGGCGCAGTAGTAGGAGGGGATGTTTGGATCGAAACGCGCTTGACACTTGTTGTCCATGTATTTCCTTGAACAATGAGGCAGGAGAAGAGCTCTTCTTTTCGTTTTGAGAAACCTTTCGCGCTCTGAAAGATTTCTGACGTATATGTCCACCAAATCTTCAACAAGTATAAGGGCCTCAGAAACGTCTAAGCCTATGAGTTCACCAACCCTAAACCTCTCAGCCAGTTCTCGCGTCTTCCTTCCGATTCTTCTATGCACATTCTTTTCACGAGCAACCCTAGCCAACTCTTTGAAAAAGGACTTTGAAACGTGTGATAGATCGAAACTAAACCCGTAAGGCATACTTATCAATGTTAAGGAGTACACGTTTAAGATTAACTATATTATAGTTGGGTGAAGACGTGTATCCTCATGTTATAGAAGTAATGACGCATTCTGGATATCTCAAACGATTTAGTTATAAAAGAAGATGAGCATGCCTATCGTAAAGGTTTGAGACTTGATTCTAAAAGTTTTGTCAATTTGGGGTTATCTGGAAAAACCCATACTATCCTCCGACCGTTAAAGACGATCTTGTTTGAGGATTCCAGATATTCCAAAATCCTTTTGAAAGTCTGGTATTGAACCTTTTTGGGCAAGGAGTTCCAGAGTTCTTTACGGGTCGGATAGGTTTCAGCCTTCTTGATAGCATTCTCTACCATAAGAATAGTATCTAGTTGTGGCTCATGGAGAACAGGTGCCATGTTTTTTTCCTCACTAGCTGTAGGTAATAAACTAATATATAAACTTATACAATTTCCATCAACCATGAACGGGGCTTTAACTCTGGATAACAGTGAAAATAACTGATGGCTGTCACCTCCTTTCACCATTTTTTCTGCGTCCTTGTGTGCGCGGGTGTTCTCAGTGCTACAGGGGCTTAAACTTGTATACAATTCTGTCTAAACTTCATGCTTCACCTCAAGTATGCATGAACAAAGGAGTTGTGGCTGAGTCGTGTGTCCGCTCCGCCTATCTACCTCAGAATGCTTTTAAGCCGTACGATTTCACTGTATGCTAAGAGGGACGTTTATGGTTGCGTTAAGAAGACCGCCGCTTTTTTATCCTGAGATTACCGTGGATGAGGTGTTAAGAAGAACCGCTAAAAGGAGGCCGGATAAGCCGGCGTTCGCTTATCCCGAGGAAGTTGCATTCAAGGACTTCAATATGCTGGCTAGCAAATTTGCAGCAGCGTTGGCGGATATGGGGGTTAAGAAGGGGGATAGGGTGTGCGTATACCTACCTAATAGCATAGAGTTTGAGGTAGCTTATTATGGAATCGCTAGGGCTGGAGGGGTGCTGACTCCGATGAATCCTATGTTTAAGGAGATGGAGGTTGAGTTTCAGGCAGCGGACTCCGAGGCTGTCGGGATCGTGTGCTTAGACAAATCATATCCGATTGTTAAGAAGGCCATCGAAGGCGGGAAGACGAAGCTAGAATGGGTTGCGGTGGTTGGCGAGAAGCAACCTGACACCTACTCCTTCAGCGAATTGCTGGAAAAGTATCCTCGCAGCCCGCCAAAACATGTTTTTGATGTTAAGGAGGATTTGGCGGTACTCCCCTACACGGCTGGTACAACGGGCCTTCCAAAGGGAGTGATGCTAACGCACTATAACATAGTTACTAACATGCTTCAAACAACTGTAGCCTTTGAGATTCATGAGAATGACGTTTGCTTAACTGTTCTGCCCCTCTACCACATTTACGCGCTCAACGTCACTATGGGGCCAGCCGTCTATGTAGGGGCGACGCAAGTTGTTATGCAAAGGTTTGACGTTGAACGGTTCTGTGAACTCGTCGAGAAGTATAACGTTACGTGCGTAAACATGGTAACCCCCATGTTCCTTTACATCGCAGACTACTTAGAGAAGCCCCAAACCAGAAAGTACGATTGGTCAGCTCTTCGTTACGTCAATAATGGAGCTGCGCCGATCCCACTGGCAGTAGCTCAAAGATTTGAGAAGGTGGTTAGGGAGAAGTGCAACAGCTCGGTGATAGTGATGCACGGATGGGGTCTCACCGAGGCATCGCCGGTGGTGGCGTCTAACCCCTACTACAAGATAAAGGTAGAGTCTCAAGGAATCCTTTTGTCCGACACCGAGCACATGGTTATCGATCCCGAAACCGGTCACGAGTTGCCGGCGGGGGAGCGTGGAGAGATCATAGTTAAAGGTCCTCAAGTTATGAAGGGATATTGGAAGAAGCCTCCTGACGAGGGTTTCATAACCATTAAGGGTGAAAAGTGGTTAAGGACAGGAGACTTAGGTTACGTAGATGAAGAGGGCTATGAGCACTTGGTTGATCGAATAAAGGAGATCATCAAATACAAAGGCTATACCGTGGCCCCTTTCGAACTCGAGGACCTACTAATGAAGCATCCATCCGTGGCTGATGTAGCCGTGATAGGCAAGCCTGAACCGGTCGTTGGAGAAATCCCGAAGGCGTTTATCGTACTAAAGCCAGAGTGCAAGGAAAAAGTAGCGAAGGAAGAAATTATCGATTGGGTCAAAGAGAGGATCTCAGCGTACAAGAGGATAAGGGAAGTCGAATTCGTGGATAAGATCCCGAGGTCCATGGCTGGAAAACTCCTAAGAAGGCACCTAAAGGAGCAAGAGCTCAAAAAGATAGACGAGACTTAGATTTCACCCGATTTACGCCTATTTTAGAATTTAAACTACGAAATAAGCCCCTCCGTTTCTATCGCCCGTTTTTAAGCCCCAGAAAAGCAGTTGTTTCAAAACACTTCATTTTTAGCAACTCATTCTGCGGAATTTGACGAAGTGCAGAGACGAATACCAATCATACGTCCTAGGAGACGAAAATTTGTCATTGTGAGGGCATTAATTGAACAACAAAAGATATATTAAGATATATTATGACTATATTAAGGTATATTAAATATTACGAAATTGTGGATGAGAGGGGAATCAAAGTGGCTTTGCGTAAAGGAATAGGTATGTGGATATCGGGATTTTTGACCTTTCTAGCGGGTTTGGACGCCTTCAATGCCATAATCTTATTGAACACCAAAGGTGCGGACGCGACTTTTAAACCGTACCTTATAGGCTATGTAACGGGAGAGATGCAAGTAATGGAATACTTCTGGGCGTCCATAATCCTAACCTCGATCTTTCTCGGTCTCACCTCCATAATCGCATCCCACGGACCATCACCGCTTCAAGCCATGTTGAAAACAATCGCTGAAGTAGAAGAAAAAATTGCTACCAACAAAAAAGTCATAGAAGAAATAAGGACGGAGGTAGATGCGAAACTTGCGTATGACAAAATTGCTCGCCTGAACGAGGCAAAAATTATCTTCTCCCCCATCATTGAGACCCTTAACGCAAGCGTTGACAACATTAGAAAAGAGATGTTGATAGAGATGCAGAAAATTAAGGGCTTGAACAAGGAAGGTGCAATGTCCACAGAGGAGAAGTTAACGGAACAAGGACTTTCGAAGAAAGTAGCACAGAACATTGTTAGGTTCTATGAATGTGATAAATAGTATAAAGAAATGGATTGACCCGATGGTTAACCCGAGTTTCCGGTTCATTTCATCGTTTAAAGCGTTTCAATAATTAAATTTATTTTTTATTCTGATAAAAGTTAAAATTTGAGCGTGTGTCTCCCTATTGTTTTCTTTGCGCTTCTGTAACTTTGGAGTCGTGAAGACAAAATGAGTGAGGATCGTTATGCTCGCTTCTTCCCCCTCGCTACAACCAACGCTCTTGGCGTGTCGGCTGTGGTGTTATACTCAATGTATCCAACTATGCCGTTTTGTTTGGCGATTTCCGGGTTCTTAATTTCTACCCATGTTAGGATTGGCACCACGGATATCTCTATTAGCTCCGTGTAGAACTCGCATCTTTGCTTGGATAGTCGTCTATGAGGCACTTGCCTTTTTGGGCGTATTTTCCAGTTTATTCAGCGCGACTGAGCAGTTCTTTAAGCGCCTTCACCTCTTTTCTGAGCGTGGTTACCTCGCTTTCTAATGCGGTGACCCTAGCCTCAGCCTCCTTCTTAAGCTCCTCTATCTCCGCTAAAAGGCTCGCTCTCTCAGTCTCTAAAGCCTTAATTTTTTCTCGTAAATTCTTTAAAACCTGCACAAGTTCTTCCTCAATGCCTTTAATTCTTTCAGCCACGCTTTTAATGCTTGCCTTCTCTTTTCCAGTCATGGCTCGGAATTTAGCTCCACAGCCAGAACATTCGAACAGTCCTATCGTGAACTTCCACCCTTGACCAGTCTTACCAGGTCTTGTAACCATATACCAAGTCTTATAGGGACTCGTGACCTCGATTCCACACTTCGGGCATGTGGCCAACCCCAACCCCCAACACTAATTTTGAGACAGGCTTTAAAATGCCTTTTTATCGGCGTAACACTAGCTATTAGAAAAGGCTAACTCTGAGGCCTTTTAATGTGTCCAGCCACAGTATTTGACGCACCTCGGTGCGGTGCTTATTTCCCAGCCTCCAATTACGACATTAAATAACCCAAACATAAAGAAAAGATAAATATGTGGAAAACCGGAATTTTGTTCCTCGGGGAATTTGATGGCAAGGATAAAGATAACTGTGGTTAAAAAATTGAGGACCGAAGATATTTTTGGCGGGAACGTACCGAGGATATCGGAGGAAGCCAGTTGTTGTGAACGTTTTGAGGAAGGTGACACCTTCATTTCTGAGGATGTGAATAGGGGGATGCCTGAAGGCTGGCCTTGTCCGTGGGCATACAATGACATATATAGAGGTTTAGTCGTTTTGCAGTATGGTGGAGATTTTCGGTCGGTAGGGATTAAAGAAAGGGGTCTAGTCTACTTATCCTGTACCGACGGTTTGAGACCCGTAATATTTAAGCTAGAAAGACTTGAAGAATAGTTTTCCTACAGCCCACTAAGAAATCTTGAGGACTTGTATGTCTCCAAGCATGAAGGGTTGTTTTGCGAGCACTTAAATAACTTTGACCGTATTCCTTTTAGAGCGTAGCTCAGGGGCGAAACATCGAATGCAAGTTTGTGCTTTAATCATGAAGGGAGACGTGTATGGACGTCGCATCGTTGAAAACATCTGTAAGCGGGGATTCGCCCACTGGTTCCGGTGGCTGCACGAATTTGAACCCACCATACCCGCCGATCTCTTGGACCACCCTGAAAAATATCTGCCAAGGGAGATGCCAGAATGCGACTTGATCCTGTCCCTTGGGCTGCCCTCCGACTTGCAATACACCCTACCCATCATAGCCAGAAGGACGAAGGCCAAAGCAGTGATAGCACCCATCGACGATTCCAGTTGGATTCGCCCAGGATTAAGAGGCCAGATTCAGAGGGAGCTAGCAGAAATCGGCGTGGCGTCAGCCTTTCCTAAACCCTTCTGCTCGCTGGAGAAAACGGGTAACCCCTACATAGATATGTTTGCTGAACATTTCGGGAGACCAAAGCTTGAAATAAAGACGGAAGGGAGCATAATCAAGGAGGTTCAAGTTAAACGCGGCGCCCCATGCGGGTCTACATGGTTCATTGCAGAGAAGTTGGTGGGGTTGGATGCCTCCTCTCAGCAAAGGCTTCGAGATGAAATAGCGAAGGCCCATCACGTGTATCCTTGCCTCGCCAGTATGACTATAGATCCCGAACTTGGAGACACCATTCTCCATAAGTCTCAGTATCTAATCAGAGAAGCGGTCGAAGAGGCGCTTGGGCTTAAGCCCTCCACTAAGGAGAGCGAGTGATAGGGTAAGTTATGTATGACTCGTGCGAAAAGCGGCATCACCCGAAAGCTTGACTCCAAGCAAGGTGAAGCGTTGTGCGTCGATGTTTTCGGAGGTGTAAATTACAGAGCTGATATTTTCTACGTTTTTATTAGAATATTTTGTTGCTCCTTAATGATACTCGGATAGGCTTTTTTACTTCCTCATCAAATACTTAAAGGAATTATAAAATATCCTAATTGCAAAATAAGATCTTTGCTAGAGTATCCTTTTCGTCCATCTCTAATCCACTTAAGAACGTCTTTCTAGAGGCACCCATGATTGTTTTGGTACAATGAACCAAAAACTTTAAGTCATAGTTGGCATAATGTGCAAGTGGTAGAAAATACTGATACAGTGTTGTTAAATTATGGTGTTCAAGCTTCCGGGCGTACGGAAATTGGAACGCGACTTATGAGCGAGCTACGCGCTAATTTTAGCAGTTTACGATACATATGGATGTTAATAAAAGTTAATAGGGAGACCGCCCTATCGAATTTTGAAACAGAATCTGTAACAGATTTCAATAAACAAGCGCGTAAACACGCAGGAGCAGTCGTTCCGTGTGGTTGATCTGCAGAGCAGCCCTCGGGAGTGGGAAAAACAAGCTCCTAATCAGAGGCGTCCACGGAGCTGAATGGGTCTTCTGCCCCCTCATCAAAATCACAAAAGGAGATAGAATCAGTACAGACCGATGCCAGAAGTGCAAACACTTTATCCGCCTTGAACAAACCTACATTCCTCAAACACGCATATCAGGAAAAATACCCTTTTTTAAATCCTTCCAGGTTGCAAGACCATCCGGTAGATTGAAGACTCCACGTATGCATACCTCACTGTTTCCTCCTATACCCGGTCTGATAGGGGAGAGGGAACCACTCGTCGACCTTTTCGAAGAGGACCACCACCTATTAGTCTTGGCGGAGTTACCCGGCGTAGACGAAAAAGACGTGAACATAAAAGTAGAGGAAAACACCCTAACAATAAGCGCAGCCACCGCAACAGGAAAATACCTGAAAAAAGTCGAGCTTCCAACCCCCATCAAAAAAGGCACAGTCAAATCCATCTACAGAAACAACATTCTACAGGTAAGATTAATGAAGAAAAACGTATTTGATAAAAGTAACTCCAACGTTAAAGATTAACTTTGTATCATGAAAAACTACGCATCTAGGATGTAGGATAACAGCAATATCCCTAGTCCATGAGAACTGTAATCTGAATTCGATTCGAACTCGGATTTATAGTAATTTTTATAACGGTGGGAGATCCAAAAATTACGCCGTGCACGTTTTGGAGCACAAACTTTGATGAAAATACGTAAAAAGATTATAAGAAAACTTCTTCGAGACGTAATTTTTTGTGCGTTTCAAGGCAGGTGCGATTTCAAGAGGGCTCTTCTTCATCGAGGCTCACGTCATTACACTCAATACGCGATCTGTGTTTGGAAAGATCGCTGCAATCAACAAACCGCCCAGCCGAGGACCGAAGGACGTAGCATTTCCATTAAAGGTTAAGGACGTAACCTATACAAATACTATGTGGCAGAACTTCAATGGGAAATAGAATGCACTCTAAGAGTTTGCTAATTCCTTTATGGCACCAACAATCCAGATAAAAGCTGGTTTATTGTCTCCGTTAACCTGCGAAGCCCCAACTCTATATCTCCTCTAGACACATGTAATATGATCTGTGAAGCCTCCTTCCTCAACGACGCAACCCTGCGACAGTTTGTACAGTTCCAGTTTTCTTCCTCATAATCTTCACATGAGAGAAGAGTATCTGCCATCTCCGTTAATTCCCGAGCCTTTGCCGCCTTCGTAGTCAAATCTTCAGCCATATTGATTTCCTCGGTTAACAGTTTAATTACCTGTTCCATTTTCAGATACTTGGGGCAACTCATCCTCTGAGGGCGTCTAGTAACCTTAAAATCCCTCGGGTTAATAGCGATCTCGATGCCAACCGAGTCACAGATCTTATAGTATTTTCTGGCTGCGCCTAACGGACTCTTCTTCCTGAAGCTCTCTATCAGGCCGGCTCTCTGAAGAACACTGAGGTGCTTCAAGATAGCTGGCTGTGTTACACCGAGCTTTATGGCTATCTGAGAGATGTAATGAGGCTCCTCAGATAGAAGGGTAAGTATTCTTCTTCTGGTCTCATTTCCGACTATATGAAGAACTGCCTCCATCGACTTCGTGGACATGAACGATCACAGAAAATAGTTACTATAAAAAGGTTTATATACCTTTTGTTATAAACTAAAAGTTAGTGACTCGCATGAATGTGGAAGCATACGAAATTAAACAAGGGCGAAGGGAGCTAATGCACGACTTGCTCAAAATTGTTGTTCTGAGGGAAATAGCGTCTGAGCCCAAACATGGCTACGGAATCGTCATGGCGATCCGAAGAGCCTACGGCGTCTACCTCGGGCCAAGCACCATGTATCCGCTACTCCACCGCCTAGAGAAGAAAGGCTACATCGAGAGTGAATGGGACATCACTAATGAGAGGCCAAGAAAGGTATACACCCTGACGCGAGAGGGAGAGCGAGTTCTGCGCGTCCAAGCGGAAATTCTAAGGGATGTAGGAGATCATGCCCATGAACCGCTACCGTGGGGGGCAACTGAGTGCCGGAGCACAAACAAAAGCTAAATGTCTTAACGCTTCGAGTCGCTGAGGCCTCTCAACGAGACTTCGGCCGAGGAATAGCCAGAATCGACCCGGAAGACATGAAAAAAATAAATGTGGAAACCGGTGACGTTATCCAGATCACTGGAAAGAAAAGAACAGCCGCCAAGGTCATGCCAGCCTACCCAGAAAACCGAGGCAAAGGCCTCATCCAAATCGACGGCATAATAAGGAACAACGCGTACACCGGAATTGACGACAATGTCCGCATAGAGAAAATCGACGCTGAAAAAGCGGAAAACGTTGTCCTAGCTCCCCTAGAACGAGATCAGCCATGGCTTGGAGGGGAGGAGTACGGAAAACATGTGAGGAGACTTTTGGAAGGACTGCCACTGGTTGAAGGAGACCGAGTGAGGTTGAGCCTTCTGGGGACAAGTGTCTCCTTTGTCGTAGTCCATCTGAAGCCGAAAAGCAGCGCGGTTATAGTGCATCCTACAACAGAAATAACCATACAAGAAAAAATGATGGAACGTGAAAGAAGAATCGGAGTGACTTACGAAGACATCGGCGGGCTTAGCGAGCAGATCCAAAGAATTAGAGAAATGATCGAGCTTCCACTACGGCACCCAGAGGTCTTTGACCGACTCGGCATTGAGCCACCCAAAGGTGTTTTGCTACATGGTCCCCCGGGTACTGGAAAAACGTTGATCGCTAAAGCCGCAGCAAACGAAACCTTCGCCAACTTCATCAGCCTCAGCGGCGCAGAGATCCACGGCAAGTACTACGGAGAATCCGAGGCAAGAGTAAGAGAAATCTTCAATCAAGCCAAACAAAACACGCCGTGCATCATCTTCATCGACGAAATCGACGCCCTAGCACCAAAAAGAGAAGAGGTACATGGAGAGGTTGAGAAAAGGGTTGTCTCTCAGCTGCTAGCCCTGATGGATGGCTTGGAGTCACGCGGACAGATAGTAGTCATAGGGGCGACAAACCGCCCCAACGCCCTCGACCCCGCCCTTAGGAGGGCAGGGAGATTCGATCGGGAAATTGAGATTGGAGTGCCCGACAGAAAAGGCCGGTTCGAAATCCTTCAAATTCACACCAGAGGAATGCCTCTAACTGAGGATGTAGACCTACAAAAAATCGCTGGCCTAACTCATGGCTTCACCGGCGCAGACATCTCAGAACTGTGCAAGGAAGCCGCTATGAAGGGACTGCGAAGAGTGCTGCCTGAAATAGACTTCGAAGCCGACTACATCCCGGTGGAGGTGCTTAACAAACTCGTGGTCACCATGGAGGATTTCCTCGACGCTCTAAGGTTTGTGGAGCCCTCCGCCATGAGGGAGGTACTCATCGAAACACCAAACGTCAAATGGGATGACATAGGGGGCCTGGAGGAAGTGAAACAGGCACTGAGGGAGGCCATTGAATGGCCCTTAAAGTACCCTGATGTCTTTGAAAAAGCAGGTGCAAAGCCTCCAAAGGGCATACTGTTGCACGGTCCTCCCGGCTCAGGAAAAACCCTCCTAGCCAAAGCCGTGGCAAACGAAAGCGAGGTAAACTTCATCAGCGTTAAGGGTCCAGAACTCATGAGCAAGTTCGTAGGCGAATCCGAGAAGGGTATTAGAGAAACCTTTAGGAGAGCAAAACAAACCGCGCCGTGTATCATCTTTTTCGACGAAATCGATGCCCTAGCACCGAGGCGCGGAAGTGGAATCACAGACTCCCATGTCTCTGAAAGGGTTATAAGCCAGCTTCTCACGGAAATGGACGGCCTCGAGGAACTCCACGGGGTCGTCGTCCTAGCCGCAACAAACCGAATAGACCTAATCGATCCTGCTCTGCTAAGGGCTGGAAGATTCGACCAGCTCCTTCCTGTCCCACCCCCGGATGAAAAGGCGAGGTTAGAAATTTTCAGAATCCACACTGGAAAAAACCCTATCGCCAAAGATGTCTCCTTGCGGAAGCTCGTCGCAGAAACGGAGGGATGGGTGGGATCGGACGTAGAGGCGATTTGCAAAGAGGCTACAATGACCGCCATTAGAAGATTTGTAAACAGCAATACGAAACGAGAAGAAGCAAAAGTTGAACCCCCCAAACTTGAGGTAACTATGGAAGATTTCGAACAAGCCATCAAGAAGGTCAGGGAACACAAAAACAGTCAAGAATAATGCGGGAAGACTGTTCAATGAAAATGTTGACTATCAGAGGAAATGAAACCATAAACAGTCAGACGGACATGGGGTCAACTAAAGAATGGATCAACCGAACACTCGAGGAGATCCACAAAAGAATGGTGGAATTATTCGGTATTGATTTTACATACTTTAGGGGCATCAAAATAATCAACCACTCGGACATTCTAAAACAAATAATGCAATGCATGCGGGGCGACCTTAAAGAAAATGGTGTGATATACAGCGACATTCAGTGGAAACAAATCCGTGAAAGCCTTTCAAAAAATCAAATCCCAGGATTTTTCGAAAACCTAGCCTTTTACAACCCAAAGGATGAGGTTTTGTACATGAGCGAAAAAATGACAACGAACCATCCAGAAAAAATAATTCCCGTATGCACTCACGAACTGTCAGAAAAACTCCTATCCACTTGTCTTTCCTCACCGGTAAAAACACCCATACGCGCTCTGGTTGAGGCATACATCGAAGTCAAAAAGACGAACAATACTAGAAAGCTCTATGAACTTTTGAACACATATGCAGACGTCATTTTTAAGAACGTTTTCAAAGAGGGGTGCTGTGAAGCGATAGCGCTTCAAACCCTGCGCCACATAGGTTCTGAAATGAAGACAGCATCTTTGGAAAAAGAGTTACTGGTAGGGCACTCCAAATGTATAGATGTGCTCTTTGACCTAGACAAAGCAAAAAGGAAAATAGAGTGCATGGAAAAAAGCCAAACCCGGCTGAACGAGAAAAGACAGAGAATACGAGCGGTAGATGAGGATAAACTCGTCAGAGAAATTCTGAGAAGCTCCCAGATAATTAAAGGAGTTTCGTATTACTTGGGTTATCCCCTTGCCAAGGCTGTTGTGGAAAAATATGGAATTAGGGGAGTAAAGCTTGCGTTAGAAAAATACCCGCCACTTGAAGCCCAAGATTTCGCCAATACAGAGGCGTATCTGGCGAAGCTAGAGGAACTGGCAGCATTTACCGAATAAAGGAGGTGAAAAAATGGCGAAAAAAGAAAAAGAGGAGCAAATCGAAACAGAAAAGGACCTTGAGCAACTGAGGAAAGAGATCGCACAAAAGGGAAAAGAAATTGAACAGCTGAAAAAAACAATAGAAGAGATGAGAACACAAATCCAGAAAAAAGAAGAAACTGGTGAAACCGCGGGGTTAGGCAAAATATTCGAAGATGTTTCAGAACTGCTGGATGACGGTTTCAGCATATTTGACACATCTAGCGAGTTCCAGGGTGGAAAATCTAGAGGTAGGGGATTGCTTGGACTAATCAATGATCTGGCTACGCTGGCAGAAAAGTCTGAGACGTATCAAAAGAGAGTCAATCTTGGGAAAAGGGGAGTAATCGACATCCGCGTGCGCTCCCGCCCGATAAAAGGATCTTACGCGAGAAAGCCGATGGATCGCCTAAGGATAGGTAAGCCTAAGAAAGAGACACCGCCCACGTGTACACTGATGCCTCCAACAGCCGGCTCAATAAAGGAACGGCAACCGATCGTTGACGTCTTCGAAGAAGAAAATCACATAAGAGTGACAGTTGAGCTACCCGATGTCAAGGAAGACGAAATAAACTTACAAGTAGGGAACAACACTCTAACAATAAGCGCCGATACTTCAGTAGGAAAGTACTACAAACAAGTAGAGCTTCCAACCCCTGTCGAAAAGGACACCATTGAATCCACCTACAGAAACGGCATTCTAGAGGTGAAGCTGAGAAAGGCAAACAGTACTGGAAAGACAAAGGAAAGCGCATAGGATAGATGTTCATCGTTGTAGCAAAGAGCAGAAATAGCAAAGCCATACCCCACGCTCGACGCGCGCAAACTTACTTGGTGGTGATATAGACATTGATTTAAAGGGCGCAACGAGCTTAACACCAAACAACCCTAAAATACTTCTCGATTGTGGAAGTCAAAGTGCAGAACATCTTGCTCAAGGATATACCTTGATGTGTACGAAGTAAGGGCTTTTGGTCGAAAGCTTCCGGAAAGAAAACTCTATCGCTCTAAAGAAATCTGGTGCTCCACCCTAGCTTCAAATCTCAGTTTGAATTTTCGGATTGTGCACCTATTACGATATGGCTTAAGGTAGCACCCTTTATTAGGTTCATGTGAAAAATCAGCCTTTGCTTCTCTCTATTCTCTCGATCGAACAAGCAATGGTACCGTCGTGTATTCAAGAATGGCACGCGTTCTATCGGCTGCTGCTGATTTTCTTTTTAATAGGATATCGGATTAACGTTTTTGCACTTTTGCTTTTGGGGGTGTGAGGTATTCTTCTTCGTGGATGCCTGCAATTTCGTAGCCATTCTCGGTGATGAATTCATGCAGTCTTTTCACTGTTGGTTCTTCTTCGCTATAGGGGCCGACATGAAGAATCTGAGCCACTGTTCCATAGTTCCAAGTTTCCAATTTGACTTCAATTTCTGGAACCTTTTGGGGGAGAGATGTTGTGTCCTCTGGAACGGGTAGCCCCCAGATCAGTAAGTAATCTTAAAAGCGTATCGCTCGTGCGCTAAAACGTTTACACGTTCAACATGTTATTTTACGGCACAAAAACAGCTGCTGCAATGGCTGTTGTCCATAAGCCGCCTTTGTCTCCGGTTGCAGATTGCGTTAAGTTGGTTGTTTTGATGATTAGTCCAGTGGTTTTGAAAAGTTGTTTCCTCTCGTCCCAAGCTGTTTCGGGGTCAAAGGGGATTCCCATGGTTGTAGCCAGCATTGTTGCAGCCAAGTCTTCCGCGTAATCTCCAGCCACCTCGTCCGTTTGTCCAAAAGAATGATGCTCGGAAAGATAACCATAATTGTTTTTTTCCGATGGAATTGCCACCCCTATCGATGCCACAATTAGTCTATGCGGCTCATTAGTTGAATTCCTAGCCAGAACAACAAAGGCTATTTCCCCAGGCTTTAGCATCTTCAAACCTTTCTCTTTTGGGATGAGTTTGCAGCCTGGCGGTATTATGCTGGAAACGTTTACTATGTTGTAGTGTTGTATTTCCGCACTTCTTAAGGCTAATTCGAAGGATTGCAAATGCTCCCTGTGTTTGCCAACACCTTTCGTTAAAAAGAAATATCTTGGAATCATCTTGGAATCATTTTGAAAATGAATTACAGAACAAGCTTATTAGTTTTTTGTTTTCTGGCAGACACCATCCCTTATTAGCGGTAAAGCATTTTGTACTCATAACGAAGATACGGCTTTCTTAAGAAGCTTCAATAAAAGGCCATCAAAGGCCCGGGCCTTTCCTTCTAAACTTTAGCCTTCCGCTAAATGCGTGTGCTATGATGCGTAACACTATCGTGGCGTCGCGATAGCACGTAATTCTTTTCCTTTGCCAGAATTTTTTCTCAACTTATTGCTTCTTCTAGAGTGCAGCCTGATAGACCTCTCCATTGGGGGGATCTCTTTCTTTCGGAAACTTTCGGGGCCATCGTTTTTGGTGAAAGTGATATGGCTAAAAGCTGCGTGAAATCTTTTGGCACACCACCGCCGATACAAACGATGCCTATATCCCTCGTTTTTCGCCTATGCTCACAAATTGGCAGAAATCTTTTACCTAAGCTACTATAAATTTCCACGCTTTTGTTTGCATTCCAAAAACAACCCTCACAAACTTTATCTTTCACCGCTCAAAAGTTATTTAGCGGCCGAATGACGACAAAAACTGGATGAAGATGAATGAACAGAGTTACGCGGACGGCCAAAAATAGTTAACTTGATTTACATCTCCTAACGCATAATTTTTTCATTTGCCCAGCCTAAAATTCATTCCGAGAACGTACAACTCTGCGCTCTTTGCCCTGCTAGCTTTCGGTTTGATCAACTTCACAAAGGCGAAACGCTCTTTGACCTCCTTCACAAAGTCGTGGAGCATGTCGCCCTGAAAGACCTTCACAAAGAAGTTCCCTCTAGGCTTAAGGATGGAAGAGGCTATTTGCAGAGACTGTCGAGCGAGGTCAATTTGACGGGAGTGGTCGAGTTCCCAGATTCCAGAGATGTTGGGAGACACATCGGAAATCACGACGTCGGCTGATCGAGGCAAAAGCTCCCTAACATACTCGACTGTTTGAGGCTCAGTTATATCGCCAATCAGGGTGCGAACATTGGAAAGATCAATCGGCTCCATGGGCTTGAGGTCTACTCCCAGCACAAAGCCCTCGTCACCCACGATCCTTCGAGAGGCTTGCATCCAACCACCAGGAGCCGCTCCCAAATCCACCACCACGTCCCCGGGCCGAATAAAATGATGCTTTTCTACGGCTTGAAGAAGCTTATAGGCTGCGCGTGATCGAAATTTTTCCTCCTTCGCCCTTCGGTAATAGTATTCCCTTTTTCGTTCCTTGACCCAAGCCTTTGGCAAGATCAGCTGTCACCCGAAGGACTCATTTCCCCCTGCACAAGACCTAGGATCCATTCCGTCAATTTTTCGCACTCGTTGGGTGATATGGTGCTCCATGCTGCGCATCGGGAATCATCTGGGCACATCATGCAGGGGCAACCAAGGACGGAGTCGATGGATGCTGGTCGTCTTTTAGGATACAGCCGATAGGTCCATCGTCCACTAAAAAGCTCGCGCTCTCGGAGAATCAAACCCTTCTTTTCCAGCTTTATGGCTATTCGGGAACCCTCCCTGCTGCTGGCGCCCAATTTCCTCCAAAGCTCGGATTGAAGTATGCCTTCGCTTCTCGCATTCGTGATCAACTGCAGAGCCAAGTGCTCCAGATCGTTGCGCCTCGACATATTCGTCGATCCCTCAAAGCCTCTCTTAAATAAATGG
>Ga0315314_1001278_pt1 | contig 23214 bp, 17 predicted proteins | sample TDP9_MG_FD_203631 | JGI IMG/M metagenome (GOLD analysis project Ga0315314, IMG submission 203631) | Freshwater sediment microbial communities from Lake Towuti, South Sulawesi, Indonesia - TDP9 | ecosystem: Environmental > Aquatic > Freshwater > Lake > Sediment | place: Indonesia: South Sulawesi... | reverse complement strand
ATTACTGATTCCATTCCTAAAGGTATGATTAAGATATGTGGAAAGCCTTTGTTAGAGTGGATTGTTGATTGGCTTGTGGATAATGAAGTTAGGAATATAGTGTTCGGTGTTGCATATTGTGGGGATGAGATCATGGATTATTTTGGTGATGGAGCGAGGTTTGGTGTGAATATGAAGTATAGCGTGCATACGGTTGATGGCGGAACATGTGAAGGTTTTAGACTCGCGATTGAGAGGCATGTGGATAGAGAGAATTTCTTCGCCCTGAACGGGGATCAGATTTCGGATTTGTGCCTCGCGGATTTGTCGTCGTTTCATTTGAATCATGGATCAATTGTCACGGTAGCCGTCAATAACCCTAGATGCCCTTATGGACACGTGATGACGAATGACAATCATGAGGCAATAGATTTCGTCGAAAAACCGCTGTGTCCTCATGCTTGGTGTAACTCGGGAAATTATGTTTTTAACAAGAAGATATTAGATTTTCTTCCGTTGAAAGGCGATATTGAGAAGTCAACTTTCCCTGTGTTAGCGCGTAAACATGAACTTAAGTGCTATACATTTACGGGGTTCTTTGTAACGGTAAATACGTATAAGGATCTGATCGAAGCAAGAGAGATGCTCATAAGGAGAGGTGTGAGGCCGGTGATGGCGACGGGGCATGCGAGGGCAGACAAATAGGACGTTGTGAGTTATTAGCACGAAAGATTTTCAAATGTTCTTGTGACGGATGGCGCGTTTTATTTGCAAAATCCAGGGCAGCTAGAGATTTTGGTGACAGGAATCAGAGCAACCGCAGTTTTGATGCTTTGCAAGATGAGAGGTCGGTATGGGGGAGAGTGTTTTCAGATATTGTGGCGGTGATATCCTGTTTTGACGGGTTTTCTCTTGCTTTGGGCATCAAGCAATGGGACCACGTTATTACGACGCCAGTCTCGTTTGTTGAAACCGCAAATGCTGCCTTGCATGTAAACGCTGTTCGCACGTTCTGTTTCAAGAGTGGGTGTGTGAGATGAAAAATATGAGGATTCCAGTCTGCGCTCCGAAAATTGGGGAGAAGGAGATTGAGTACGTGGTGAAATGTATACGCTCCAACTGGGTGAGTTCATCAGGTGAAGATGTAGCAGAGTTTGAAGAGAGATTTGCTGAGTATTGTGGTTGCAAGTTTGGCGTTGCTACAAATAGTGGCACTACTGCTTTGCATCTCGCTTTGGCTACATTAGGTGTAGACAATGGTGATGAGGTTGTCATACCAACCTTTACAATGATTGCTACCGCGAACGCTGTCACTTATACGAGTGCCAAACCAATCCTAGTTGACGCTGAATGTGAAACTTGGAATATCGATGTGTCAAAGATAAAAGAGAAAATTACAAGACGGACAAAAGCCTTGATGCCCATCCATACTTACGGCCATCCTGCAGATATGGATCCTATACTGGAACTTGCTGAAAGGTACGGTTTGTATGTAGTTGAAGATGCAGCAGAGGCTCATGGGGCCGAATATAGAGGTAGAAGAGCTGGGAGTATCGGAGATTTAGGTTGCTTCAGTTTCTATGCCAACAAAATTATTACGACTGGCGAGGGAGGAATGATCATTACCAATAATGAGGAACTGGCTGAAAGAGCCCGATGGCTAAGGGCCCATGCTTTTGGTCGACATGGGAGGCACTTTTACCATGAAGCGCTGGGGTTTGGTTACCGCATGTCAGCGTTACAGGCAGCCTTTGGCTTGGCTCAACTTGAACGCCTTGACGAATTCGTGTCAGTTCGCAGAAAAAACGCCAAACTGTATAATTCACTCCTTTCCGAGTTGGACGAAAGGGTAACCCTTCCACCGGAGGCCCCTTGGGCGAAGAACGTCTATTGGATGTACTCCGTCTTAATTCAAGATAACTTCGGTATATCTCGTGATGAGGTTATGAAAAAACTAGATAAAGAAGGGGTTGAAACTAGAACCTTCTTTTATCCAATTCATGTTCAGCCGATTTATTTCGAGCAGTACAAAGGAGAACACTTTCCAGTTGCAGATGAACTCTCCAGAAAGGGTATGAATCTGCCTTCAGGAAATAACTTAGAAGCCGAAGAAATCGCGTACGTTTGCGATTGTATTAAAAAATTGCAAGGTAATAGGAGGTGTAAAGATTTATGAGTTATGAGTTAAAGGGGGCGAATGTTCTCGTTACGGGTGGCGCGGGTTTCATTGGCTCAGCGTTAGTTAGAGAATTGGTAAAAAGAGAGGCAAATGTGATAGTTTATGATAATTTTCTTTACGGTAATGGCCCAAATCTGCTAGAATTAGTAGATCAGATAAAAATTGTGGGAGGAGACATATTAAGCTGGAAGCTATATGAGACTATCAAGAAGTACGACGTGAAGTATGTCTTCCATTTGGCTGCGGAACCATACATACCACATTGTTATGATAATCCCGAAAAGTTTTTTGAAGTGAATGTTAGAGGTACAATGAATGTTCTTATGGTATGCAAAACATTTAATGTCGAAAGAGTCATCAATTTTTCCACTTCTGAAGTGTATGGCACCGCTCAATATACTCCGATAGACGAAGAACATCCGACAATTCCGCATTCTACCTACGCAGTTAGTAAACTAGCGGCTGATAGACTGTGTTTTGTGTTTCGTCACGAGCATGGTATTCCGGTTATAATTCTTCGCCCATTCAATTGTTACGGACCTAGGGAAACACAGCCATATGTCATACCAGAGATAATTTCCCAGCTATCCCAGGGAAATATGGTTAAATTAGGAAATATTAAAGCAAGAAGAGATTTTACTTATGTGGAAGACACAGTGAAAGGAGCTATTGCTGTGATGGAATCTGACATACCGCTTGGCGAGGTAATCAATTTAGGTTCAAACAAATCTTATTCAGTTGAGGAATTGGCACGACTCCTGGGAAAAATCTTTGGATATGATCTCATCGACATAGTGATCGAAAAGTCTAGGCTGAGGCCTTTAGACGTGGATTTACTTCAATGCGATAATTCAAAGATCAAGAAGTATACCAACTGGACCCCTAAAGTGGGCATTGAAGACGGTCTGGAGCGTACAGTAGAGTGGTATATGAAAAATGGGAAAAGATGGTCCTGGGAGGAATATGTTGGAGCAGACGTGTTATACAAGAATGCGTTAGTATAGTCTTAAAACTTTTGAAACTCTGCTCTGGCTGACGACTCTCATAAATTATTATTTGCGACAGATAGCTGAGATTGCGGACGTTTGATAGGTCTCCGAGTCCGAGAGTTAATCGAACAAGTTTACAAATCTTTATGGAACTAAAGTTGAGGAAGGTATTCTAATGGGGATATCCGGACTATCGGTGGTAATGGCAACTATGAATGAATCCGAGTCTATCGAAAAGGTTATTGAAGCCTACGCTTCAGTACTCTCGAAGATTCCGTTTGTTACAGAACTTATCATCGTTGACTACAGCGAGGATGATACATTGGATAGGGCGATGGCGGCAAGAAGGGGCTCATTAGAGGTTGTCTCATTGTCTATGAGGCGCCCTGGAAGGGGCTACGCCTTACGGCTTGGTGTTAAGCATGCAAAATATGATATGATCTGTTTAGCTGATGGAGATGGTAGCCACGACGCAAGGTATATTCCTAGGATGCTTAAAGCCTACGTGCCGGGTTCTATCGTTATGGCGTCACGTTTTCCTCCACTTGGATGGAGCGAGGAACATTCTTTCTTTCATTACTACGGGAACAGAATAGCTGTTGCCACGGTGAACTTCCTATTTCGTGCAAAAGTTACTGATATAACTAATGGTTTTGGAATTATGAGTAAAGACGTCTGGAATCGTTTGAGCCTTGACTCAGATCATTGGTCGTTTGACACTCAAATAATCTGTCGTGCTTTGAAGAGGGGCATTCGAATCATCGAGATTCCAAGTTTCGAGCCAAAACGTTCTGGCGGAAGAGCTAAACTTAACATTCTCGATGCCGCGTGGAGGATTGCTGGAAGGGTTCTTTTAGAGAGGATAACACGATAGGTTAGAACGTATCACTGAGAAAAGGTCGGGGAATATCAAGGCAGAGTTTATCGGGGAAAGTGAATTGATTTTGGAATTGCTATGGTTTACCCTCCTAGCTTTTAATATAGCTCCTTTCGGTTTTTACATTCTTTACATGAAAAGAATAGCAAAAAACAGAACATGGAACATTAAAATAGATTCCAGTTACGAACCTGATATATCGATTATAATTCCGACATATAATGAAGGAAGTACTATCACAGGAAAATTGGATAGTATACTCGAAGCAGATTATCCAAAAGACAAGATGGAGATACTGATAGTTGACGGTGCTTCTACCGACGAGACCGCAAATTTAGTGCATAGATGGTCAGCTGAGCATCCTGAAGTTAAGGTTAAGATAGTTAGAGAGGAAGAAAGGACGTGGAAGGTAAAGGCACTAAACTACGGATTGAAGCATGCTGTTGGCGAGGTAATTGTCACGACGGACGCCGACTGTATGTGCCATAAAGACTCGTTCAGAAATGCGGTGAAATATTTGGCTGATCCAACAGTTGCGGTTGTAGCTGGACTACACATTATAAAGGCGCGAAAAGAAAACATGTCTGTCAAAGTAGAAAAAACATATAGAAAATTCTACAGATGGATCAGAATAGGTGAGTCCAAGCTGTGGAGCACATATCCGTACGAAGGGGAATTTATGTTGATAAAGAGAAAACAATTAGAGGCGGTAGGTGGTTTTGACGAGGAAATAGGAGGTGGCGATGAATCAATTGCGTTAAAAATGGCAGAAAATAATTATCGTGCAATATCGGTTGAAGATGTATACTTTATTGAACTGACGCCATATACTTGGAAAGAGAAGTTCCGACAAAAGGTCAGAAGAGCTCGTCACATATTGCAAACACTATGGATGTATAAATATTTGATCTTAAAGAAGAAAGGTATATTTAACTCATTCATTTTACCTATGGAGATCTATATGTATGTTATAGCCCCCCTGCTTGCTATCCTCCTAATGATTTCTTCATTAGCTCTTATTGTAAAATATCCTTATGTACTTCTGTTTTTTCTAGCTTTGACAGTAGGATGTGTGCGAGAGCTAGCAATTACACATTTCACTGATACTGCATTAATGCTTCTAGCCATTATAGAAGAGTTAACAGGAAGAAAACATTTAACGTGGACCAAGATAGAGGAAATCCGATAGCCTTGATTTTTAAAGGATCTCAGAGGTAAAAACGAGTTCGTATCATACAGTTTAGTAGGACGGCAGTTTATGAATCGCTTAGGCGTGTTAGTGAGCGCGTGTTAATGAAGGCATCATATTTGTCGAAAGCAACGGTTTCGGTCATCATTCCAACAAAAAATGAGGAGCAAGTGATTCATGAGTGTTTATCCTCAGTGTTTAATCAATCACTAAAACCATCGGAAGTGATAATCGTTGATGGACGCTCAACTGATAACACATTGAAAATAGCTCGTCAATTTCCAGTTAAGGTCATTACTGAAGTAGAACCTACATCTCTTCCAAACGCGAGAAACCTAGGGATAGAAACTGCTAAAGGTGAAACAATATTCATTATGGATGCGGATGTAATCTTGTACAAAAATTGTATAGAGAATGCAGTTAAGTACTTTGAAGATCCAAACATTATAGCTGTAATTCCTTCTGAACAGAATGTAGCACATACTCGCCTTGAAAAAATTCAAATAAAATGGCTTCGTGGAACTGCGAATCCAGTTAGAATGGGAATCGGAATCTCCGTCTTTGCGGAGTTTTTCCGTAAAATGATCTTCAAGCAAATAAAATTTGATTCATATCTCGGATATGGAGAGGATGAGGATTTCCAAAAAAGACTTAAATGGCTTTACGGAGGTTCAGGAAAGATTATACATGCTCGTGATAGTAAGATTTTAGTTCATCGCCCTCACATATTTAAGGAGTTATGGGCACAATGGACTTGGTGGGGCAGAACATCTATAAAATACTTGTTAAAGGATCCTTCAATAAAAACAATTCTGAACCTAGGAAGCGACCTTACTCCCACGATTCTTCTTGTTCTCGGTTTTCTCACTCTATTTTTTCCCCAAGTTCTTCCCTTTTTAGTCCTAGTTTCTGCTCTTTTGGTTGCAAGAAATCTGATTGCATGCTATCGTTCGAAATTCACATATTTTGTTGAATTTATTGGTTTCGAATTCATAAGGTCTCTCTTTTTTGTCACCGGGATAATTCAAGGCTTCTTTTCAAAAAAAAGAGGGAAATAATGCATTTAAGAGGGTGATATGTCTTCAATGGCAAAGCAGTATGCGGTAACTAGAAAAACTGCTTTCTGGATTGCTAGCATTTTGAGCGTTCTCCTACTTGCAATTCATGTGGTAGCCTCCACGCATGTAACTCATTATGATACGACCGATTTGGGATTATTAACCAAGCTACCCTTAACTTTTTGGATAGGGCTTTCGTGTCTTGGAGTACTTCTGTATGTAAGCAGAAAGTCTGAACGCCGAACACTTATTGTTGTTGCGTTAATCTCTTTCTATTTGTTCGGTATACCAACGCTGATAAGGGAGAACAAAGCGGAATCGCTATGGATATCTTATCCCCTTTCTTCTCAAGGAGTGCGTTTGCTATCTGAAGGCCATCTAGCGCTTGGTAGCCTAAATCCGTGGGATTTTCGTAACTGGCCTGGATTTTTTTATTTCACAGCATTTATTTCGTCGTCTACAGGTCTACCAGCGACTGTGCTCTCTGATTATTTCCCTCTGTTAACAATAGCTCTATTAGGCGTAATCACGTATTCGATCCTTAGGTTACAATTAAACACTTTACATTCATCCCTCGGCGCTTTATGGTTTATTGGAAGTTTTTGGACGTCTCAGCACTATTTCGGTCCTCAGGGCTTTGCATACGTGATATATTTCACTCTCATTCTTCTTCTAGCAAAGCTTTTCTTTATTAAGAATAAACAAAGCATCGCATTTCCGTTGAGTATCATCTTTATGTTTACCGCAACAGTTGCTTCACATCTTCTCACATCTTTCATGATTTTAGAGGGTGTGGTCGCAATATATACATTGTACAAAATTTTACGTCTAAAAATTAAAATACATCCTTTTTATTCAATCGCTACCATCCTCTTGTTAGCATCTATTTTCTTCTCTTACCAATTACTGGTTACACAAAGAAGTTTTTATACCATCGCAGAGCTTTTGTATGAAAAAATTTCGCGAGGAGAAACCCCTCTTTATTATACGGCTTTATTACAGACTCGAATAGTCGGTTCTACCAGTTATCTGCTAGAGCTAGTGGGCACTTATAGCATTACAATAATAAACGTAGTTATAGCAATATCTGCAATTTTGACCACAGCTCTAGGCCTCTTGTTCCATAAGAAAGAAACAAAACATTACGTATTTTGGATCGCTTGGATCATCGCAGCGGGCATATTTGGTGTATCTATAAAATATGGATTCGAGGCAATTCAACGTGCTTTTATGTTCGCGCTCTTACCAACTTGTTATTTTTCAATTAGATTATTGAGCAAAAAGCCTGGAATCTTAATTCTAGTTCTCATGATATTGGTTTTCGTTCACATTCCAGCACACTATTCTGCCGAGATGTATATGTTGGTTCCTACGAGTGAATTCAAAGGATTTGCCTTCCACGCAGAACATATTCCGCCTACCGCAAAGTTTTTTTATTCATTGCCAAGTCGTTACTCAATTTCCTATAAGGAAATTAAAGGAGAGCAAACGTATATTCTCGCTTCCTATCAGGACCCATTGCCAAGTCCTGAATTCGTTAATAAGAAAATAGGAGAAGCAGAGTTTATAATATCTTCAAACTTGCAGAAAATTTATTATCTATACTTTTGGGCAGTTGATCCGCTCGAACATTTCAATTTTGATGATCACCATAATCGAATATACGATAACGAAGGTTTTCGCATATATGGGCGCGCATTTTTAAGCCCCCATCCCTAATAAGTTGATAGTATCAATTTAAACGACACGTTCAAGTGTGGAGAGAGGTTAAAATGGAACGTTATATAGGTGAAGCAACGAGAAACATGAGAAAACATGCACGGTTATCTTTTCAAATGCTATAGTATACTATACTATGGCTTTTCATTTCCAACTATACTATAAATCTTTGAAAAGGCTTCTATTCACATTATACTCGCTAAGTATTTTAGTGACCAAAACATAATTATCAGATGTAGCAAGGCAAGAAAATATCGCATTATGCATACAGTTAAAGCGCGCTTAGTAAACTATTTATTCTTACATGGGAGATTTAGAAAACCGTGCTCTGAAATCCCAGTCTTATCGGCTTTTTTGTTAGCTGCATCAAATACTTATAACTCATCATAATATTTTACTGTCGTGTCAAGTGGGAGTACCTGGTCCCACTGAAATCACCTAGCCATGTAAACTCAAAGCTACTCTCAAATATTGTTACCATTACAAAAACTCTTGTACAATTTTTCCATAGTCGCTTGGGTTTCCATTCCAATCAGCCAAAAGATAATACCAACCACGATCACCCCACTGCCATGCAGCATAGCCACTGTAGCCGTCTTCGTTTAATACAGTCATAAAGTTTCTTAGCCAAGTTTGTTCTGTGGCAGAAAGACCATCATTGTTATATGCTCCAAACTCGCCAATCCATACAGCTCGGTTATTTTTTAGCATCCAGTCCCATTTCCTCACCGACAGACTGCTTCTAATTGCTTCTTTTGTGGGAATATCCTGATGCCCAGAAGGTTGGGACCCATAACGATGCCCCGAAAAAATGACATTAGGTCGGTCTATAGGATTTGTTTGTTCAAAGTGGAAACCCATTTTGTCCCAACTTCCAATGCTCATCTCTTCAACTATAATTACTACATCTGGGTCGATTGCTCTGATAGTGTCTATAGCTTGTCTCATCTTCGTTTGATAGTTCTCATATGTACCTAATTGTAATGGTTCATTCAAGAGGTCGTAAAGAATATTGGTCCTTCCTTTATATCTTGTTGCTAATGTTTTCCACTGCTTAATCCAATCGTCCCATTTATCAACCATATACTTAGCTGTATCATGACGATAGACTCCATTAGCTGTTGAGCCACTTAAGTGCCATCCATCTAAAACAACGTACATTCCGTATTTTTCAGCCCAAGAAATCATGTTGTCCAGCCGTGTAAGGAAACTTGGATTATTCATGAGTCCTTGCTCAATCTCCCAGCATTCGATGACGATACGAACAACATTAACGCCCCAATTCTTCATGTAAACAAACTGTTGTTCAGTGCCACGCCCTTCGTACCACCAGAAATCAGACATAAAATTTACGCCTTTAAGATAAACCCTTCTCCCAAACTGGTCTTTAATCTGTGTACCTTCTACGCGTAATCGAGAAATGCTTGGCATACTACCTCTAACTATGAAGTCGTCAAAGTAAACGCTTGAATGAATAGCCGTTAACCCTACCTTTCCTGTTGTATGTCCATTATCTGTGACTGAGCAGATAAGTTCATCGTTAACGTAGACTTTTATTTCATTTCGTACAGCGGTTATCTTCAGGTTATACCAGATATTTTGTTGTACCTCCTGATAGTTTCCGAGTCCACCGTAAGCAAGCATTGAAGGACGTCCGTCGATGAAAGTTCCTATCGCTGCTTTATAACCATAGGCACCTATTCCAGCAAAATAATAGTTTCCCACACTTTCATGCCTAAATGCAATCTGACCTTCAGGCCTAGTAGATGCACTACTCATTATATAGACTTTAACGGTTATTTCGTAATCCACTCCAACATCGCCCTTGTAAAGAATCACTATCCTCTGATTATCCGATGCTGTTCCGGGGAGTTTACCGTCGTCGATGGTCCACACCCCACTTTCAATAGTCCAATCAGACAAAGTATTGCTAAAATCGTCCTTGAAAATCACAGCCGTCGTCGAATAGTTAATGGTTCCAAGAGATGATATCCTTTGACTACTACTATATTGTAAAGCAAGAACAGGTAAAGTGGCTGAGCAAATAATAAGAATAAGAGATGCAAATGATAAAAAAGTACGCGATAAGCTTTCCCATTTCAATTTTTTAGTCTTCTCCTCCTGCTTGTTTTCGTATACGGTTTTATGAAGTGTTCTGTCTTCAGATTGACGATATACATTTCCGATAAGTGTTCTGTCTTACGATTTAATAAATCTTTTCTTGCACACAAATACAGACAACATTCAAGTGACAGATGAAAACTGTTAGAACAAAACAAAAATCGAATTTATGAATTTAGATTAGAATTGGCGGGTTCTGTGAATTGAAGGAGACGTTAGCCCAAGATAAGCCTCGAGTAAGCATCGAATTGCCCGGATTGCCCTCGAAAAAAGCGTTCAAGATCAACTTACTTCGTTGATTTCATTTGCTTTGAAATCGTGAGGTCTTTCTTTTTCCTCCACGGGTTGATTAAAGGCTTTTTCGTAAACAAAACAGGAAGATAGTTCACTAATTTTCCTATCAGTCAAGCAATGAATGAACGAAGAGGGAACGGTGTGAAGGAACGAAATAGGAAGGTCGTAGTGGTGGGCTTAGATGGGGCAACGTTTGATGTTATTGGCCGTTGGGCAGAGGAAGGCAAGTTACCCAATTTAGATAGGATAATGAAAAATGGTGTTACTGGCCGTCTTTCCTCGGTAATTCCTCCTGTGACTCCCACAGCGTGGGCATCATTTATGACTGGGAAAAATCCTGGAAAGCATGGAGTTACGGATTTCGATATACGTCAGAAAGGTAGTTATCATCGAATAGTCCCAAACGCAAGTAGCATTGATGGAGAAACCTTGTGGAGTATATTGAGCAAGGCGGGATTAAGAGTTGGAGTCGTGCATGTTCCATTAACACACCCCCCTGAAAAAGTTAACGGCTTTGTAGTTTCTGGTTACGCCTTATCGCCTTCGATTTCAACCTATCCTCCGAATTTGGCCAGAGAATTATTTTCGAAAGTTCCTGGGTATAGAAGGATCTATTCGGATACGTTGCTTGTAAACTACGTACCAGGAATGGAGGATGCCTATGTTAAAAGAATTCTTTTCGCAACAGAAAAGGAGGCAGAAGTGACATTTTACCTCATGGAAAACTGCGAATGGGATTTCTTTATGACCCATTTTTATTTTGGGGATCAAATTCAGCACTTTCTATGGAAATATATTAACCCTAAACACCCAGCCTTTGACCCGGAAGGTTCAGAGAAGTACGGAGATGTTATACTCAAATATTACCAGAAAATTGACGACGTAATGGGACAAATTCTAAGAAAGATCGACGTGAACACGACCATGATTGTCATGTCCGATCACGGTATGGGACCATTGTATAAACGTGTATACATTAACCATTGGTTAAGAAAACTCGGATTACTAAAATTAAAAGAATCGAATCCCACGGAGATTAGACATTGGCCGTCTAAACTTGGATTTTCAAGAGAAAAGCTCTTTAAGCTAGTTGAAAAGCATAGCTTCCCGAAGTTTCTTATGAAAATAGTTCCGCGTTCGATAGCCAGGATATTCTACTGGGGCGTGCCAATAGCGTATCCCACCTTGGATGATATTGATTATCGCCGAACAAAGGCATATTCAGCTGGACATGTAGGACAGATATTCATTAATCTCAAGGGGAGGGATCCCGAGGGCATCGTACCCGAGGGAGAATATGAAGAGCTTAGAACGTACATTACCCAAAAACTTTACGAATTAGCAGACCCGGAAAGTGGAGAAAAGATCGTTGACAAGGTATTTAGAAAGGAGGAAATATATTGGGGGCCGTATATTGAACAAATATCTGATCTGCTATTCATAATGAGGAACATGGCTTACATAACTCAAAGCTCAATGGGTAGCGGCACTCCTTGGGAATTTGGTCCAGATCTGAACTCCTTAACCGGCCCTCCCGGCTATTTCACAGCATGGCACAGAATGGATGGAATCCTTATGGCTACCGGTCATGATATAAAGAAAGAAGCCACCATCGAAAATGTGAGGATCATAGACCTCGCACCGACGATTCTTCGCATATTCGATGTTCCGATACCATCTGATGTCGACGGGCGTGTCCTAAAGGAGATTTTCAATCCAGAATCTCATTTGGCTAAGAATAAAGTTCGATATCGAGTTCAGGAAGTGTGTGAAAGAAAAAAATACCGTTTGACCGAAAAGGAAGAAGAAGAAATTAAGAAAAAGCTTAAAGCACTAGGGTACATGGGCTAGATTCGCACCTGAACGGCGGTTTTGTGATTAAGTGTTTAGGTTTTATCCGAGCCGTAATTGAATCTGAATAAAAACTCATGAGTTACGATAATGGTTCGAGTACGAAAAGTCGTTTTGACGGGTAATGTGCGATGAAGGCTAAGGTTACCGTGGGTATGTGTGTGAAAAACTGTGAAGCAACTGTTAAAGAAGCCATTGACAGCATCGTTAATCAGGATTACCCGCATGAGCTTATGGAAATTATTGTCGTAGATGGTAATAGCAAAGACAAAACATTATCTATCATAATCGATAGTATTTCAAAGACAAACATGCAAGCGAAAATATATCACGACAAAGGAAAGGGACTGGGAGTTGCAAGACAGATAGTGGTTAATAACGCATTAGGTGAGTATATAGTTTGGGTTGATGGCGACGTCATATTGCCGAAGAATTACCTGCAAAAACAAGTAGAGTTCATGGACCTGAATCCACACGTAGGTGCGACTCAAGCAAAATGGGGAACATCCAAAGGAAGAACCATAGTTGCTGTTCTTGAGAATATGAGCGCACTAGATTACGGGTTTGAAGATGCAAAGACACCATTGAAATCACTGGGTGCCGTAGGAGGCGTTTATCGCGTTAGAGCCTTAAGACAAGTAGAGGTTTTAACGGACGTATTAAAGGGGCTGCAGAAGACAGGGATGTCACAGCTAGAATTAGGGTGGCAGGTTGGTTACTTACTTTGAATAAGAACGTAGAGCTTTATCACAAATACAGGGAAACTTGGAAGGGTCTGTGGGATCAATATTCTTGGTGGGGTTACGGAGCGCACTATATTATCCATATACATAGGTTAACGTCATATTGTGTATGGCCACACTATTTACATAAGATTTCCCCCCGTAGCCTTTACGTCTGGACTTAGGCGTTCCTTTCGCGCGTACAAAGTGTCGCATCAAAAATATCGTTTCTCTTGCCATTCCACAATTTTCTAAAAATGACAGCTTGGTGTTTTGGGTTCGTTAGAAGCCACAAGGAAGGCTATGAATACCAATATTCGAAACAAAAGAGGCAATTATATTTTTGAACAGATTTCTTGAGTTTGTGTTGGCTATACAACCTACGATGTGCTTACAAACCGAAATTTACTAAAGCATGAAATTACGTGTGTGAAGGTCATGCATGCACGCGAATTTATGAATTTAGATTAGAATTGGCGGGTTCTGGTGAATTGAAGGAGACGTTAGCCCGAGATAAGCCTCGCGTAAGCATCGGGATGCCCGTGTTCAATGGAGAGAAATACTTGGAAGAGGCATTAGACTCGATTCTGGCGCAGACATATACAGATTTCGAGCTAATCATTTCGGATAATGCCTCCACCGACCACACCCAACAGATTTGTCGTTCGTATGCTGCCATGGACAGTCGCATACGTTACTATCGTAACGAAAGAAACCTCGGGGCCCCCAAGAATTTTAACCGCGTCTTTGAGTTGTCCTCGGGAGAGTACTTCAAGTGGGCTGCATATGATGATGTGCTTGCTCCGGAGTATATACAGAAGTGTGTCAGTGTACTTGACAAAGACCCATCCATCGTCCTGTGTCACTCTAAGACGGGTCGTATCGATGAACATGGCACACTAGTGGGCATCTACGACCACAAGATGAGAATTGATTCACCGAAGCCACATGAACGTTTTGGTGACCTAATCAGCATACATAATCCATGTTGGGCCATTTTTGGAGTGATACGGACGAGTATACTGAAGAAGACACCACTCCATGGAGATTACCGGGGTGCGGATGGAAATCTACTTGCAGAAATTGGCCTTTTTGGTCGAATGTATGAGATCCCCGAATACCTGTTCCTTCGAAGAGACCATTCACAAGCATACACAAGAAGGTTTTGCGGAAATCAGACTTTCAAGTCCATAGATGATTTACACGAGCATATGGCTTGGTGGGCAAGCGATAGCTGGATTAACTTCACCGCTTGGAAAAATTGCTTCGAGTTTTTCAGGTCTCTAAGGCGTGTTCCGCTGAAGTGGTCCGAAAGAATGTTATGCTACAAACAAATATTTAGGTGGTTTATTATAGAAGGATGGAGGTTGATGGGCGATGACGTGGAAGTATATTTTCTGAGCCGTTCAAGCCTCGGACGCAAGTTGGCTTCAGCCGTCAAGTTGATCCTGAGACGTACAGTGATTCCAATCATCGAAAAGGCGTTTCAAGAAAAGCTTTAAACTTCGCTAGGAAAATAGCTAAGAAAGACATTTTATGACCGTCAAGAAATTCCAAATTAGAAAGACTTAGATGCGGTAATTGCTTTACCAACTCATCTACAGTTGTATGTTCAAAACAAGCTGCTGAAGCTGGAAAAGATATTTTTTGGAAAAGCCCTTGGCAAGAAATGTTCATGAAGGAAAAGAGATAACATCGTCAATTAAAACGCAGGGAAGTAAGATTGATGGTAGAATACCCTTTCTAAGCTCTTAAAGCAAAAATTCTAAGCGGCGGAGGATCAGAAGGTTATGAATTCACAAAGAGGTAGAAGAAATCGTGCGTTTGGATAAAACCTTGCGCAGTAGGAGAGGTTAAGACATGAATGGCCCAAAGCCATACACACAAATATCAAGCTGCCGATCTTGTGGAAACCCTAATCTTGAGCCAATTATGTCTTTCGGTTGTACCCCTCTGGCGGATGCCCTACTCACGGAAGAACAATTAAAAACACCGGAGTTGACCGTCCCACTTAACCTAGTCTTCTGCCCAAACTGCGCCCTTGTACAGATAACAGAAACCGTGAATCCCGAAATCCTCTTCTGCAGAGACTATCCCTATTTCTCCTCCTCCTCAAGGGCGTATCTAAAACACTCTCGGGAAAACGCTGAAGAACTGATTAAGTCGAGAAAGCTGAATTCGAACAGCCTGGTTGTTGAACCTGCCAGCAATGACGGTTACATGCTCAGAAACTTCTTGGAACGTGGGATCCCGGTTCTTGGAATCGATCCAGCCGAAGGACCTGTTCAGGCTGCGCAGAAAGCAGGAATTCCAACCCTTTGTACTTTTTTTGGGAAGGATCTTGCAAACAAGCTTCGGGGAGACGGATTATTGGCTGATGTCGTGATCGCCAACAATGTATTAGCCCATGTTCCAGATCTTAACGGTTTTGTGGAAGGCATTCAAACAATATTGAAAGACACTGGTGTGGCAGTTATAGAGGTGCCTTACGTAGTTGACCTAATCAGCAACTGCGAATTTGACACAATCTATCATCAGCATCTTTGCTACTTCTCAGTAACAGCTCTGGATCATCTACTCAGAAGACATTCCCTTTTTCTCAATGACATAAGGCATCTTCCTGTACACGGCGGATCATTGCGTCTATACGTAGAGCATCGAGAGGATGTAAGTGAATCGGTACGATCACGATTGAAAGAAGAGGCAATGAAAGGGATCGATAAGATCGCTTACTATAGCGATTTCGCTGATCGCGTCCGTGAAATACGAAATGCTTTAGTGGATCTACTCTGGGAACTTAAGCGAAGAGGAAAGACCATCGCTGCCTACGGAGCGGCAGCGAAGGCAACGACCTTACTGAGTTACTGTGGGATTGATAAGAAGCTTGTGGATTATGTGGTTGACTTGAATCCTTTCAAACACGGCCGCTATATGGGGGGCAATCATTTACCTATCTTTCCACCGACGAAGCTTCTGGAAGATATGCCAGACTACATTTTGTTGCTAGCATGGAATTGGGCAAAGGAGATTATGGAGCAGCAGGAAGCCTATCGGCAGAAGGGTGGCAAATTCATTATCCCAATACCAAAACCCATAGTTGTCCAATGAGATTCATCGAAGTAGTCCTGAATTAGACAACTATATTACAGGTGAGGTTATCAAATGGTTGAGAAAACTCTAGCTACCGTTGGATGTGTAGCATTGATTTTGTTGGCAGGAGGCATTTTCGCCTACCAACAAGGATACACACCTACACCTACTAGTTTCCAACCGCCGGATGGAAAAATTTACATTGGAGCTTGGTTAGACGGCATGAGAACCTACAACGATGTAAAATCGTATGTTACAGAGTGGAAACAGAAAACAGGTAAAGGAGTTTTCCTGGTTGGAACCTGGTGTGATTTTGGGCCTCAATATAATCCTACAAAATATACAGATGTTTGGCAAGAACTTATTAGGGAAGGAATTTTAGGTGGAATGGTTGTAAATTGGGCGCCATATACTGACTGGCGAAACACATCTGATACAGAGACGGTTAAAAAAATAGCAAATGGTGACTATGACGGATATATACGATCTGTTGCTGAAAAAATCAAACTGTTTCCATATCCTATCTTCATACGGTTTGGATCTGAGATGAGTGGTAGTTGGTCTGGGTATGGATACGATCCCAACATCTTTATACAGGCTTGGAGACGAGCACATTACATTTTCAGGGCTGTGGGAGCAAAGGCTCATTGGATGTTTACTCCTGCTCTTCAACCACCTGGTAAGTATCCTCAATGGTATCCGAATAGGAGACCTTGGAAAGAATATTATCCTGGAGATGACTATGTAGACTGGATTGGTATGAGTTTTCATGCTACGAGCATGTATGCCATGAACAAAACGGCGACATTTAACCAGTGGATGGCGTGGGGTGAATACTTGGAGTTTGCAACGCAGCACAACAAACCCTTTGTCTTCGCTGAGGGAGGGGTAGACCGCTCTTGCACAAAGTACAATGTCCCGCTAGCATATCAAATGAGCTACATAACTCAATTCTTTGATTTCATGAATACACATGACAGAGTGAAGAGCTTCATTTGGTATGACTTGTCCTACGTTATTCAAAATCCAGACCTATTAAACGCTTATCGCCAAGCAATCGCAACTCCACGGTATATAGACAAACATACGCCGACGTTCAGAATCAACAGCCTCTTGATTAGTCCTACCGAGGTTTCTAGGGGTGAAACGATCAGGATCTCCGTTGACATCGTGAACACCGGAGATGTCATGACCACGTACACGCTAACCTTAAAGATTAATGGCGTGGTAGAGGCAACCAAGGAGGCAACCCTAGCTGGAGGAGAATCTGCAACGGTTACGTTTGAGGTGGCTAGGGATGTTGCGGGAACCTACAACGTCGAGGTCGATGGATTGACGGGAGCCTTCACGGTAAGACCATATCTTAGACCTGCGGAGTTTCAGGTCAGCGACCTTTCAATCAGCCCTAAGGAGGTAAAGGTGGGCGAGGCGGTTACGATCACATTTAAGATCACGAATATAGGTGGGTCTGAAGGCACGTATACGGTAGTTCTAAAGGTCGATGGCCGAGTGGAAGCGACTCAAGACGTAAGGCTGGCGGCTGGAGCTTCCACGCATGTGACATTCAAGACGACCAAGGGCGTTGTAAGAACCTACCATGTAGAAGTCAACCGGCAGACGGGAACTTTTGCGGTGAGAGAGGTGGCGGCACTTCCACCGCCTCCATCGCCACTCGAACTTTGGTTGCCTTACATTGGTGTTGCCATTGTTGCTACTACGATCCTAGCTGCAGCGGCGCTCCTTATCAGAAGAAGGAAACAAGCAACGTCGTTTACCTCTAGACCCGCTCCTTCATGTGGTATGACTTGCCCTATACGCTATCCATTCCAGAGACATTAAACGCTTATCGCCAAGCAATCGCAAACCCAAGATATATACCGAAATAAAACACTAGGTGTCATTTTAGGACGGTAGGCAATTACCATACAACCTTGAACCATATGGGGATTCAATGTGGTTCTGCTTGACCAAGAAAGATGTTGATTATACTTTGGAATACTTAAAGAATAAACCAGATCTGTTAGATTTCTTCAGACACACCTTTGCTCCTGATGAAATCTTCTTTCAAACTATTATTATGAATTCACCTCTGAAAGATACTGTTATGAACGATAATTTGAGATACATTGATTGGTCTAGGAAAGGAGTGCCTCTTTCTGCTTTCTTAACTATTGATGATGCAGACAATTTGTTGAACTCATCAAAACTCTTTGCAAGAAAATTCGATATTGAATTAGATGAAGCGATCCTAGATTTAATTGATAGCCATAAAAGTAATTAGCCTTGTGGCACCTACGACCATAATGTGAGAACTTCTTCACAAAAACTCTTTTCACAAAAGCCACATGGGCACTTTGGAATCAATCAGCATGAATAATCCATGTTAGTGGACTTTGGTCATGCGTGCAAGTGCACTTGGGATGACATCACTCTTGGGAAATTACGTGCACGCGGATAGGAATATACTAGCTGAAATTGGTTTCATTGGACAAAATTCCCGGGTACCTTCGAAGAGAACATCCTCGAGCATACACAAACAGGTATATCCACAGGAAGCACGTGAATTACCGAGAACAAATGGACTGGTGGGGGCAACTACAACTGATGAACGGAAAGTTCAGTAACTTAAGGAATTGCCTAGAGTATTTTAAGTCAGTGGGCCCTTCCACGGAAGTCTTCCGTGTGTTATGCTACTAAGAAATTGGTAAGAGATCACATAAAAGGAGCTTTTTGATGCAAAGATGCGCTTAGACGATGTCGAAGAAACTGCCGATGTCACTATAGGGATTTGCGTAAGAGACAATGAAAGAACTATCAAAGAGGCTATTGTAAGTGTGTTAAATCAGACTTTTGATAAAAAACGTATGGAAATAATAGTAGTAGACGATGGTAGCAGTGACAGAACATTATCAATTATTGCTGATATTGTTTCAAAGGCTGACATAAAGGTGAAACTATACTCTACTAATGGAGACGGTTTAGCGGTGGCAAGACAGATGGTTGTAGACAAATCGCGTGGAAATTTTATAGTTTTCGTCGACGGCGATATGGTTCTTTCAAATGATTTTATACAGAAGCAGGTTGACGTGATGAATAAAAATCCATTAATAGGAGTTGCTGGAGGGAAAATGAAGGGTAGATTAAGCAGAAACTTGGTCGCTGAACTTGAGGGCATATCGCAATCACGTGATTATGAACTTGAAATCCACAGAATCTGGAGACGGAATCTCAAGAAATTGGGGACAGGTGGGAGTATATTTCGTCTCGCTGCCATAAAGGAAGCTGGAGGTTTTGATACAATGATTAGAGGAGCGGCGGAAGATGCAGACATTACAGCAAGGATCAAGTCGGCAGGATATTTGCTATCTGAAAGCCAAGCTGAGTTCGAGCACGAGTTCAAACATACCTTAAAAGGTTTATGGAATCAATATGCTTGGTACGGCCATGGAATGCATTACTTTTATCACAGGCACAAAGACTTGAGGGGCCTAATGTTAGTATATTTTTGGCCAGTGACGTTTGTAGGAGGCATTGTTCGTTTAATACTATCCTTCCAGACTATGCACCGAAAGATTGCTTTTTTACTTCCGTTTTTTAACCTTTTTAAAGCTACAGCATGGTGGTTTGGCTTTTTTAAGGCTCATCAACAAGGCTATGGGCGTGAATACCAATATTCGAAACAAAAAAGATAATGTATTTTGATAAGATACAAAAAAGCCAAAACAAAAGCCAAACCACCATGTATTTTTGATAATATAATCGAACAAATAAGAAAAAGAAAAGGAGAAGAAAAACATGCGTGTGTTAGTAACAGGGCATAAAGGATACATAGGCACGATTATGGTGCCGATGTTACAGGCAGAAGGGTTTAACGTTATAGGGCTTGACAACGATCTTTTTGACGGATGCATCTTTGGCGATCAGTCCATCTGTGGAGGCATCCCAAATATCCCATACGTGAGAAAAGACGTACGGGATGTTGAACTCTCTGATCTGCGAGGGTGTGATGCTGTTGTGCATCTTTGCGCACTTTCAAATGATCCGCTTGGATACTTCAATCCAGAGATGACACTTGAAATCAATTATGAAGCTTCAGTTAGGCTGGCGAAACTAGCCAAGAAGGCTGGAATCCAACGTTACCTTTTTTCATCGTCGTGCAGTGTCTACGGTGCCTCTGGCGCAGACATGGTGAATGAGGAGTCGAAACCAAACCCAATTACTCCATATGGGACATCAAAAATGCGCGCTGAAGAGGATATCTCGAAGCTAGCTGACACTAGCTTTAGCCCGACTTTCCTACGCTCTGCAACAGCTTATGGTGTATCTCCCATGTTGCGGTTTGACTTGGTTCTTAACAATCTGGTTGCCTGGGCCTATACCACTGGAATCGTGTTGCTGAAGAGTGATGGTACAGCATGGCGTCCAGTTGTACACATCCAAGACATATCACGAGCTTTCATAGCTGTTCTTGACGCCTCCCGCGACTTGGTTCACAAACAGATTTTCAATGTCGGCATCACGGAAGAAAACTATCGAACACGAGAACTTGCTGAAATTGCGAAAGATACTGTGCCCAACTCTAACATTAAATACGCAAGGGATGCCGAACCCGACCAGCGATCCTATCGAGTCGACTTTAGCAAGATAGCCCAGACACTGCACAAATTCAAGCCACAATGGAATGCTCGCCTAGGAGCAAAGCAACTTTACGAAGCATACAAAAAAGTTGGAATCACCCTCGAAGAGTTTGAAGGACCCAGATATAGGCGTATCACACACCTCGAAAATAGCGTTAACACCGGCCGTTTGGATAAAACCCTGCGCAGGAACGTTGAGACATGAATAGCCCGAAGCCATACACAGAAATATCTGGATGTCGATCCTGGGAAACCCTAATCTTAAGCTAATAATATCTTTCGGCAACACACCTGTAGATCCCGAGACCCTATTCTGCAGAGACACCCCTATTTCTCATCCATTTCAAAGGCGTATCTAAAACACTCTCGGGAGAACGCGGAGGAACTGATCAAGTCGAGAAAAAGCTTAGTTGTTGAACCTGCATGCAATGACGGCTATATGCTCAAAACTTCTTTGAACACGGAAATCGCAGTTCTCGGAATCGATCCAGCCAAAGCTCCACTGGAGGTTGCACAGAAGTGATGTCAAGCGAAAAAGCAAAAAGATCGCTGCTTATGGAGCTGCAGCGAAAGCGACAACTTTACTTAGCTACTGTGGGATTGATAAGAGCCTCGTGGATTATGTGGTTGATTTGAATACCTTCAAACACGGCCGCTATATGGGAGGCAATCATTTGCCTGTCTTTCCAACAACCAAGCTTTTGGAAGAAATGCTAGACTACGTTTTGTTGCTGACATGGAATTTTGCAGAAGAAATTTTACAGCAGCAGAAGGCCTATAGAGAGAAAGGAGGCAAATTCATAATTCCGATACCCAAGCCAATAATTGTCTAATAATAACTATGCTCTCAGGTCTAGGAATAATTTCAAAATTAATGAATAGCCTATTGCTCATAATGGCAAATTAAATCAATGGGGAAGGCCTTCCGATGCATATCAGGTTTGTTTACCCAGACATAGAATCAGACCCAAATAGACCCAGACACAGACCCAGCTCGCTTCAGCTTGGTATAGGTTATGTATCCGCTGTGCTCAAGCAGGGTGGCCACAAAACATCGTTGCAACACATTTACAAGGCTGTATCCAAGGAAGAATTTTTGAAATGTATGGAAAAAGAAAAACCTGATTTAGTGTGCTTCTCGTCCACCACCAACCAGTTCCAATATGTTAAAACATTTTCAACATGGGTAAAGGAACTCGATCTTCCGATACTGTGTGGAGGGGTGCATGCAACATTAGTACCTGAAGAAGTTATAACACTGCCGACCATTGATTTTGTGTGCATCGGCGAAGGTGAATATCCCGCGCTTGAGTTGGTCAACGCACTGCAGAATGATGAATCAATTGAAAACATAAAGAACATCTGGTCTAAAAAAGATGACACTATAATAAAGAATGAAATTCGCCCTCTCATATCTAATCTTGATGAGCTACCATTTCCAGATAGAGAAATTTTTGATTACGAAACTATATTGAAAACTAATGGTTATCGTGCTGAGATCATAGCAGGTCGCGGCTGTCCCTTTAACTGTACTTATTGTTGTAATCATGCGTTACGCAAGATATACGATGGTAAGGGCAAATATGTCCGCATGCGTAGCGTTGGCAATGTGCTAGAAGAGATTGAAGAAATTACAAAGAAATATAAAATCAAAAAAATAGTTTTTCACGACGATATTTTCACGCTATTTCCAGACTGGGTAAAGGAGTTTTGCGAACAATATCCAAAACGTTTCAACATGAAATTTGGTATCAATGCAAGACCCGAAAGCCTTAACAAAGATATAACCACTGTACTAAAATCAGCTGGCTGCGAGTTTATTGCAATTGGTATAGAATCTGGTAACGAGTGGTTGAGAAAGAATGTGCTTAAGAGGTATACGACCAATGAGCAAATAATCAATGCATTCAAAAATGCCAAGGAAGCTGGTATCAGAACCTACTCGCTCAATATGGTAGGTTTGCCATATGAAACTCCTGAGATGATAGAGGATACCATAAAAATCAATAAAATCATATCGCCGCACGACTTCCAGTTGTCGATATTTTATCCTTTCCCAGAAACTGAGTTATGGAATTTATGTAAGAAAAAGGGTTTTCTCACGGATGAGCATAGAACAGGCTTCATGGGTGATAGCATCCTTCAGTTACCGACGCTTTCGAAAAAGCAAATAAGAATGTACTATGAAAAATTCGAGGGTGAGGTGCTAGAACATTATATCAAAACACATTATCCTTCGGCAATAATACCTTTCTATACTATTCTCAAGATCATGTTTGGACAAGGGGCTGCATGCAAGCTTCTTATTAGGAAAGGTGTGCTATTTAAATTAAAGTCTTTGCTCAAGCCTTTGAGGATACTGCTAAGAGTCACTCCGCGCGCGCGCGCTAGGCCGTTGCTAAATTCTGGGAGTTGACATGTACATGTTAATGATTAAGTATGGATAAAGGTGAATGTTCAAGCTTCGTTTTGTCTAGGCTGGACTTAGACGACATCGAGGATGTGGTTT
>Ga0315314_1001277_pt1 | contig 23214 bp, 17 predicted proteins | sample TDP9_MG_FD_203631 | JGI IMG/M metagenome (GOLD analysis project Ga0315314, IMG submission 203631) | Freshwater sediment microbial communities from Lake Towuti, South Sulawesi, Indonesia - TDP9 | ecosystem: Environmental > Aquatic > Freshwater > Lake > Sediment | place: Indonesia: South Sulawesi... | reverse complement strand
TGGAGGCTCAAAAGATACGGGTCAAGGGCTTCCCCACTTTCGTAACGTCTCTTTCACAGGACACTTTCCAGTAGCAACTATATTCTTAAGTGACCCAGACTTGCCTGTAAGCGTGACTCTCGAAGCTTTCAACCCGTTCATACCGCTCAACGATAAAGACTCAAGCATCCCAGTCGCAATATTCTTCTTTCGCGTGAAGAATGTCGGCAGTGAACCTATCTCAGCGACCATCTTCGGGAACCTGACAAACCTCATAGGCTATCCCGAGTCCCAAGGAGACGTCAACGAGATTAGAGAAGGCTCAGGCGTCAAGGGGCTATATCTCTCAACAAAAAAGATTGATCGTAACTCTCCCCGTTATGGTTCCATGTCGCTCGCAACTACATGGCCCAATTCTGCCGTCTGGCCCCGCTGGAAAGACCGAACCATAGGAGAGTTCTTGGAGACCGCGCGTGCTCTGGGAAACTTCTGGGAAACCGTAGCTCTGTCGGATGATTTTCCTCCTGAACCAGGCGAGTCTACCACGGGAACGGTGGCTGCTAGCTTCAACTTAAAGCCAGGCGTCGAGGTCACCGTTCCGTTCATGATCTCTTGGCATTTCCCAATTTTTGAGCATTACTGGGCGAGGGATAAGCCGCAACCTGTGTGGAAGAACTTCTACGCCACAATATGGGGGGATGCTTGGGATGTCGTCTTGTATGTCGCATCGAATCTTGAACGCCTTTGGGAAGCGACCAAAGTCTTCCGTGACGCCTTGTTCTCTTCAACATTGCCCATCCGAGTCCTCGACGCGATAGGTTCTCAGCTCTCAATCTTGAAGACAAATACGTGTCTTCGACTTGAGGACGGAACCTTCTACGGCTTCGAGGGATGCTCCAATGAGGGAGGCTGCTGCGAAGGTTCGTGCACTCACGTTTGGAATTATGCTCAATCCGTCCCGTATTTGTTTCCCAGATTGCAGCGGTCCATGCTGGATGCCCATCTCACAAACTCAGTTGGAGAAGACGGGTTCATGACTTTTCGCATGCCTCTTCCATTGGGAACAAGAGCTGAACCCAATTTTCATCCAGCGGCAGACGGGCAGATGGGCATCATACTTCAGATATATCGTCAATGGCTGATTGAGGGTGATGATGAATGGTTGAGAAGGGTTTGGCCGGCAGCAAGGAAGCTTCTTGAGTTTGCTTGGAAGTATTGGGATGCTGACAAAGACGGGGTTATGGAGGGGATGCAACACAACACCTACGACATAGAGTTCTACGGTCCAAACGCTATGATCGGAAGTCTATACCTGGGGGCTCTCAGGGCGGCAACAGAAATAGCCCGGTACCTTGGCGAAGATGACAATGCAATGGTATATCATGATCTCTTCAAGGAGGGAGCAAGGTGGCATGATGAGAACCTCTTCAATGGCGAATATTATGAACAGAAGGTTAACCCATCCGCGCATGAGATGTGGCCTGACCCCTATCACGAATTGGCTTTGAAGCGAGGCAGAGACGACAAGTTCAAGGACTGGCCTAGATGGCAGTTCGGTGAAGGATGCCTCTCAGATCAGCTAATCGGGCAATGGTATAGCCGCATGCTTGGATTGGGGTACCTCTTCAATCCTCGGAACGTCTGCAAAACATTGGAATCTGTCTTCAAATATAACTGGAAGCCAACCTTATGGGGTCATCCCTCATTGCTCAGGATATATGCGCTCAACGATGAGGCAGGCTTGATAATCTGCACATGGCCGAAGGGAGGCCGCCCCGGCTACCCGCTTATATATGCTGACGAAGTGTGGTGCGGAATCGAGTATCAAGTTGCAAGCCACATGATCTATGAGGGGATGATCGACGAGGGCTTAGCCATACTAATGGGCGCTCGCAACAGGCATAAGGGGGATCACCGCAACCCATTCGACGAATTCGAGTGTGGGCACCATTACGCTCGTTCAATGGCAAGTTACGCGCTTCTGCTGGCACTTTCAGGATTCGGATACTCCGCCTCAAAGAGACACCTACGTTTTTCGCCCAAAATCTTTCAAGATGATTTCTGCACATTCTTCGCGGTTGCATCAGGCTGGGGACTATATCGCCAGACTATCCGTAAGAATAAAGCTGAATTCAGCGTCGAACTCAAGTACGGTTCACTTTCGATTGACAAGATAGAGATGCAGAAAGTAGAGGTAGTTGGCTCTGAAGTAGATGTAATGCTTAACGAAAGGAAGGTTAACGCTGGAGTTAGAGTGGAGGACGACTTAATCGTGGTGGATTTAGAGTCCACCGTAGTAGAACAAGGCAAGACACTTAGAATCCTAATTCCCGCCCAATAAGTCCAGGAGGACCTTCTCTTGTTTCTCGCAACATCCCTTTCTTGTGCTTTCTTTAATAATCCTTAGTAATTCATAGGACGGACGGAAGGATGGCCAAATTCGGTGTAATCGCAGACGATCTTACAGGAGCATGCGACGTTGGCATTCAATTCAGAAAGTACGGTCTAGACACCATTATCATAGCTGAAACAAAGGCCCTCCAGAGAGCTAAGGGTTATGATGTTATTGTAATAGATACTGAGAGCAGAAATGATCCCCCTGATACCGCTTATAGCAAAACCGGAAACGCTGCCATAGCCATGAAGAAAATGGGTCTTGGCCTTGTATACAAGAAGATTGATTCGACACTGCGGGGTAACATCGGAGCAGAACTGAACTCGATCATGGACAGACTCAACCTGAAGGCCGCCATCATAGCGCCAGCATTCCCAGCGAGTAACAGAACAACCGTAGATGGAAAGCAGCTAGTCAACGGAATACCATTGGATAAGACAGAGTTCGCCCATGACCCCATAAATCCGGTACACGAATCGCACATACCAACCTTGGTCCAACGGCAAACCAAAAGGAACGTTGGAACCATAAATCTGTCCAAGGTGAGAAGGGGAGCTGAATGGTTAAGACACGAAATCCAAGATCTAACGGGATCTGGAAAAGAGATCCTCGTTGCGGACGCTGAAACCCAAGATGATCTCCAAGTGATCGCGAAAGCTGCTTTGGATTCTGACATTCTGGCATGCGGATCAGCCGGCTTAGCAGAAGGGGTGTCCCAGTGGTTGGCTTCGACCCATGTCAAACCGCGAGTACTTGTAGTTTCGGGGAGTCTAAACGCTGTAACACTAGATCAGATTTCCGCAGTGGAGAGGAAGTTGAACGTCCAGGTGTTTGAGCCGGATATTCTAGGGGTTCTTACTGGCGACGAAAAGCGCAGAAATGAAGCAGACCGTATCTTCAGAGAGGCGAGCGAAGCCATAACTAGAGGGAGAGACATCATAATCACGCTGGCCAGATCGAAGGACAAGGGATTAGATATTCAACGCTTCAGCCGAGAACTTAATATGGACTATACAGAAGCTGCCAAGGAGATACTTTCCTTTTTGGGCGAGGCTTCTAGGGCGATAGCTGAGAACTGCAGGAACTTCGGCTTGATACTTGTTGGTGGCGACACAGCCATTAGAGTAATGAACGCTATGGGTGCATATGGAATCAAAACCGAGGAAGAGGTTCTACCTGGAATCCCGATAGGCATGATTCTGGGCGGGCGGTCCGATGGCTTACTGATAATCACAAAGGCAGGAGGCTTCGGACGGGAAGACGCGCTCATAGAGGCTATGAAAAAGCTGAAAGAAAAGTTTTTAGCGCATCATAATTAGATCTCATGCGCTGCAACAATGATTGCTGAATCCCGATCTATATGTGGATTCCGACTTGGTTTGTCATCTCTTTCGTGAAGCGTCCAGCGCAACGTAGAGTATATTGTTCCCCCTTACAAGGGCCTGCCCGTAATTGGCAATAAGTTCCCCATCATAGTACTCTGCAGCCCCGTCTAGGATGATATTCATGAAATTGTCACAGTAAATCATTGTGCCTCTATATTCCAAGCCATTTTTGAGTATAATGCCAACGTAAGCATTCAGTTGTCTCGTCAGAACGTTGAGAGGCTTCTTGCTAGGTTCCATGAGTTTGCCGCCGAGGTTTGACAACATTTAAGCTGCTCTTTCGCTATAAAAGTCTTTTGACACCAGAGCCTAATATGCCTAAGCTTCTATATAAGAAACCCAGGCTCCAGTGCTCTATGGCACTGCTTCTTTACACGCTACAGTTAAAAGTACACGATTACCCATTTCCCTTACCCAATATCATGAGTTGCCAATTCGCTGTCTCTACATACGGACTTCTGGCTGAGTACTATATCTACCTCATAAAGCAGGCCCGCCACAGATATCTAAGAGAGGCTTAGAATGAACAAGTTTAATTAAGTTCACTAAGGCATCTAGGAGGCATGTGCGTGACTATGAACGTCATCCTGATCATGCTCGACAGTTTGAGAAAGGATCACCTTGGCTGTTACGGAAACAGATGGATCAAGACCCCGGCAATTGATGAGTTGGCTAGGGAAGGCGTCCTCTTCACCAGAGCTTTCCCAGAGGCTCTACCAACGCTACCAGTAAGAAGGGCCATGCACACGGGAATGAGAACATTTCCAAACCGAAACTACGTGCCAAGGAAGGGGGACAATGTTAAGATTCCAGGTTGGGAGCCGATCCCGGAGAGTCAAATAACCCTTTCGGAAATCCTAAGGAAGGAAGGATATCTCACAGCCCTATACTCCTCAACATATCACATGTTTAAACCCTCAATGAATTTTCATCGAGGCTTCGACTGCTGGGAGTGGATTCGGGGACAAGAATGCGATGGGTATAAGCCTCCATTGGATGGCGAAATAGAAGACCCTGGAAACCTTCCGTGTGACCTGGCTTACGGCTGTGTAGGACACAGCCTCAGATGGTGTCTAGCAAATATGCAGGACTGGCGGGATGAAGAAGACTGGTTTCCGCCTAGAACATTCAGAGCCGCCGTCAAATGGTTAGAAGAAAACAGAAACGTTGACAGATTCTTTCTGGTCGTTGATGAGTTCGACCCTCATGAGCCATGGAACGGCCCTACGAATCTGCTCCACATGTACTTTGACACTGCAAAGTATGACGGAAGGAGGATAATAAATACCGAAACTGGGCCGTTTGAATTCAGAGAAGGCGAGCTGGAATACACACGAGCTCAATATGCCGCGGAAGTGACTTTAGTTGATGAATATGTTGGAAGACTTCTCGGTAAGGTTAGAGAGTTGGGGCTTTGGGAGAACACAATAGTCATTCTCACCTCTGATCACGGCCACCCCATAATGGAGCACGGAATACTGCACAAGGCTTCACATTGTCTCTACCCTGAGCTGATGGATTGTGTCTTCGTAATCTACCATCCGGACAAAGAGTTCGCCGGGACCACTTGTGGCGCTTATGTGGGGCATCAAGATATTCCCCCGACTGCCCTGGCTCTTACTGGAGTCTCTCGCCCTGTTCCGTTGGACGGAAGGAATGCTTGGGATTGGGTAACTGGCAAGAAGTCAGATAGACGTGAACACGTGACCTCCATCTTCGGAGACTGGGTCTGGTGTAGAGATGAGGAATACGCTTACATCTCCGACATTAATGGCAACCAAACTAAGCTTTATGATATACGGGAGGATCCACAACAGTACAATAGCATCGCTGAACAGAAGTCAGACATTTGCCAGGATATGTTCAAGCGAATTTTAATTGATGCTGGTGGCCCTATTCCCCACTATGAGATTACACGAGATGAATTGCATTGGTACGATGCGACACTCATCTAGAACTATCCATCTTCGCGTAAGCACATGAAACTCCAAATTCTCACCTGGGTCGCTCAGGACGGTTGCCACAACCTGGACCAGACGATAGCTAGAGACAGACGTCCACTTGCCTAAAGAATATGTAGACTGCTGGTGCAGGTTAAGGTAGAACACAGACACATAAGGATGTACGAATGCATACCAGATGGCAATCTACTTACCGGACCACTTTGAAAGGCCACAGCTCACCGGTTAGTATGCGGATGCAACCCCGGAAACTCGATATGTCTTTCTTTGGAGGTCTGGAGACTACCATTAGGTGGTTTGAACAAAGCCTGAGAGAGCATAAAGAGTTTGATCTACTTCTTTTGGCTTTTCTCCCTCACTTCCTTGACCTTCTTTTCATAATAGTAGTACTTTGTCTTCTTCTCAGACTCCGCTACTTGAGAACACCAGTACACAATTAGCGTATTTTGGGATAGAATTTGGGATAGAATTCCTCTTCTCGTTGAAAGTCGTGTGAGAGTATCGGAAAACAATGTATCTGCTTGTTGACACCTCACCAGATATCCGCAAGACTCTATTCTTGGGTTGAAATAAGGTACCCTAAACGGGTGTGCTTCTGAACGGATTGAACATCTTATCTTCTGTTTGGTAATGATTACTTGTTTAACGATGATTTAATTATACTTTTTTCTCATTAACCATTTGTTAGTTCCCATGATTTGGCATTCATATCCTTTGTTTGAAAGCTGAATCAGTTCTTCTTCGCTTGTAACTATTTTGCTTTCATAGGTTTCGTTTCCATTCTCCTTTAGCATCTTTAGAAATGCTTCCTTTAGTTCTTGGCTTTGTATGAACTCTTTCAGTTTTGCTTCTATTTTTTGGTCTATTTCTTCGGGAGACGCTCTGCTTTGGGTTCCACTGATGGGATTTAGATATTTTTCTCTGTGGCTATAGATCTCTCTCAGCTCTTCAACTTTTCGAGACCAATAAACTAGGTCTACTGGAGAAATTTTGTGGCTATTGGAGAGACAATATTCTTCAAATGCCCACACTGTAGCAAAGAAATTGTGGTAGAACTTAAAACCTTAGAAGGTGATACAGACACGATAGAAGTCTATTGGGGCAAAAGCCCCGAAGATATCGAAGATAAAAGAAGTAGGGCTGAGAAAGAGGCTGAAGAGATTTGACTCATCACCAATTGCCTGAAAGGATAATGAAATAAAGTCTTTAAATAATTGCTTGCTTATTAATCAATCAGAGGAGTCGGCGATGGAGAAAACGAGCAAAATCCTATTAGAAAAAGAATTAGAGTTTTTCGAATCCAAGAAACCAGAGTGGTTAAAGAAGTACAAGGATAAATTTGCTCTCATCAAAGAGGAAGAACTTATCGATGTGTTCGATACCTTTGGAGATGCGTATAAGGAAGGAGTAAAGAGGTACGGAAACCAGCCATTTTTTATTAAGAAGATAAGCGAGGAAGAACGGATTGAAACATTTCCAGCACTTACGCTAGGGATTATTCATGCCAGTCTATGAAGTCAGGTCCTCTGCAGATATTCTCAAAAGTGCAGGAGCAATCTTGCCGAATATTGAAATTTCCATACCTCAAATACTTATGGACGAGTTAACCAAAAAAGGAACGCCAATACCTAAACCTATAACTGGGAACGCACTTATAGACACTGGTGCCTCGGCCAGTGTGGTTGATTTGTCTGTTATTTCCAGCCTCCAGATAAGCCCTGTTGGAGTTGCAACTGTACTAACAACTGCTGGACCCGTTCAACGGAATTTGTTTCCAATAAGGTTTGTGCTTCCAGGACTTGTTATCGATGTCAGTGCTGTACTTGGCGCTGATTTGAAACCTTTCGGCATTGTTGGCCTTATTGGCCGAGATATTCTTAGTTTATTTTTAATGATTTATCATGGCCGTGCTGGAATGATAACTTTAGCATTTTAGCTGGCCGAAATTTCGTTGAGATTAACCTTTAAGGTTCATTTAATCATAATTAAATCGTCGTTGAACTAGTCAAGAAGAAAGCTGGCAAGTCGAGGCGAATGCAAGTGCGTTGCCTTTAAGCCTCTCAGTTCTCACGGCTCCTTGGTAAACCTGTTCACCAATATTGTTTTGATGATTCTCGGCCCGTCTTTCAAAGGTTCTAGCTTGGAGTTTCCACGCAACCTTGGTCCATATGTGATTGGGACTTCGCCTACCACCGCCCCCTTTTTCAGAAGCTTTATTAGCTGTTCCGTTACGTATGGCATTCCGCACTCTCTGCATTTGAGGCTTTCAAGGAGACTTCTCCTTATTGCCCTAAAACCAGATTGGGTGTCATTGATCCTCTTGAGCAGTAGAACAGTAAAGACCAAGGATATCAGGGTATTTCCCATCCTATTGAGGCGACCCATGGATCTTGGATGGTTGTTATTTTTCAGCCTGTCACCTAGGACTACATCGTATTTGCCCTGAAGAATCGGCGATATCAGGTTTCGGATTTCCTGCGGATCGTAAGTGTAATCCCCGTCGATGTACACGACGATGTCTCCTATTGCCATGTCAACACCCGTCTGAAGAGCGCTACCGTACCCTTCTCGATGTTCATGTATGACCTTTACTCCATATCTTTTTGAAATGTTAGGAGTGTCATCTGTGGAACTATCGACAACTATGACTTCGTTAACTATATCTCTGGGAACGTTCTCAAGCACTTTTTCTATGGTTCCCTCCTCGTTAAGAGTTGGAATAATGAGCGATACCTTCAGAGTCTCTGACGGAAGCATTCCATTGTAGGTTTGCACAGCAACTTCGTCGCTAGCGGGCGTCAATAGTTTACCTCTCTTCGCCGACTGTGACAGCAGCGCTTCCACACATTCGGAACATGCTCTAGCTAGATCTAAGGTTTACGTTACTGTTAGTACCCCAATTATAGTGACACTCAAAATATAAGATGGCAACAATGCCAATAGTGTTATGAAAGGAGATCGTCGAAATCCACTTGGGGGAAAGATTGGTTCGCTGAAAGCGTTCAGAAGTCAGGTAAAGAATCTCTTCTGCCTTACTAACCCCTTGGTAAGGATCAGGGCGGTTATAAAAAAGGTCCAAGTCTATTCTGAAATCCATTCTATCGGCCTACAATTGGCTTAGACACCATGGCAACTTCCCCCACGAGGAAACCGCGATGGGCCGGTCGGTCTGATCTCCAAGGTGGCGAAAAAAGAGATGGGTTTTTGTGGTAAGCAAAAGGCAGCTTCAGCACAATCGCAGGTTCTGATAATCCGCGTAAAAGACCCTTCACTGGATGGGATAAAGACTTCTTTGTCTAGAGGTTTTGACGCAATGGACTTTCATGCTGACTATTCAGGCAAGAGGGTTCTGATAAAGCCGAACCTATGTTACTACTGGGACTATACAACTGGCGAGACCACAGATCCGAGACTTGTATCAGCAATCATAGATTTTCTTCGTGAGAAGTGTAGTGCCGAGGAAATAGCTATTGTAGAGTCCGATGCCTCAGCGATGAAAGCGAGTCGCGTTTTTGAAGTACTGGGGTACACTGACCTTGCTATGGAGAAAGGGGCCAGGCTTGTCAACTTGAGTGCAGACGAGACCGTGTTCAAAGAGGTGGAAGTCAGTGGTAGGATTTATGAGCTTCAAGTCCCCCGTATCCTTCTGAATCCAGATGTAAAGCTGATCAATGTACCCAAGCTTAAGGTTGGCCCATTTTCGGACGGTAACTCCTTACATATATCCTGCGCCTTGAAGAACATATATGGTTGCATACAATGGTGGAGAAAGTCAGATTACCATGCATCTCTGAACGAATATATTGTTGCCATAAACAAACTAGTTAAGTCAGACTTTGTAGTCGCAGATGGCTTAATCGCGCTAGGTAAACATCCAGTAAGGCTGGGCGCGATAGTAACTGGATCTAACCCTTTGGCAGTCGACTCCGTCGTCAGCAGGATCATGGGCTACAACCCAAAGAGGGTGAGGCATCTGAGACTTGCCGAAAAAGAGGGCCTGGGCAATGTAAGCGTAGTAGTGGAAAAGGACGAGATCGATGATCTCAGGAGATTTTTTCCGAGGAGAAACCGTTTCCTGTTCTCCCTAACATGGAGGTTTCAGCTCCTTGCATTCAAGACATACGTCAAGCTGGTAGGTGACATCATACCGCCTCCCTTAGAGGGGGTTATCAGACCTTGATAAAATTAGGCTTAGTCGGTTTAGGCAAAATGGGTCTGCTACACCTCAGAAACGCCCGATTCATGGAGAGCGTCAAGGTTACAGCCGTTGCAGATCCGTCCAATGATAGATTAGAGGTTGCAAGATCCCTAGGAGTGGGAAACGTCTTCACAAGTTACAGGGAAGTGTTGAAGACTGACATTGACGCTGTGATCCTCACGCTCCCCAATTACATGCATGACGAAGTCTTGATTGAGGCCGCTGAGGCGGGGAAACACATATTTGTTGAGAAACCGTTAGCCATAACCTCCAAAGACTGTGAGGTTGTAATTGACGCCGTGGGAAAAAACGGAGTCTTGGCCACAGTTGGGCACAATTACAGATATCTGGACTGCGTCAGGAAAATTAGGGAAATAAAAGACCGCGGGGAGATAGGTGACGTCGAAATAGCCACGGAGGAACTTATAATAAATGGTCCATTTGCCCCCTCCCTCCGCCCTTCGCCAGTTCCGGATTGGTACTTCGACAAAGAGAAAATAGGTATGGGGTGCATGGACTCAGGCTACCACTTGATTGACCTTTTCATCCATCTTTTTGGTGAGGCCAACGTCCTCTACGCATTCTTGGGCAATAGGTTTCACCTACCTTATGAGGACCATGCAATAGTGGTCTTGAAGTCGAAAAGATGCTCCGCGAAGGGGGTCATCAATGTTGGCTGGTTCTCCAAGACGGTTTTTCCGAAATTCAATTTCAGAATTATACTACACGGAACGACGGGTCATCTTTCGACGGAGCAGTTTATGCCGAGGAATATGTATACCTATGTCGCAAAAGAAGCAGTCAAGAACTTCTTCAGGCATGCTATAGGAAAGAAGATAACACCGTTAACGTACACGTATTACTACGCATCATTATTTGAGGAGCTTAAGACCTTCATAGATTGCGTTAGGAAAGGAATCGCGCCGCCAGTAACGTTACATGATGCCCTGAGAACGGTCAAGATCATAGAGGAAATCTACAGCAAGTTTACTGTGAAGGGCATCAAGGGATTCTGATTTGAGCGGATTGAAAGGTTTGATGAGTGAGCTTTGGATCCCTGTAATGACGATCATGATCAGCACACTCTCGATATTTCTCATACCTGATGATTCTAATCCCTTAGCTTTTCTTCGATGGATCCTGGGTGCGGCTTTTGTCCTTTTTCTGCCTGGGTACATTCTGGCAGAGGCTTTCCTGTCAAGCATGGAAAAAAAGGGTTCTCCTGACAGATTCATGCTGGCATTTGCTTTTAGTATGCTCGTAGTAGGAGCTATGGGTTATCTGTTGAATCAGCTCCCATGGGGCATGAACACCGTTACCATAACTTCTGGCTTATGGCTTGTGGTATTTGGGGGCATTCTGGTCAAGATTGCATATGAGAAACATGGTAGAACGACTTTTCAATTACAGCAGTCGCCCATGTCCAATCGGGGTATTCGAGTTCATCACTACATCATACTACTGTTTATCACGATGTTAGGTATGTTTGTGAGGTTGGTACCATACACTAAGGTTGGCGGTTTCATCGATTTGGACCCTTACAACCATTATATGAAGGTCACTGCGATCCAGAAATTGGGAAGAACGCCCTCATTCGATTCCCTTTCTCTTGCTCCTCAGGGCACATCCAAGACTTACACCATTACTCCCCTTGGGTTTGAATTTCTTGTGGTCGCGCTTGAGCTTGTGACTCAAGCGCCGTTAGTAGAGCTGATGGGACTCTTGCCGACGCTTTATGGAGCATTGCTGATCTTAGCCATGTTTTTCTTATGCTATGAGGCAACAAATTCCACAAGCAATGGCTTGTTTGGAGCTTTCCTAACAGCTTTCCCGAACTGGTGGGGGCTAATCTACAGCGTGACCATGAACCCCCTAGCGGAGAATGTGGGTTTGTTCCTTTTCCTCCTAGCACTTGTGTACCTAGGTAGGTACGTTAATACGTGCAAGAAATCCGATGTTCTCTGCTCAGGCATTCTATTTGGCACCATGTTCTACATTCACCTTTTTACAGTCATTTATTTTGTTTTGATACTCATAGGCTACGTCGTTATTTCTTTCCTCACAAACATAAAACTGAGGCTTGTTCTGAGGGCAGTAGGTTGCACTCTTGCTGTTGGTCTATCTTTATCTCTGCCGATATTACTCCAGGTACTAGCAGCGAGTATCTCTTCCGGCTATGCCTTCTCGAGGATTGCTCTTTATCTGGCATTTCTATCTGGCTCGTATTTGGCGTTAGTTCCCGAGGATCTACCGCATATACTATCCTTTCCCCTCCAATATCTCATCGTTATAGCCTTATGGGTGACTTTGGCAACCATCTCGGTTGGGATCGTAGAAAGAGTGTTGCGGAAGAATCATGAGCGATGTAAGAACCATTCATTGCCAGCCTCGTGGTGCCTATCTCTGCTCTTGGCGGGCTTCATGCCTTCCATAGAAAGCTTACGGAATGTTCTCGCCATGATGCCCTTCTCCGGTCCTTTCCTTTTCACGCATCGTGTAGTTCCCTACCTCACGCTTGCATTCTACTTGCTGGCGGCAATAGCTATAAGTGATTCTACACTGTTCACGAGGGGCTTCAACTTAACATTTAAGCTTAAGAGTAGAATAGTTAGGCTGAGTGTTCTGGTCGAACTGGCAATAATGGTTCCAGTGATCATATTTGTGCCTATAACATCAGTCGGCTACGTGAATGAGCTTTCATCCTGGCCAACTCCAGACACCTACCGAACTTTTTTCGAATGGGTGAAAGAGAACACAAGCAATAGAGACATCTTCATTGTGAACAATTGGGATGTGGCTATGTGGTTGAGAGCAGTCGCAAATAGGCCTACCGTGTTTTCACACGTACATCAGGATTTGGTCTCGGGAGATGCTGAAAAGCGGATACTGTTACATACAGTGGTTTTTAGCGGCGGCCTTTCCAATAACGAGACAATTAAACTGCTAGACGACTACGACATCAGCTATGTTGTGGTAACTTCGAGGCCTGTCTATGTTGACATGCTCAACGAGAAATGGATTTGGGGCATCCCGGACATAGAGGAATATATAATAAACATGGATAGTAGGAGTTATCTGGAAAGAGTCTTCTCTGAAGATGGTAAGATCTGGGTCTATAGCTTTAACGACAACGTGACCGTTCCCCACCTCGACATAGTCTGGCGATAAAGTCTGATAGCTATTTTGAAGAGTGACATCCTGCAAGGGTCAATTGTTTCTGGGTATCCTACAAAGAAGCTCTTGCGCTAAGTTTGATGATCTGTTCGAGGTTTCCCATGAGGAAACTTCATCATCCCGGATTGCTTTGACGGCCCAGAACTACTCTCTTCATATTGTTAGGGTCAAACAGATGCAGCAGATGCAACAGTCACGAATAGCCCTTTTCATCACTTAGCCGACTGAATTCAGAATTCTATGGGAATCATGTCTCAGAAGAAAACTTGCTATCAAATTGTAAGAAAAAAGAGGGGGAAGTTTGGGTACGCTATCGGCCAGTCTGTGTCCAGAGTTGTATGTACTGTAATAGTTCGCTGTCGCTCATTTTTCCCTGTTTCCAGTAGACTACGGCCTCAAGTAGTTCCCAGTCGTCGACGCGTCCATCGTCATCCCAGTAACCTGGCAGTCCAAACTCAAGTTTCACCCTGTCATCTCCGAGGATATTCCCCTGCATCGACTTACCATCGATGTCCCTGGCCTTCCATTCGCCCCACCACCATAGATCGCCTGGAATCCTCCAAGATTCGACGCCATCAGGCACCGTAAAGTTGACTTTATAGGTCCATACGAATTGTGCGGTTAGATCAATGCTTTCGTAGCCTTGTGCAAACATCCAAACCAGCTCTGTCTCATCATCGAATGGGTCCGAGTTGCTCTTGTTATCAAACCTCACTATGTCTGGCGGACATGGATTTGACAGATTCTCCACGAATCTTAGATACCACTGGATGCGCTCTTTTACGATTATGCCCGTTGGGTTCCCGCCTTCGAATCCCTCGATGGAGCCTGGGTTAAATCTTAGAGTGATGTCGATGGGTGTGCCAACGCTGTAAGGCATATTTGGCGAGATCGAATCCGGTAGTGTTCTGAGGATAGGTGCTGGGACCACATCCAAGACACCGCTGTCAAAGGAGTATTCAGTGCCGCTTGTTCCGTTTATGTAGAAGGTGTAAGATCCCTTCCTCACGAAGCCCGCTGTTATTCTTGCCCTCAGACCCATATCTCCATAGGGATTGAGGTCGACTGAGGTTTTCTCGAATTCGACAGATCCTCCGAAAGCTTCAAGACCTTTGGCCTCCAGATTGATCGTTCCGTACCAACCGTTTACAGACCGTATGTGCAACCACCATTCGGTTACGCCACCTGGCGCTGAGGACATTCTTGTTGGGTAGACGCTGAGCTCAAACGTTGGGGAAACAACGATCTCAACTATGAGTTTCGGTCGTCCCGTAAGCATACCTGACTCGCGTGAGTCGAAGGAAGTAAAGAACTTGGCTGGGCTCCATTCATTTCTGTCCCTAATGAGAAAACCTTGGTCTGGCCACCATCTGTTAATCCACATTTTGACTGCTTCCTTCACTTCCCACTCGACGGGGCCTGTCGTTGCACCAACCCCTCCAATATCTGCTGTGTCGAGTTGATCCATCCACCATGGCTGGTTGTTCCATGTAAGGTTGTACTCATACCAAGAAGGATTTTCCCAAGGCCCCCACACAGCGTAGACTTCGTATGTTCTCTGTCCCATTGGTACCTTTGTTGCATTAAGTACCAGCCTCGCTGACCGAACGCTGCCGTACGGTAGCTCAGAGAGATCGAATTTGATGAAAGCCCGCTGGTTGCCCTCTGGTGTTGAGCCTAGCAATAGAAAGGATGAGTTCCCAAAGTTTGTATCACGGTATAGTCCCCTCTCGTCTATGTAGGCGTCCTCTATAGCTTCGAGCTCATAGGTCTCGACGACTGTTTGAGCGTTCACACTCGTTGGCATGACAGCGAAGATACTCAATAGGAATAGCGCTGAGAGAAGCAATGCTGAAGTTTTTCTCGTATTTCCAAGCAATTTTTCTCTCTCCCATCTATTTGTCGGTGTATTTCCCTACCCCTCCGAAACATTTATTCCTAGTGTCACTGGTTCCGAGAGGGATTCAGTTACGTAAATTTAAATATCCTTCGTGGACGTTTACGAGGCTTGAGAGTGTAGACGTGAAACAGACAAGATACGTTGATATTGCGGTCCCACTCTTAATCCCTCTCTTCGTGTTGCTGTCCACATCTATGATAGACGCTACAAATGCCAACGTGGGGGTTGAAAGGTTTATTGGTGAGGAAGAAGTTGCTCCTGGAGACGAATTGAATGTTAGCCTGAACATCTCTGTGAGTAGGGATGTTAGGGCGATATTACTAACCGAAAAATTGCCACCGGGATTTAATATCACAGCATCGAATCCAACTCCTTCCTCAGATCATAATATCACCACCGGCGAGGTGAAATGGCTTTTCATCAGCCATATGTGGGTAAGTAACGCAACGATAACCTACACCGTTAAGGTTTCCGTCAACATAGCCGAGGGCGTCTACCATATTGAGGGGTACTGGCGCGTTGTCAACAGCACCGGGAATATTATTCCCGGAGAGACCGCTTCCACCGAAGTTCGAGTTGAAAAACTGAGGAGCACTATATCTATATCGGTATCTCCATCAAAGGTCAAGGTTAGCGAGCCGATCACCGTCACAGGTTCAATCTCCCCAATACGACCTAATGTGAATGTTACTTTAGCGTACGTGAAACCAGACAGCTCAGTCTATAAAAGAAATGTCACAACCTCTTCGGACGGCGAATTCATGTACACCTACAATGTGGACATAGATGGATCGTGGAGCGTTGCCGCAAGCTGGTTAGGAGATTCGCGTTACAAAGGTGCCGATAGCCCACGTGTTTCGTTTGCAGTGGAACCTTTGATGGGGCAGTGGCTAACATATGCTATAACTGCCACGATACTCATTCCAGTTTTGAGCGCCGTCATATTACTGCGAAAAAGGAAGCGATCTGCCTAAAGAGATCCACAAACCTTTTGGCAACCATCTTAAGGTAGAAGACTGAAGCTAAGTGCGTCGTCATGCATAGACACCTTCGCGTAGTATGGGTAATCCCATAGGCATATTGTTCAAGATTTTCTGGCACGGCTAGTGTTAACCTGTAGATTTGACGGCGGAAGTACGGCTTAATTCGGATATCTGAGTCGGCATTATCATGGATGAAGGTCTTCTGTAAGTACGTCATAGCCAAGAATCTTTAGAAGATGGTTACGGAGATAACTATGAAGGCTTTCTTACACAACCTCGCTATTGAAGTGATAAGAACAAAATGGAAAGAAGAGAAAGCAAGATAAGAATTCATTCAAAACCTACCTAAAATATTTATGCAACAAGCAATCCCCGTTGCAGGGATGGTACTTGTGCTTCAGCCCCGGGGAACGAAGAACCAGGGCAAAGAGGAAAGCTGGTTGGCCTACTAAGATGATTTTTTCAGTTTTGGCGGCATCCTCCGTTGCATCACTGGTTTTCTTTCCGCAGATTTTTCCTTCTCCTAAGAACCTGCATCTGTATGATGCTAGAGAGGCTGTTAAGAATACTTTTGAGCGTCTGTCACACTTGTCCACATCCATCCTCCCACCTATACCAGCCACTATTAATCTCAGTTTTGAAAAGGTGAGACATTTTTGTGAAGGAGCCGTCAAGGATGAAGAACGAGATAGTTACGTGAAAAACGCCCCTGCGATAGCCAAAACCGTCGAACAGATATGCGGATACACTACCCGCCCTCCTGGCTACATTGAAACAAGAAATGCAGAATATGCGGATGAAAAAGATGGGTTAGAGAAATACGATTCGATTCCAGCAGATTACTATGCTAAGGCTATTAGACGCCCGTTTCACGGTTACTGGCACCGACGACGTTACTCTCTCGTATTACATATTCTGGAACCACACGTTAAGAATCCTACGCTAATATTAGATTTGGGTTGCGATTCCGGCCTTTTCACAGGTATGCTTCCGGGACAGCCAGTAGGTCTAGATGTCTCAAAACACTTTGTAGACTTCGCTCACAAGTCTTTTGGAAACCGGATTCCTTTTCTTGTCGGGAATGCACAAGAGCTCCCATTTAAGGACGAATCCTTTGAGGCGGTTACCTGTCTCGAAACCCTAGAACATGTCCCGAATCCAAATGCTACACTAAGAGAGATCAGTAGAGTACTCAAGAAAGGTGGCTATGCCACAATCCTAGTGCCAAATGAAGCTAATCTTCTGTTTCATCTAATTTGGTGGATTTGGAATAAGATTGGAAGGGGTAAAGTATGGCGGGAGACTCATATCACGGACTTTACTCCGGCACTAATTACAGAGATGATGCAGAAACACCTAAAAATTGAAGATATGCAATTTTGTCACTTTCAAATGCTCATAATTGTTAAGGGACGAAAGAGGCGTAACATCAAACCATGGATAGAATAGGACTGGCTCATGTAACCAATCCTCACTACTTGTCAGCAATCATATTGGTGATTTCAATAACTCTTTTCTTCTATTATCTCCCGTTGACAGATCAACAAAACAATCTTCTTTCAATAGCGGATATCAAAGGAAGCAATAAGCCAGCTCTTTTAGGATTTGTAATGAGAGGGCCTCAAACGTCCTCTACTTATCTGGAACTAAATCTATATTGGTATTCGGACCAGCCTTTGGACCGGGATTATAAAGTTTTTACATGGTTTACTGATCCTGACTCTAAGGAAATATTAATCAACTGCGATCATTGGCCAACTATACCTACTACGAAATGGAGGGGGTTAATCAAAGATAGCCCTCATTACGTTATATTACCTTCAAATATGACTCCAAGCGATTATCCCGGACTGAGGCATTTCAATCTAATCATAGGATTGTATGATGCCAACAATAATCAGAGAGCTGAATTGGCCAATGAAAACTTGAAATGCATAGATCCATATGCTTACGATGTAGGGTCAGTCACTGTCTGCTCAGCCGATGTACATAGGTATTTTATCCAAAGTTGCAGTATTCTGATATTCTTGATTCCTCTTTTCGTCTATTTTCTAGTACAGTTCAGGATCGACAATAAAAAAGCCTGGGCAAATATACTATTTGGTTCATCTTTGATTACCTTAATGGCTATTTATCCAATAGGTATGTCATATTCCCAGGCTCCCCTAAGATATCTATTCAGTATTGCAGTTCAGACGGCAATTGCTATCTTAATCTCCTCTATATGGTACATTAGTGGAGAAAAATATTTGGCAGCAGTCTTCCACTTGACATTACTCACGCTTCTTGGCGGATTGTTCATTATCAGCAAGCTGACATTTCCACTTGGGGAAGGCGATATTAACCACCACATGGCCATCGTTCTAAATGTTTTGAATGGCGGAATATTAACTGATCCTTTGTTTAGGGGTGAGCCGAATTGGTATTCCAACGGATTTCATTCACTGATAGCGATTTTCAGCACACTTTTTCATATAGATTTTCGCATTTTGATGATCTTTTTACCTCCCTTCATTCGTTCTTCAACTGTGATCGCACTTTATTTTCTCGGGCGATACTTAGTTGATGAAAGATTCGGACTCCTATTTTCTTTCCTGGGTACATTCTTCAATTCTTGGAGTGCACACTATGGTCTTCAAGCGCTCCCGAAAGGATTTCTTGTATTCACACCATTAATCATATACACCTATCTGAAGTCTGATGTAGGTTTGAGGCGCTACGCTGTCTTTGCTGGACTTTTATTACTTGCTCAAGCATGGACGCACACATTGATTTTTCTGAACATATTTTTGGCTTTAATGGTTGATACGTTCACCAAGCTTGTTATCAACAGACAAAAAGCCAAAATGTGCGATTTCTTGGTACATACTGCTTTGGTTTTTGGTCCCAGTTTAGTCTTTGAACTGTCTCTTTTGGTCCCTCTATGGATGAAATATCACGGCGTGATACAAAATGATATCTTTTTAAGGTTCTTCCGCTCTTCAGACTTTGATCCCAACTTTTTCCTAAATCTTAAAGGATTCTGGCCAAATTCGATATTGTCGATAGGTACCTTTGTGGGATTAATTCTATGGCTTATAACAAGGGAGAGATTTGATTTTATGACCATCTTTTTCTTCGTCACAATTGCACTCCGTTTTTCCTATCTGATCACTTTTCCAAGTCCCATCAATGTCCTTGTCTCGGTAGTCTTGGACTACAATTATGCCATTGCTGTTCTTTCCTCGTTCTTTAGTGCTTATCTTGTCTTCTCATCTGTAAAGATTCTAGAAGGTTCACCTCATTACGGCGGCAAACATGTCGCAGATTTGCTCTCTCTTCCTGAAAAAACAAGAAAATCCATCTCTCATAACGGAAAAATGATCCCCATACTAACTATCTTATTAGCGAGTACTGGACAAGTTTATGATTACGTCGGGATGGGACTAAACATGTATCAACATAACATACGCTTTTTACCCCCAGACATGGTTTATCCATTATGTGAGTGGATTGAACTAACTACAGCCTCTGATAGCGTATTCCTAGCTAATACCTTTTGGTCTACAGCCATCTCGTCACTCACTGGGAGAAAAGTCGTTACCATGGATGCAGGTCACTCGAATCCCTATGTCAACATGGAGAAACGGAACTCTGAAGGAATGGAAGTGTTCTCCAGCACCAATCAGACCAGGATCGTGGAGATCTTGAAGAAATTTTCAGTTAACTACATCGTGGTTGACTATGAACTTACCGGAACACCTGATAACTTAAAGGATGTTGACTTTCTGACACTTGTGTATCATGACCACCACTTTAACGTTTACCAAGTATACATGTCAAAGTAGTTGTTCTGCAAAACACGTAGTCATCTTTCCAATTCGATTCACCCTGATATTATAGACAATCGATAGAACTATTCAATCTGCAGTCTAGATTCCTACCAGAAAATATAGATAGCAAAACGTACTTGAAAAGAGTGCATCCGCTGATAGATAGAGACACAAAGGACCGGCACATCAAAGGAGCGAGAATCGTTGATGGAATTCGCATAGTAAGATGGTTCATTCGGTGGTGAATCTTGTCGCTCATATCCCTATGGGCTTAAAGATTAAAGGATGCTTCCTCTGGCCTTGGGGGCTCATGAAAGAGAAGTCTTTGAACGGACACCGCTGTTAAGCAAGTCTAATGGCTTTGAGTTCGGCATATAGAGTCTTTAGGTAGCACAAAAGCTGGGGTTTGAAATAACTGAGATGCCAATAACCTTCATCAATCGAAAATATGGAAAATCGGAGCTCTCCTCTACTGCGATCCTCGGCTTTGCCGAAAACATCTTGAAGATGAGTCTATGGCGATCTCAATTCAGGCATGCATGGCTTCCAAGTTAGGCGAGTTTTGAAAACTTAGACCTCTATCGCACGCGCTCTCGTTTGCACTGAAATGATGGATCAGTGGAAGATATGTGGCAACTTCTACCATGCTGATTCCAGTTTTGAGCGCTGTGATAAATTGCGATCCAGTTAGAAAGGACACGACTAACCTTTCGCTGTGGGCTTTATGGTAAGAAGAGCGAGACCAAATGAACAATGGTATTTGGTTACCTCGGTGTGACGGTGGAAGCCCTCAAACTCAGTGAAGAGATACATGAGCTTCAAGGTCTCTTTGCGGACTGAAAGGATGATCAGATTCTGTAGTCAGCTATCAGTTCACTTATCAATCGTACTTTTTCAATGTCCCCATCTGGAGGCAGCATATCGGATATTCCGAGAATTACGTGAGGAACGAAGAGATCAGTTATCCTATTTACGAGGGCTTTCAGCTCCTCATCTTTAACCGAAGGTAGAAAGTGAATCGCAGGGATCCCGTCGATTAGAATCATGTCATTCAGGCCTTGCTTAAGTTCCTCAAGGGTCACGTTTCCTTGGGGTTCGGGTGGGACGCACTCGAGCCCGTCAAGACCTGTCTCCCGTGCAAAGGGCAGAACTTGCCTTACCTTTCCATCCCAATGTGAGGTGCAGAACTTCCCAACTTCATGAAGTTCGCTTGTTCTACGTTGATAATAGGGGAGCATGTATCTCTTGAATAAGGGTGGCGGGCATAAACCTTCATCTATGTTGTCGCCAAAATTGACTATCTTGAAGGGAGTCTTTCTAGTTAAGCTGAACCTTTTATCATCGTTCTCGTCAAAGGCTTGGAGCATCTCTTCAACTTCTTCACGATGCTTCCAGATGGCGATCACGCCCCTCTGAAACCCCATGTAGACGATGAAGAGTCTTTGGACGGCTCCCCAAGGAACAGTCACGATGGGCTCAGAACGGTTGCCCACTAATTTTTCCCTCTCCTCGTAAAGGCCTTTGTCAAATTCGAAACTCTGATGGTCTAGAATAAACTTGAGTACGTCAAAGTCTTCAACCGTCTTCAGAAAGTACTCGATTCGTAGGCTAGCGGTTCCGTACTCCGTCTTTCTCTCAACTTGAGTGAGGTTGCCCTTCGGCGTCTCATACTTCGAATAAACGTGGTCTCCAACTTCCTTCACTCGGAGCTGAACTTTATCACCTTCGATGCATTTTAGTGTATCGTTAAAGTAATGGTAAGCGCGCGGCGACGCCCCGAGATCATCATATATCTCCAAGACGCCCAAACCTTCATATCTTTTGGGAAGGGTTCCCCTAGCCTTGTTTACATCGTACCAATGGTGCAGTCTTGGCTGCCATATCAGACGATCCGCTTTTCTCCGGTCGAAGACGGTCATGGTACGTTCGCGGTTATCCATTAGCTTCTCACCACTATCCTGCCTTCGTATGATGACGGATCACTCGCTTAAGATAATCTGTAGGTTAAAATAGTTATTATTCCGTTCCCAATACATCTATATCGGAGTTGACTTGAGATGGCTAAGCGAACCTTGAGAGTTTCAAAAATCAAGGAGGGCACGGTTATTGATCATGTAACGCGTGGACATGCCTTAGATGTGATAAAAATCCTGGGTATTTATGGTCGTTCAGGAGGAGTAGTGACGATCGCCATGAATGTCCCCAGCAAAAAACTCGAGGTTAAGGATGTGGTCAAGATTGAAGGGAGAGAGCTTAACCCGGATGAAGTGGATAAGATTGCGCTCCTAGCTCCTCATGCCACGATAAACATCATACGGAATTACAGGGTTACTGAGAAGCAGCGGGTTAAGCTGCCATCCGTGATCTATGGAATCCTCAAATGCACAAATCCAACATGCATCTCAAACAGCCAAGAGCCCGTTGAGGCGGTCTTTTATATTGAAAAGGAGGATCCCTTAAGGCTGAGATGCCACTACTGTGGCCAAGTAATGGAAAGAGACGACGTTCTAAAACAGTTCTAGCAGATTTCGGTTTCAGAATTGAATAAGGTTTGTTAGGTAAGGAATAGGAACATAGAGCCATATGTACACGGCGAGCAATAACAGGGCGACGGACGTGATGATCAAGATCCAGTCACCCCTCTTCATCTCTAGGACGTAAAGATTGGTTCGTTTTGTGATTGCGCCCCAAGCTCTAGATTCCATCGCCTCTGCGAGCTCAAGGCTTCTACGGATGGCGCTCACAATAAGCGGAATCAGTATTGGAATATAGTTCCTTATTCTGTTGATGAAGTTTCCCCTCTCAAGTTCCAAGCCTCTAGCCTTCTGGGCGTCCATGATCGTCTGAGCTTCTTCGGCTAGGACTGGAACGAAACGTATGGCAGTTGTAAAGGCGAAACAAAACTCGTAGGGGACGCCGCTCTGTTCTAGGGCTATTCCGAGGTGATCAGGCGATGTTGTAAGAAAGAAGATCGAGAAGGACTCGATCAAGACTACAAAACGAACCGTCATAGCGAGTGAACGCTCAAAGAGCCAAGCCAAAGACTCGTAACCGCCGTAGAAATAGAATGAAAGCCAGTTCGTTAAGAAGATAAAAGCTACAAATAGGGCAGAGCCCTTCATAGAACGGATCCATTCCTTCTGGACACGTGCAGCCAACACGAGCGGTACCTGAACAGCAAATAGGACTAACAAGGGTAGCAACTGATTGAAAAGGACAGCGATGGCGAATATGATGGAGACGTAGAGGAACTTGACCCTTGGGTCAAGCTCATGAATCGGGGAAGATACCTTTCTGAACCTGAAGCCGTCAAACATGCTCATTTTGTCTTCCCAAGCCTTTCAAGCAGAACTCTACTAGCATCATAAATGTCTACAACTTCTCTGGGCATATCTAGGTCTGCAAGGTTGACGAAGATTCTGGCTAC
>Ga0315314_1001276_pt1 | contig 23224 bp, 23 predicted proteins | sample TDP9_MG_FD_203631 | JGI IMG/M metagenome (GOLD analysis project Ga0315314, IMG submission 203631) | Freshwater sediment microbial communities from Lake Towuti, South Sulawesi, Indonesia - TDP9 | ecosystem: Environmental > Aquatic > Freshwater > Lake > Sediment | place: Indonesia: South Sulawesi... | reverse complement strand
TCTCCAATATCGGCTGCCGGTAGGTTTTGAGCGTCAATCTTGACTATAGCCAGGTCAGTAAGCGGGTCGGTGCTTACTGCCTGTGCCGGGAAGGTGCTACCATCGTCCAGGGTTATGGTGATAGTTTTAGCTCCGGCGACTACATGATTATTGGTTACGATAATTCCATCCTGGTTTATAATCCACCCCGAGCCAGCAGCGATATCAGTCTTGATAGCCACTACCGAAGGCTTGACCTTAGCCACTACTGCAACATAATCGGGTAACCGTGGAGCGTTACCCTCAGTTGATGGTGGGCTCCAGTTGGGGGCAATTGGGGTGGTAGAGGGAGGAATAGTTGGTGGAGTCTCTGCCGGGGGTGGTAAAATAGCTACATTAGGCAGTAGGGAACAGCTAACGCCCAAAGCGAGGGATAAGACGAGGATAAGGGAAACGACTAAATATTTTATCTTTGCCCGTTTCATTGCCTTTCAATTATAGCATACAGGTAAAACTAGAGCAAAAATTATTATCCCCCTCCTTTGAAAGGAGGGGGATAATTGGTTATGCCAGAGAGGTAAATCTACCCTATTTATGCCTCGGTTACCTTGGGTAGTGAAGCCAGCGCCTCCTTTACCTTTTCCGCAGGATATTCGAAATCCTGCAACCTGCCGGAGAGGTACTCATCATAGGCAGCCAGGTCGAAGTGCCCGTGGCCGCTATGGGCTATCAGGATGGTCTTTGATTCCCCCGATTCTTTGTATTTGAGGGCTTCATCAATGGCTACCCTGAGGTCATGGCATGGCTCTGGGGCGGTAATAATGCCCTCAGTTCGGGCAAACTTTACTCCAGCCTCAAAGACAGGGATTTGATACTCAGCCCTGGCCTCAATTAAGCCCAGCCGGTAGAGGTGGCAGACGATGGGCGCCATACCGTGGTAGCGCAGCCCACCAGCGTGGATTGGGGATGGGATAAAATCATGGCCAAGGGTGTACATCTTAAGTATGGGAGCCAGGCCAGCGATATCCCCGTAGTCCCAGGTATAGGGACCCTTGGTCAGGCTGGGGCAGGCTTGAGGCTCAACACAGATGATGCGCATATCCGGTTTCTTGCCACTGAGCTTGTCTCTAATCCAGGGCAGGAACTGCCCGGCGAAGTTTGAACCGCCACCAACACAGCCGATGATGATATCGGGGTAGGCGTCTGCCATCTCCATCTGCTTCCTTGTCTCTTCCCCAATGATGGTCTGGTGGAGCAGGACATGGTTAGCGACGCTACCTATGGAGTACTTGGTATCATCACGGGCGAAGGCATCCTCACAGGCTTCGCTGATGGCAATCCCTAAACTTCCAGGATGCTTAGGATTCTCAGCTAGAAAACGTCGTCCGACCTCAGTGTCCTCACTGGGGCTGGGTACAACCTTAGCCCCCCAGGTCTCCATCAGGATGCGGCGATAGGGCTTCTGGTGATAGCTTACTCTGACCATATAGACCTTACATTCCAGACCGAAGAAGGTGCAGCCCAGAGCCAAAGCGCTCCCCCACTGCCCGGCACCGGTCTCAGTGGTCATGCGCTTGAACCCCTCTTTCTTGGCATAGTAGGCTTGAGGAATAGCGGTGTTAGGCTTGTGACTGCCCGCCTGGCTGGTACCCTCGTATTTGTAGAAAATCTTGGCTGGTGTATCCAGAGCCTTTTCTAGACGATATGCCCGGTGCAAAGCTGTCGGTCGGTAAGTGCGGTAAGCAGCCTGCACCTCTTCGGGAATTTCAATGTAGCGCTCTTTACTGAACTCCTGCTCATTAATAGCCTCAGGGAAGAGAGGAGGGGGTAGGCGAGTAGGCTCTTTAGTGACGGGATGCCGTATAGGTGGTAGCGGCTCAGGTAAGTCAGCCTGAATGTTGTACCAGTGGGTTGGTATGTCCTTCTGGTCAAGAAAGTATATTGTTCGTTCCATTTGTCCTCCTTTCAATTTATATCAAATTTAAAGCCTGGCGCAGGTTTAGGGTAAAAGATTTAAGAGAAGATAAGGTGGCATCCTCTTCAATTAATTGGATAAGGCGGCTGCCGACAATGACGCCGTCAGCCATTCTAGCTACTCGCTTGGCTTGTTCTGGGTTAGCCACACCAAAGCCGACGCAGAGCGGCTTACGTGTCCGTTGCCTAACTCGGTTGACAAAGTCCTCTAGCTCCGGGGGCAGACTCCGCCTGGCTCCGGTAACACCGGTGACGGAAATCAGATAGATAAATCCGTGAGACTTTTCGGCGACCAGTGAGATGCGTCCCTCGGTGCTGGTGGGGGCTAGGAGATATATCAGGTCAAGGTTAAACTTCTTGGCGCTTGCTTCCAGCTCAGCCCCTTCTTCTGGGGGTAAATCAGGGACTATTAGGCCATCAATCCCGGCTTTAGCCGAAGCCTGACAGAAAGCCTCCAGCCCAAAACTGAGTATCGGGTTATAATAGCTCATAAATACTAGAGGTGTAGTTATCTTTTGGCGTAGCTGGTGAGCTGCCTCTAGACAGATTTGCGGGGTAATCCCTTGCTGGAGGGCTTGATAGCTTGCCTTCTGTATGGTGGCGCCATCAGCTAGAGGGTCGGAGAAGGGGATGCCTAGCTCAATAATATCGCAGCCGTTATTGGCTAAGACATTGGCTACCTCATAGGTTGTTTCTAAGCTGGGGTAGCCTACGGTGAGGTAGGCAATCAGCGCCTTGTATCCAGGTGTAAAAACAGATGCAATACGGCTCATAATTCCATTCCTATGGCTTTAGCTACAATGTCTAGGTCTTTATCGCCTCGACCGGAAAGGTTGATAACAATAAGCTGGTTTCTAGGCAAATCGGCGGCTAGTTTAGCTGCATAGTAGATAGCATGGGCAGGTTCTAGCGCTGGAATAATCCCCTCGGTGTGGCACAGGAGCCTGAAGCCGTCTAAGGCTTGGGCATCGGTGACTGCCACATAGGTAGCCCGACCGATATCTTTATAGTAGCTGTGCTCAGGTCCTACCCCGGGATAATCCAGCCCCGGGGCAATACTGTGGGTTGCCATTATCTGTCCATTTTTGTCCTGCAACAGATGTGCCTTAGTCCCATGTAGCACCCCAGTCCTGCCGGCTACTAGTGAGGCGGCGTGGAGGTTAGTCTCCAGCCCTTGCCCAGCGGCTTCAACACCGATAAATTTGACACTTTTGTCGTGGAAGAAAGGGTGAAATAGACCCATGGCATTGCTACCGCCGCCGATACAGGCGACCAGGTAGTCTGGCAGGCGGTGATACATCATCATGACTTGCTCTTTTGTTTCCTTTCCGATTATCGCTTGAAAGTCGCGGACAATCATGGGATAGGGGTGGGGACCAACTACTGAGCCAAGAAGGTAGTAGGTGTTGTGGATGTTAGTTACCCAGTCCCGAATAGTCTCGTTGATGGCATCCTTTAGGGTGTGGCTGCCTGAGGATACCGGGCACACCTCGGCACCTAATAGTTTCATTCGGAAGACGTTGGATGACTGGCGCTTAATATCCTCTTCACCCATATATATGATGCATTCAAGACCTAGCATGGCACATACTGTAGCCACTGCCACCCCGTGTTGACCGGCGCCGGTCTCGGCGATGACTCGGGTCTTGCCCATCCGTTTAGCCAGCAGCCCTTGACCTACGGCGTTATTAATCTTGTGAGCCCCAGTGTGAGCCAGGTCTTCACGCTTGAGTAGGATGGTAGCCCCGCCTATTTTGGCTGAGAGCTGTTGAGCTGGGTATAGGGGGGTAGGGCGACCAATATACTCTCGGCACAACTGGTGGAATTCCTGTTGGAAATCTGGGTCAGCCTGAGCCTCAAGGTAGGCTTGCTCTAGCTCATCAAGGGCTGGCATTAATGTCTCGGGGACGAACTTGCCCCCAAACTGCCCGAAATAGCCACGGGAGTCAGGTAACTGCCTATCTTTTACCCTCATCTGCCCTCCTTACTGCTTCAATGAAAGCCCTGATTTTGACTATATCCTTAACGCCGCCTACTTCCACACCTGAGGAAACATCCACCCCCCATGGTGCCACCATCTCAATTACCTGGTCTACATTCTCCGGGGTAAGACCGCCGGCGATAATCACCGGGAATCGTTCGGCTACCTGCCGAGCCAGCCTCCAGTCAAAGGTTGTTCCTGTCCCGCCATACTTGTCTTTAACCTGGGAATCAAGGAGATAGAGGTGCCTTTGGCTGGAGAGCATCCTTGTCCCGTTTGCCAAATAGGCGCCGATTTGTTCCGGTTGCTGTCCAGCCCTTATCCGGACTGCCTTAATTAGTGGCTTGGTAATCTGGCGGCAATACTCCCAGGGCTCGTCGCCGCTTAATTGAACCCAGTCCAAATCGCAGGAACTGGCAATCATATTTACCTCAGAGGCGGGCATATTGACAAAAACGCCGACTATGCTGATAGCCTGGCTACAACTCTTGACGGCGCTAACTATCTCACGAGCCTGGGTGGGGGTCACCCGCCGCTGGCTGGGAGCAAAGACCAGCCCGATGAAGTCGCCCCCGGCTTCAATTACGGCTAAGGCGTGAGCCGTCTCTTTAATCCCACAAATCTTGACCCGGGTCATATTATTAGCTCCCTGACTTTGGTCACTATATCCTCGGCGGTAACCAGAGCTTCGCCGACCAAAACGGCATTAACCCCCCACCCCTTCAGCTTTTTTACGTCACTTCGGCTCCTGATGCCGCTTTCACTAACTATAATCTTTCCTCGGGGGATGAGGGGCAGTAATCGGTGGGTGGTGTTAATGTCGATGATAAAGGTGGTGAGGTCTCGGTTATTGATGCCGATGATTTTGGCTTGGCTGCGGAGGGCTCTTTCTACCTCACCTTCATTGTGAACTTCAACCAGACAGCTTAGCCCGAGTTTGTGGCTCAGGGAAAGGAGTTCCCCAAGCTGCTCCTGGTTCAAGATGGCGACTATCAGCAGCAGGGCATCGGCACCATAAGCCCGGGACTCATAGACCTGATAGGGGTCAAAGATGAAGTCCTTCCTCAGCAGGGGAAGGTTTATTTCCTCTCTGATTGCTGCCAGATGGTTGATGCTGCCTTCAAAGTAGTTTGCCTCGGTCAATACTGAGATGGCAGCCGCACCGCCTTGAGCATATTTTTTGGCGAGCTCAACCGGGTCAAAATTGGGGCAGAGGATACCCCGTGACGGGGAGGCTCGTTTTACCTCAGCAATTAACCGGGTCTGGGTACCCTCAAGGGCGCGGGCAAAATCAATTGTTGCCTCCTGTAAGGCAATGCGCTCCTTCAGGTAGGATAGAGGCATGCTCTTCTTCCTCTGTTCACCTTCCTCTCTTTTTTGAGCCACAATTCTATTTAGCATCTCTTTCCCCGAAGTAAGTCTAACTCAGGCTCTGACTGAGCCTGACCAAGGCGTTAAGTTTTTCCAGGGCTTGTCCACTATCAATCGCCTCTTCAGCAAGACGAGCCGCCTGTTTGAGGTCTGATGCCCGATTACCGGCGACCAATGCTGCTGCCGCATTCATAACGGCTACGTCCCGCTTGGGTCCTGGCTCTCCGCTTAAGATGGAGCGTAGTATTTGGGCGTTATCTTCAGGCGTGCCACCCTTAATTTGGGTCAGTTTTGCCTCTTTGAAGCCAAAATACTGGGGTGAAACTTCATAGGCGGGCAATACCCCGCTTTCATTGACCTCCCACACCAGTGACTTGGCACTGATTGAGATTTCGTCCATGCCGTCGGTGCCATGGACTACTAGGGCGTGTCTGGTGCCCAGGTGGTGGAGGACGAGGGCAATCTTTTCTCCTAGCTCCGTGGTGGCAACACCGATGACTTGGAACTGAGCCCGGGCGGGGTTGGTCAGGGGTCCGAGGATATTAAAGACGGTGCGGATGCCAATCTCACGGCGGGGAGTGGTGGCATACTTCATCGCCGGGTGGAAGATGGGGGCAAACATAAAGCCAATGCCTATGGTCTCTAGGCATTTGGCTACCGCTTCAGCCCCGAGGTCAATTTTAACTCCACAGGCTTCAAGGACATCGGCACTGCCACAGTGGCTACTCATCGCTCGGTTACCGTGTTTGGCTACCTTGAGCCCCGAACCGGCAGCAATAAAGGCGGCGGCGGTGGAGATATTAAAGCTGGAGGAGTTATCGCCCCCAGTGCCGCAGGTATCAACCACCGGCGGGGTCACCATCACCGGGATTGCCTTTGCCCGCATGACGCTAGCCAGTCCAGCAATCTCATCTACCGTCTCGCCTTTGATTCTGAGGGCAGTAATAAAGGCAGCAATCTGAGCCGGGGTTGCCTCACCGCTCATTATTTCCTCCATTACCCCGGCCGCCTGCTCAAAGCTGAGCGAGTGCCCACTAACGATAGTTTCAATAGCCTCACGAATCATTATTCTTTAACTCCACTATATTTTGTTCGCCCTCCAAAACAAATGCTCCTACATCAATGTGCCTTTCAAGATATAAGTAGCTGACCCAAGTGTGTTTATAAATATCTTTATACTTTACAGCAATAACCCCTGGGTCATCGTACTTAATATGCTCTCTCAATTCTGGTAGCCACCCCTCTACTTCTTCTCCTTCCCTAGGTACCCCTACGTCAAGTTTGCTTATACTGGCTTCCCACTCTTGATCACATGCTAGATAACCTTTAGTGTCAGATGGGTGGATTTTCATTGAATGCCATAGGGATGCCTCTAGATTTATCGCAGGCCCCTTGCCTGCATTCCGTATTGTTACCTTGAATTCCTCAGGTGCGGACTTTCCTTGGAAGGCGTCCCACTGAAGAAGTTCGTCACATCCTAAATTTAATCTCAGTAGGAGGTAAGGTCGCGCTTCACTCAAACGTTGCTCTTTCATCTCTTCAGCCTGCTTCTTTGTTGCATCGGCAATTTCTGAAGTCCGTTTGGCATAAATGATTGTAACCAACACGAGAACAAACAATAGTGTTGCCTCTATCGCCTGTGAAGTAATAATTATCTTCTTTGAGAGTATAAAAGCTATTACTCCGGCAAAAGCAGCGATTGCGACAACTAGCCCGATTATGTCATTCCTTTTCACTTTCTATCCCCCCTTTTGTCCTTCTGATTTATAAAATTTCTGAGTAGGTCCTTGCCCACCTCGGTCATGATGGACTCGGGGTGGAACTGGACTCCTTCTACTGGAAACTGACGGTGGCGCAGCCCCATGATTATGCCATTTGACGTCCAGGCACTAACCTCAAGGCATTCGGGTAGGGCGTCACGCATCACGGCTAGAGAGTGATAGCGGATGGCGGGGAAGGGGTTGGGGAGTCCTCTAAGAACCCCCTTGCCATCGTGGTAGATAAGCGACGACTTGCCATGCTTGATTTCACCGGCACGGTCAACTCTAGCCCCGTAGCTATAGCCAATGCACTGGTGACCGAGGCAGACACCGAGGATGGGTAGCCGATTCCCAAACTGGCGGATAACTTTATTAGAGATGCCAGCCCGCTCCGGGGTACCCGGACCGGGGGAGATGACAATATGCCGGGGCGACCTAGCCTCAATTTCATCCAGGCTCACCTGGTCGTTACGAGCTACCCACACCTCCTCGCCCAGCTCGCTGAGGTACTGGAAGAGGTTATAGGTAAAGCTGTCATAATTATCTATTAGTAGGAGCATAATTAGCCTCCGTCTGGTCAATAGCGGTGAGCAGTGCCTGGGCTTTATTCAGGCTTTCCTGATATTCACGCTCGGGGATACTGTCGGCGACAATGCCAGCCCCGGCCTGAATATAGGCAATGCCGTTGGTGATAACAATGGTGCGGATAGCGATAGCCGTATCCAGATTCCCGGAGAAGTCGAAGTAGCCCACGGCTCCAGCATAGGGTCCCCGCTTATCTGGCTCCAGTTCGGCAATAATTTCCATTGCCCGAATCTTGGGAGCGCCGGAGACGGTGCCAGCAGGGAAGCCGGCACGCAGGGCATCAAACTGGGAAAGCCCAGCTTTCAACTTGCCCTGGACATGGGATACCAGGTGCATAACATGGGAATAACGTTCTACATCCATAAGCTGGGTTACCTCAACCGTGCCTGGCTGGCTGACCCGCCCAATATCGTTACGCCCCAAGTCAACCAGCATAATGTGCTCGGCGCGCTCCTTCTCATCGTTTCTGAGTTCCTTTTCCAGAGCCAAATCTTGGGCAGTGTTCTTGCCCCGGGGACGAGTACCGGCAATGGGGTGGTTAGATACCATCCCGTCTTCTACCCGCACCAGAAGCTCGGGAGAGGCGCCTATAATGTAAAAGTCGCCCAGGCGAAGATAGTACATATAGGGGGAGGGGTTGAGGGAGCGCAATGCCCGGTATATGGCGAACGGGCTGGCGCTTGTCGGCTTGGCCAGTCGCTGGGACAAGACGACCTGGATGACATCGCCGGCATAGATATAGTCTTTGGCTCGGGATACCCTAGACTCAAATTCTGCCTGGGAAAGGTTTGATGATACCGGGGACTGTGGGGTCGGAATCACCGACCGAGCCTCATCGGGAACTGGTTGTCTCAGCCTTTCCACTAGGCTGTCAATCTTGTCGGTTGCCTGACGATAGGCGGTGTCAATGCCATCATCAAGGTGGGCGTGAGAGACAATCTTAATTTTATGGGTGAGGTGGTCAAAGACAAGCAGGGTATCAGCTAGCATGAGCATGAACTCAGGAAGACCCAGCGGGTCGAGGTCGGGGGTGGGTAGTCTTTCAAAGTAGCGGGCAACCTCATAGCCGAGATAGCCGACCATTCCACCGTGGAACCGGGGCAAGCCAGTAATCGGTGCCAGTCGGAACTGGCTAAACTCCTTCTCTATCAGGAGTAAGGGATCAGTGGTATTCTCGTCCCTTGCCTTGAGGATAAGGGAGGGCTCGGTGCCAATGAAACTGTAGCGGGCTAGATGTTCCCCACCCTCAACACTCTCTAATAGGAAGGAGTAGTTACCACGAGCTATCTTGAGGTAAGCTGATACTGGTGTTTCCAGGTCAGCCATAATCTCATGGTAAACTGGCACTAGATTGCCATATTTCTTTAGCTGGCGAACCTCGTCTAGTGTTGGATAATACACTTGTTATCTCCTTAGAAAGGGTAATAAAAAATCTCCCGTCCCTTAAAGGGGCGGGAGATTGACTTCCGCGGTACCACCCTTCTTAGCCAACTCCTAATCGGAGGTAAAGGCTATCTCATTTAGGTACAGAGGTTAAAGCATTACCCCGATACCCTAGGATTTGATAACGCTTCCCCAGCGACAAAACCTACTTGCTAGCTAATTAGCTGCTTTCGGTTTGCGGCTCCCAAATCCATTCAGCTCCTGCGCCAGCATCGGCTCACACCTTACCCGACTCTCTGTGCCTCGCTTTGAAGCTTACTAGTCTTGTTCACAGCCGTTGCTCTATTCTATTGAGGAAAATGTAACATAACATTGAATATTTGTCAATAGCCGGTAAAAGGACGGACACAGGTGTGGTTGATGGTGTATAATTGATAATACTGAATTATAAGCTAGAACTCAGTAGGGAGGTGATTCAATGGCAGCCAAGGCTTTTGTTCTAATTGAAACCGCGGTGGGTAGAAACAAGGAGGTTGTTGCCGCTCTGAGTCAGCTAAAAGGAGTGAAATCGGTTGATACTGTAACTGGACCCTATGACATTATTGCCGTAATAGAAGGGAAAAACTTGAATGATGTTGGTGACTTAGTCACTGGTAAAATCCATCCCATCGCTGGCATTACCAGGACGGTCACCTGCCTAAGCATAGCCGCTGCTTAACTCGGCACATTTTGGTTTCAAATCTAGATATGTCAGTCTATGAAGAGCGGATACCATGAAGGTGGTTATCGCCCCACAGGGCTTTAAGGGGAATCTTACCGCCCTTCAAGTATCTCGGGCTATTGATAGAGGGATTAGACGTGTAATTCCTGATGTGGAGACGGCTCTGGTACCGATGGCTGATGGCGGGGAGGGAACAACACAAGCCCTGGTTGATGCTATTGGCGGGGAGATGGTGCCGGTGGAGGTAACCGACCCGATGGGAAGGCGGGTCATTGCCCACTGGGGATTTCTGAGTGATAGGGTTACCGCTGTTATTGAGATGGCGGCTGCCTCTGGTCTTAGCTTAGTCCCTCCCCAGGAGCGTAATCCGTTGTTGGCTACTACCTACGGCACTGGGGAGTTAATCCGTGATGCCCTGGAGAAAGGCTGCCGAAAATTCATCATTGGCATTGGTGGCAGTGCTACCAATGATGGTGGCGCCGGGATGGCTCAGGCCTTGGGTGTCAATTTGCTTGACGCTGAAGGGAGGTCTATCGCTCGGGGTGGGGCGGCACTAGCTGACCTAGAAAAAATCGATATTAAAACTATAGACCCGCGCCTAGCTGATTGTGATGTCCTCCTGGCGTGTGACGTTACTAATCCGCTTTGTGGTCCCCAGGGGGCATCTTGTGTTTACGGTCCCCAGAAGGGAGCTAGTGCGGAAATGGTTGCCCAGCTTGATGCGGCATTGGCTCACTATGCCGATGTTATTAAACGGGACCTCAATATTGACATTAGGGATGTTCCTGGAGCCGGGGCAGCCGGGGGGTTGGGGGCTGGGCTGATTGTTTTTCTTAAGGCTAAGGTACTACCTGGGGTGGAAGTCGTTATCCAAGCCACCGGTCTTATCGAGCATCTGAAAGACGCTGCCCTCGTCTTTACCGGTGAGGGTAGAATTGATAACCAAACAGCCTGTGGCAAGACACCGGTAGGGGTGGCCCGTAGAGCCAAGGAGTTTGGCTTACCGGTCATAGCTATCGCTGGTGAGATTGGCAGTGGTTATCAAGCGGTCTATGAGCAGGGAATAGATGCTGTTTTCAGTATTGCTCCTGGACCTATCAGCTTTAGTCAATCCACGGAGATGGCGGAAGAGCTAATCACCGATGTTGCCGAGCGCGCCATTCGATTATTCATATGTGGCCGGCAGGTCACTAAAAATCTTAAGGAGTTGAATGCCGCTGATTAGGTTACCTCAACTAGCCTGGTACGGGACTAAAGAACTTGAGCTTCCTCTACCTGATAGTTGGCGGGTAGAGTTCTATAATATGGCTGGTTTTGACCGCCCGGCGGTGAAGCCAGACGAAATTAAGGTCGCCATAGCTAATCTAATTGGCTCGCCGCCCATCAGGGAGCTTGCCCGGGGCAAGAATGAGGTTGTCATTATATTTGATGACATGACCCGGGTTACCAGGGTGGCTGAGTTAGTGCCTTTTATTCTGGAAGAGCTGGCTGAGGCTGGGGTTCGGGATGACAGGGTTCAGTTCATTTGTGCCGTCGGCACTCATATGGCGTGGGATAGGTTGAGTTTTGTTAACAAGCTTGGTGAAGCTATCTTAGCCAGATTCCCGGTTTATAATCACAATCCGTTTGATAATTGTACCTATGTTGGTACTACCAGCTATGGGACTGATATTTACATCAATGCTGAGGTAATGAAGTGCGACCTCAAGATTGCCGTCGGCTCGGTAGTCCCTCATCCCAATACCGGTTTTGGTGGCGGGGGTAAGATTATTCTCCCCGGGGTATGCTCAGTGGAAACTATTGAGCATTTTCATCGCCTGGAGGCTCAATTCAAGCAGAAATACCCCGGTAAGCTGATTTCGGGGATGGGGGTTTTTGATGATAACCCGTTGCGACGTGATATTGAGGAGGCAACTGCTCTAGCCGGTCTGGATGTAAAAATAGACTGCCTAGTTAATACCTGGGGGGAGACGGTAGCCATCTTTGCCGGTGCTCCAAAACCAACCTGGGCGGCGGCGGTTAGTCAAGCCAAGGCTCATTATCTCACCCCGGAGACAAAGGGGGAGGGGATTGTCATCGCCAACACCTTTGCCAAAGCTAATGAAGCCATTCTGGTTGGCTTGAACACTGCTTTTAGTGCCGTAGGTGATAATGGCGAAGATATTGTCCTTATCGCCAACGCTCCTGGCGGGCAGGTTACCCATTATTTACTGGGTGATTTTGGTAAAACGACCAGCGGGAAGCTGAAGTCGCTGGCTAGAGTCCCTAGGAATGTCCATCATGTGATTATCTATACCGAATACCCTGATGTTGCCGGTCGCGGGTATATTGAGGCGTCGGATAAAGTTTTGTTTGTCCATAGTTGGGATGAGGTCCTGCAGGCTCTTCAGCAATTTCACCGGGCTGGGACTAAGGTAGCGGTGCTTCCCAACGCTGAGATTCAATACTTTCTTTCCCAAGTCAAAGAAAAGGGATGAACGCTTTATTTAGTGAATTTTTAGTCAGCAATGATAAACTTCAAGTGTATAGCGGGGATAGACTAATCTTTACCTCAAGTAAGGATGGTTTATTGTCTCTACTTGAATACATGGCTAGGTTTTCCCCGCTTAAGAAGGACGTTACCGTCTTTGACCGGGTGGTTGGCAATGCCGCCGCTTTACTCCTAAAAAGAATATCTTGTGGTGAAGTTTATAGTCCTTTAGGTAGTGAACTGGCGGTTAAGACATTGCGCCGTTTTGGCATCGACTATCACTTTACTGAGGTTGTGCCCTACATACGAGGTCGTGGTCAGCAAGATATGTGCCCGATGGAGAAATTGTCATTAGGCAAGAGCCCGGAAGAGTTTTATCAGGCGTGCCTATCCTTAGATTTAAGCCATGGCTTCTAGCCTCACTGCGACCTCATTTATGGTCTGCTCAGCAGTAGATGCCCCGGCAGTTATGCCTATATGGTGTTGACCTTGTAGCCATGAGGATTGGATTTCGTCGGCGGTTTCAACAAGATAGGTCGTAATGACCTTAGAGCATAGCTGGGCAAGGCAATTGGTATTAGCACTGGTATGACTGCCGATAACCAGCATCAGGTCAACTCTACTAGCCAGCTCAAGGGCGCCCGCCTGTCGTTGTCTGATATCATGACATATAGTATCAATAATGCGTAACTCGGAGTCTTTAGCCAAGGCAGAATCAATGAGTTTCTTTACAAATTGGGTAAAGTGGGCTGGAATTTGGGTTGTCTGGGATAGAATGCCTAGGCGGCGAGGCAGCGGGTGAAGCCTGGCTATAAATCTGTCATCTAGCGTAGCCTCACCCTTACCATTAGCCCAACCAAGAACACTCTTGACTTCGGGGTGGTTAGCATCGCCATAGATGATGACAAAGAAGCCGGCTTTGGCTAGTTTTCGTGCTGCAATCTGGGCTCGGTGAACAAAAGGACAAGTAGCATTCATTAGGTTAATATTTCGGGCTCGGATTTCTGCTTCTAGTTGGGGGCTCACCCCGTGAGTGCCGATGGCTACAATATTACCCTGTACCTCATCTAGACCTCTGGCTACCCTGACCCCAATTTGAGCCAGTCTTTGTAGTACCTGTTGATTATGTACTGCTGTCCCCAGTGTTTCTATGCCACCATGCTCACGAGCAGCCTTTTCCAGGATATTAATGGCTCGCTTAACCCCGAAGCAAAGTCCTATTCCCGCCGCTTTCTCAATTCTTAGTGCCATCTAGTCTTTGCATTTAGCATAATGTCCTCGATATTTAGGGGGCAAGAGTTCGGCTATATGCTCCATTATGTAATCAGCCAGCTTTGCCAGCTCTGCCTTGGTCAATTTATCACCGACCGGCGGCAAATAGAAAGGGCGACCAATGTTAACCGTTACCTTAGGGCGATGGAGTAACCCCCAGACCATGCTTTTATTAGTGGCGTGTTCCAGACCGGTAATACCTATGGGCAGAATAGGGACTCTGTTATGTAAGGCGAGCAGTGCCGAGCCTGGGTAGGCCGGTTGTAGTTGGGCAGTCCTGCTCCTCATTCCTTCGGGGAACATGGCTAGAGCTTGACCACTGTCCAGAATTTGGTTTGCCAGCTCTAATGCCTTTCTATCCATTCCGCCTCTACGCACCGGAAAGGCACCAAATGCCCATGCCAGGGGTCTTATTATCTTGGAACGAAATAGCTCCTCCTTGGCCATAAATACCACTTTCCGGTTAAGGCTGGTACTAATGAAAAATTGGTCAACATAAGTAAGGTGATTAGATACAATTAACAAAGGTCCCTGCTTAGGGACATTCTCTATCCCGTAGACCCGTCGGCGAGTTCGGAGGAATATTATTATTCTTGCCAAAACTCGGACAATGAAAGTCCACATTATTCGTTGGCTGAGGCTACGGTGAAACTGTGGCTCCATTATATCCTCGCAAAGCAAAAATGACTTTTAGATTATACCCTATGCTAGGAGCGAAAACAAATAGGTAGAGATTATTAGGCTTGATTAAAACCTTCTTTTTACTCCATAATACCAGAACGAGTATGAAAAGGTTAAGTATTAGTAAAATAAGGGGCTTACAGCAGATTTCTAATTCAGAGGGTATCTTTACTATTTCCCTATCTCTTTGAGGGCTGAAGAGTAAGTGCCAAAGGTTTGAGCATCAAACAGCACAAACACCACTTCACGGAGGGAAGTAGGGCTGCGGCTAAGAAAGGTGATAACGGCGTCAATGGCTACCTTTGAAGCCCGGTCAACCGGATAGCCATAGGCACCGGTGCTTATTGAGGGGAAGGAGATGCTATTGAGGTTGCTATCTGCGGCTAGTTTCAAGCTCTCGTGATAAGCACTGGCTAACAATTCAGGCTCTCCCTTATTACCCCCGTGCCAGATAGGACCAACGGTATGGATGACATGCTTTGCCTTGAGATTGCCCCCGGTGGTCATTACTGCCTTGCCTGTTGGTAGTCGCCCGTGTCGGGCTACAATTTGCTTACACTCCTCTAGGATGGCGGGACCTCCTGCCCGGTGGATGGCTCCATCTACGCCACCACCACCCATAAGGCTGGGGTTAGCAGCGTTAACTATGGCGTCGGTGGTCTGCTGGGTAATGTCCCCTTGAATTATGCGTAGCTTTACCTGGTTAATAGTAACTTCTGTGGCTTGCTTGTCCATAACTCAGCCTCCTCAACTATTATTACGATTGAAGTTCCTTGAGGTTCTTATAGAGTTGGAGTGATTCGGGGTTAGCCAGGGCGTCTATATTGGGGACGGGCTCGTTGTGAATTACATTCTTGACTGCCTTTTCCACCTTTTTGCCACTGATGGTATAGGGGATATCATCAATGGCTATAATCTTGGCTGGGAGGTGACGGGGGGTGGTGTTCTTCCTGATGGTGGTCTTGATCTTGTTGACCAGGTCTTCGGTTAGTTCTACCCCCTCGGCTAGCTTTACAAACAAGATAACCCGAACATCACCCTCCCAATCCTGCCCGACGACAATGCTATCTACAACCTCGTCCAGGGTCTCTACCTGGCGGTAAATCTCAGCCGTGCCAATCCTCACCCCACCCGGCTTAAGGACGGTATCGGAGCGCCCGTAGATTATAATCCCGGTATCAGTGATTTCAATATAGTCCCCGTGAGTCCAGACATCAGGGTAGACGTCAAAATAGGCGTTGTGGTATTTCTCTTTGTTCGGGTCATTCCAGAAGTAGAGGGGCATGGAAGGGTAGGGGGTGGTGACCACAAGCTCACCTTTTTGATTGACCACCGGCTTGCCTTGGGGGTCGAAGCATTGTACATTCACTCCCAAGCTTGGGGCCTGGATTTCACCAGCGTAGACCGGACCAATTGGGTTCCCCAGCATAAAGCAGCCGTTGATGTCAGTGCCCCCCGAAATAGACGCCAGGAGCACATCCTGCTTAATATCTCGATAGACAAACTCAAAGCTCTCCACAGAAAGGGGAGAGCCGGTAGAGGTGATCGTCTTCAGGCTGGTCAAGTCATATTCCTTACCCGGCTTAACCCCGCGCTTTTCCAGCTCAGCCAGATATCTGGCACTGGTCCCAAATATCGTTATCTTTTCATCCTGGGTTAGCTTCCATAGGGCTCCGGATTCAGGGTAGAAAACAGAACCATCATAGAGGACCACGGTGGCACCCAGCGCCAGGCTGCTCACCAGCCAGGTCCACATCATCCAACTGGTAGTAGTAAGGTAAACGATAACGTCTTCAGGTTTAACATCAGTATGAAGCGCCAGTTCCTTTAAATGGACGGCGAGAATCCCGGCGGTTCCCTGAACTATACACTTTGGCAGTCCAGTAGTCCCTGAAGTGTACATGATGTATACCGGGTGGTCAGAGGGGAGCTGCTCGAACTGGATTTCAAGCTCGGCTTCATTAGATAGGAAGTCCTGGTAATGAACGGAATTGGGGACTTGACTAATATCTGGCTTGTTTTCAACAAAGGGGACAACCACTACCTTCTGAATAGAAGGTAGCTCGGTTAAGATGCCGGCAACTCGTTGTAAAGAGTCAAAGGTCTTGCCATTATAAAAATAGCCGTCAGCGGTAAATAGAACCTTAGGTTCTGTCTGCCCGAAGCGGTCGAGAGCCCCTTTGGTGCCGAAGTCTGGTGAGCAGGACGACCAGATAGCTCCGATGCTGGTGCTAGCCAGCATAGCGATAACGGTTTCTATCATATTGGGCATGAACGCTGCCACTCGGTCGCTGGCTTTGATGCCCAATTCCAGTAAAGATTTTGCCAGGCGGGCTACTTGGTGATAAAGCTCGGCGTAGGTAATTCTTACCGCTTCCCGAACCTCACTTTTGAAGACGAGAGCGGTTCGGTTATCCCGGTAGCGAAGCAGATTTTCGGCAAAATTGAGGCGGGCACCCTGAAACCATTTGGTGTCCATCATCCGCCGGGCAGGGGTTATCACCGTATCATACGGTTTTGAAGCCTTAATCTGGCAAAACTCCCATACCAGCGCCCAAAAACCGGCTAGATTGTTAATTGACCAGTTATGAAGTTCATTGTAGGAAGTAAATTTTGTCCCGTATCGCTCATTAACCAGACTAATAAATCTGGTCATGTTGGCATTCCTTTTACGCTCCTCTGATGGTTGCCAAAGGGGTAACTTCATGCATTCTTGCCCTCCGTAAAGTAGTACGCATGGCGGTTCTATAACCTTTGCCATTCTAGCATTCTTTTTTTCAAAAGTGCAATGTTAGCTAATCATCGACAAGGCATAAAGGCTTGACAGATACTATATATTGTGGTATTATGACCATATAATACTATATAATGGGTATTACGATGAATTGTCCTTATTGTGGTTACTCTGATTCTAAGGTTATAGACTCTCGTGATGCGAATGAGAGCATACGCCGTCGGCGTCAGTGCTTATCTTGCGGGTCTCGTTTCACTACTTATGAGCGAGTGCAGCCGGCTAGCCTGTTTGTGATTAAGAAAGACCGGAGGCGGGAGGAGTTTAGCCGGGATAAGTTGCTAATCGGTATTCGCAAGGCTTGTGAAAAGCGCCCCCTACCTACCGGGGCTGTGGATAAGCTGGTTGATGACATAGAAGCTGAACTTTACCGCCTGGGTAAGCCAGAGATACCCAGTAGAGTTATTGGCGACATGGTAATGGAAAGGTTAAAGAGCCTGGATTACATCGCCTATATCCGTTTTGCCAGTGTCTATCGTGAGTTCGCTGACATAACTGCCCTAAAACAGGAGGTGGATACCCTACTCAGTGCTGGAGCACCTCTCCCAGCAGGTCAATTGCCCTTAATTCCTGATGACAGAGGAAAGGAACTAGCTAAGAGCCGCAGGAGGAGTCGGAAATGAATACAGCTAACGACCAAGAAAACAAATTACCCAATCGAACCCAGATTGCCAGGGCTATATTTGCTGCTGCTGAGTCTATGGGCATGGCTGATAGAAAGCTGGTTGAGCAGCTTACTGCTCAGGTGATTGACCGGCTGGAACAGCCGCAGCCCCTGCCCGGGATGGAACACCTTGTGCCCAAGCCTCGCCGGCGGCAGAAACGGTTACCCACCGGTGCTGAAATCCAAGCCGTGGTCAGAGAAATCTTAGCCGCTGAAAAACCAGCCCAGAAAGAAGAGGTCAAACCCATGGCAGAAGTGAAAGTCCAGCTTGCCCCGGGCGTTAGTCTTACCGAAAATGCGCTTCGTGTTCTGGAAAGAAGGTATTTGAAGAAGGATGCCCAGGGGGAGATTATTGAGACACCCGACGAGATGTTCCGTCGGGTGGCTAAGGCTATTGCCTCGGCTGAGCTCATCTATGACCCCAAGGCAGACGTTAAGAGTTGGGAGGAGGAGTTCTACCGATTGATGGCTAATCTAGAGTTTCTGCCTAATTCCCCGACCTTAATGAATGCCGGGAGGGAGCTGGGGCAACTGTCAGCCTGCTTTGTCCTCCCCATTGACGACTCGATGGAGTCCATATTTAATGCCGTTAAGTACACCGCTCTCATTCACAAAAGTGGTGGCGGGACTGGGTTTTCCTTCTCCAGGCTAAGACCGGAGAAGGATAGGGTTGGCTCTACTGGTGGAGTCGCCAGTGGTCCGGTCTCCTTCATGCGGGCTTTTGATGTTGCCACTGATGTCATAAAACAGGGGGGGATGCGCCGGGGGGCAAACATGGCTATCCTTAATGTTAACCACCCCGATATTATGAAGTTCATAACGGCTAAGGACGACCCAACTGCCTTTACTAACTTTAATCTGTCAGTAGCGGTAACTAATGAATTTATGGAGGCAGTCAAGGCGGGCACTGACTATGAGCTGGTAAATCCACGCACCAACCAGGTAGTCGGTAAGCTAAATGCCAAGGAGGTGTTTGACCAGATAGCGGCTATGGCGTGGAAAACCGGTGACCCAGGCGTTGTTTTCATTGACCAAATAAATCAAGACAACCCTACTCCTCAGCTGGGCAATATTGAAAGTACCAACCCTTGTGGTGAACAGCCCTTGCTTCCCTATGAGTCGTGTAATCTGGGCTCTATCAATTTAGCCAGAATGCTACGAACCAAAGATGGAACCACTGAGATTGATTATCCCAAGCTAGCCAAGACGGTGAAGGTTACGGTGAGATTCTTGGATAACGTCATTGATGTCAATAAGTTCCCGCTACCAGAGATAGCTGAAATGACCAAGAAATCCAGGAAAATAGGGCTCGGGGTAATGGGCTTTGCCGATATGCTAATCAGGCTAGGCATTGCTTACGACTCGGAAGAGGCGCTACAGGTTGCGGCTAAGGTTATGCATTTTGTCCATGAAGAGGCGTGTAAAGCCTCAGCGGGGCTGGCTAAAGAACGCGGTGCTTTTCCTGCCTTCAAGGGCAGCATCTACGACGTCCCTGATGGTCGCAAGCTAAGGAATGCCTCATGCACTACTATCGCTCCCACTGGCACCCTGAGTATAATCGCTGGCTGCTCCAGTGGCATTGAGCCCCTATTTGCCCTGAGCTACACCCGCCATATTCTGGATGGTGCCCAACTATTAGAGGTAAACCCTTATTTTGAGGAGGAGGCTAAGAGGGGAGACTTCTACTCTGAGGAGCTTATGCAACGGCTAGCTGAAGGGGCTAAGCTCCGTGATATGGATGAGGTCCCTGATGGAGTTAAACGACTATTCGTTACTGCCCATGAAATAGCGCCTGAGTGGCATGTCAGGATGCAGGCAGCCTTCCAGAAGTCAACTGACAATGCCGTCTCCAAAACGGTTAACTTCCCCCAAGAGGCGACTCGGGAAGATATAGCCGAGGTGTATATGATGGCTTACGCACAGGGACTGAAGGGGATAACTATTTACCGGGATAGGAGCCGTGAAGCCCAGGTATTAACCACCGGCAGGGTAGAGGAGGTTGAGGGTGTTGGGCTTGTCCCGAGGAAGAGACCCAAGGCGACCTCGGGGGTAATCGAAAGAGTAAATACCGGATGTGGTTATATCTATGTAACCGTGGCTTCTGATGAGCACGGAATATGCGAGGTCTTCTCCACTTTGGGTAAAGCTGGGGGCTGTGCCTCAGCCCAGCTTGAAGCCACCAGCCGGCTCATCTCTTTAGCTTTAAGGTCTGGGGTAGACGTGGCCTCAATAGTGAGGCAGCTCCGTGGTATCCGCTGCCCATCCATTGCCTGGGAAGAGAATAAAGCTATACTCTCCTGCGCTGACGCTATTGCCAGCGTGCTAGAGAAATATATAGGTGGTGAGGGTAAGCCTACGCTGGAGGATTATGGTTTAGCCAAGAACCTAGCCGGGCAGTGCCCTGATTGTGGCAACCTCCTTAGATATCAAGAAGGCTGCTACAACTGCCCCAGCTGTGGGTATACTAAGTGCTAGTAATAAGAAGAATACTGAAAATTTAAACCAGCCAGAAAGAGGAGAAAACTATGAACAAAAAAGGGATTAAGAAGATCAAATTTATGAACATGGAAGCCAGAAGGGTAGGAGGTGGGATACGAGAACTACGTCTACGTAGGGGCTTGTCGCTTGAAGAGTTTGCCTGCATGATAGATATTCCTTTCGACTATTTAGATCGCCTTGAGGAAGGCTATGAGCCCGAAGTAGAGAGGACAGTTCTTGAAAGGATTTTGGAAGTAGGGAGAGTGCGTTGCCGATACTATACGGACGAAGATATAGTAAATATATTTCTCTGTATCTCTCCACGTAATCCTCCAGAAAGCTTATTTGAACCAGGAGGTATACTATGGTAATCAATCGAACTAGTTTGGAGGTGAAGGACAGGCTCTGGCATAAAGGAGTCGAATTTGCCACATACCAAGCCCAAAAATTATTACAGGAAAGCGGAATTACGAGACCTCCGTTCCTACCAGAGCGTCTGGCTGCTCTCAGGGGAATTAAAATCCTGAAAGAGGATTTGGGCAATCTGGATAGCTTACTATTACCCTTGCGTGACGGATTTGAGATCAAGATTAATGCAACACATTCTCCCCAGAGACAGAGCTTTTCTTGTGCCCATGAAATAGGTCATACTTTTTTCTTTGAAGAAGAAGGAAAAGCTCTATTTAGAACACTGGCTAAAGAAAAAGGTGAGAAAATAAGCAAGAATTGGCTAGAAAGCTTGTGTGATATATCAGCAGCGGAATTACTTATGCCCTCGGTAATGTTCAGCCAATATGCCTCGATTTACAAATTTCATATTAGTTCGCTAGCAACCCTCAGCCGAATTTTCAATATCTCGGTAGATGCTACTGCGATTAGATTATGCGATTTTATCGCAAAGCCTTGCTTCGTAGCTCATTCCGTCATAGAAAACTCACAGGAATTAGGTAATTTAAGATTCCGCACCACGTGGTTAACTTGGTCTAGAATGCGGATGCCGTCAAAGGCAAGTCGATTATTGTTCAACCCAAAACTATTAGGCGAAAAATCTGGTATGTTAAAGGCATTTAGGTCTGATAACGCAACTTATGCACGTGAATGGATGGGCATAGTTAATTTTAGAGGCTATTGCCGAATTTGGTCACAGGGTTTTACCTCTGGATCAAATAGATTTGTAATATCTTTGATATTCCCAGAATGTGATAGCTAGAGAGGCAGTTACCTGCAGTAGGGTGTAGATGCGAGATGAAAGGAGGTGATACGATGCCAAAGAGTCCGTATGAAAAGGGGAGAGACGCGGAACTAAAAATCGCACGCTCTTTGAGAGCTAGGGGAGCTCGTGTCGAAGTAAGCAAGGGAAGCAAAGGAGCCGCGGATTTGAAGGCTACTTTCCCTACAGGCAGGAAGTGGAATATTCAGGTTAAGTCAACCGGGAAAGGAGCTCCTGCCTCAGTTTCAACAAAGAATTTAGGAAGATTAAAGCAAAGCGCAACAAAGAGCGGTGCTACACCTGTGATAGCCAAGGTTTCCCGCGGGGAAATAACATACAGTTCGGCACGTTCACAGAGAACACTTAAACCTCCTCAAAGAAAGAGGAGGTAGGTTGGTGAGTACACGAATGACAGATGAAGATAAGCTGGACGAAATAGAAAGAGTAGCTCTTGAACTGTACGAAAAATATGGAACTGGTAAGTTAATAGTAAAAACACCTCATTTTACTATTAGAGCTCATCGGCCTATAGAGCAACGTGAAATTAGCAGATATTCATTTACTGAAGCACATAAATATCTCAAGAATGCAAAGCGTAGATTTAATACTAAGACCCCTGAAGGCTATTCGGATTGTAAGGCAAACTGTCGCAATGCGCTAATGTCTACACTAGAAGCGCTAACCGGTATGAACACAATTAAGGAAGCAGCAAAAGAGCTTGCTAAGCAGGGGATACTTGGAGAACGCGAAGAGGATTTCATAGAGGCCTTTGAAAAACTGTTAGCAGCGTTACATGGTGTAGATTCAAAGAAAGGTTCACATCCTCCTATGACAAGAAATAAAAATGATGCTGAACTTGCGCTCAATCTCACAACAAGCGTAGTAAAATACATTATAAATCAAGCTATCAGACAAAGAGACTAGCTTCTGAAGGAGGAAGGATATGGCGGAAAAGCCGGCTAAACAGGAAGTAAAGGTTTCATTTCCGGAAAACCTTAGAGGTGGGGTGTATTCCAATAGCATGGTGATTACCCATACCAAAGAGGAGTTTATCCTAGATTTCATGATGATATCGCCTCCGGTTGGTTCGGTGACGGCACGGGTCGTTACCAGCCCAGGCCATCTAAAGAGGATGCTTTCTGCGCTTACGGAAAATCTGAAAAAATATGAAGCCAAGTTTGGCAAGCTGGCTGAAGCTGCCGAGCCCCCCAAACCAGCGTTGGGCTTCCACCCTCCAACAACAGAAGAGTAAAAAGTGGAATTTGTCCTGCTGTCATGCGGGAGGGTTATTCTCTGCCCTGCCTTTGAATTGCCATTAGCTAAATGACATTGGCTACCACCTAGCCAATCAGCTACGATTCTGTTTTGATAATTCCCCTTTCATTGCGCAGTGCAATCTATATTCGCAATTTTACCTCGGAGGCTTTATAATTGACTTAGTAAACATAATGAAAATGATTCGGAAGGAAGGTGATATATGGGAGATAGGACAGATAGAGTGATGATTTTTATTGATGGCAGTAACTTGTACCATTCTCTTAAGAACTTTTTTAAAAGGACTGATATAGATATTGGCAAGCTGGGTAATAAGCTGTTGGACAAGCGGCGGTTAATAAGAATCTATTACTATAATGCCAAGGTAGGACTTAAGGAAGAGCCACAGCGGTACCGCGACCAGCAGGCATTTTTTGACAGTGTCAGTGCCATACCTTACTGCGAGTTGCGTTTAGGGCGCCTGGTTTACATCAACTGGCCTAATACCCCGCCTTATGAAAAGGGGGTTGATATACAATTGGCTACCGATATAATAACTCATAGTTTTAAGAACAATTACGATGTGGCGGTTCTGGTGGCTGGCGATAATGATTACGTAGGTGCCCTTCAGGCAGTAAAGGACAACGGGA
>Ga0315314_1001275_pt1 | contig 23231 bp, 22 predicted proteins | sample TDP9_MG_FD_203631 | JGI IMG/M metagenome (GOLD analysis project Ga0315314, IMG submission 203631) | Freshwater sediment microbial communities from Lake Towuti, South Sulawesi, Indonesia - TDP9 | ecosystem: Environmental > Aquatic > Freshwater > Lake > Sediment | place: Indonesia: South Sulawesi... | reverse complement strand
TCGTATTCCTTTCCTTCCTCAAAGGGTCCAATTTTTAAGCCAGCAAGCTCAATTTCGGGGCAGTTTCTGTTTACAATAATCTTGACCGGTGTGTTCTCAAACATAAAATCCGCATCTTTGATGGATGTTGACGATTTTGCCATCAATATTTAACCCTCATTCAATGGGAGGATTGCCTAAAAGAAAGATGAAGCTGTCCAATATAAAAACTCCGCAAAACCTCCATCTCCTAGGCTTTGGTAGCGCCAACTCCCCCAAAGCGTTAAAAGATGTTACCATAAAAACCCATCTTATGGTCTGTTTCAGCCAGTTTAGGATAATACGAAAGAGGTCATCTGAAAAGAGCGTACGTTACAAACATCGTGGCGAAGAGGATGGCTATTGAGCCTATCACATTTATAAGGGTCGATAAGGATGGACCGGCTGTATCTTTACACGGGTCGCCCACCGTGTCACCGATCACTGCGGCTGCATGTATCGACGTCCCCTTTCCACCCAGGTTTCCCGCTTCTATGTATTTTTTAGCATTGTCCCATGCTGTTCCGCTGTGCATCAAAAGTAAGGCCATGGGAAGAATTGTTGCGATGTTTCCAATAATCAAGCCGCCCTCAGCCTCTGCGCCTAATATGAGCCCAACTCCTAATGGAGCAATAACTGATATGAGGGCAGGAATAAACAATCCCTTCAATGCCGCGCGGGTGCTGATATCCACGCATTTAGCGTAATCGGGGTTGGCTTTTCCAACAGATAAGCCGGGAATCTCTCTAAATTGTCTCCGTACCTCTCCAATCATCTCGAATGCGGCTTTTCCCACAGCCTTTATGAGAAATGAGCACAAGACGAAGGTTGTCATCCCGCCGATAAGCAGTCCTACAATAACCGGGGTTTTCATAAGATCGATGGTGCTTAATCCGGTCGCTTGCACATAGGCAGAAAACATGGCCACTTGTGCGAGTACCGAAGTCCCAACCGCGTAGGTCTTGCATACCGCTTTTGTTGTGTTTCCAACAGAGTCTAACGCATCCGTAACCTCTGCCACCTCAAGGCTTAACCCAGACATCTCAACAATTCCATGAGCATTATCCACAATAGGCCCATACGAGGATATTGCCATAAGCGTGGCAGTGATGGAAAGGAAACCTATCGCAGCCATTGCAATACCGTATAAGCCAGCCATTTCAAAGGAGAAGAAAACCACACCGCAGAAAATCAAGATTGGAATTGCCGTGCTCTCTAGGCCAGTGGCCAAGCCCATGAGAATGTTGGTGGCTGGTCCGGTTTGAGCTGCCTCAGCAACGGCCTTTACAGGAGGGTTATCAGTTGATGTATAGTATTCAGTGAAAAAAGCAAATAGCACAGCTGTCACTATGCCCGCCAATGTAGCATAAAATGGATTCAAATTATCGAAGAGAGTCTTTGCTAAAATGAAAGATGCGATACTCACCAAAATAGCGGCTGTAAATATTCCTCTGTTTATGGCCCTCCGGGCACTCTTATTTCTTATCCTAACAAAGAATGTGGCAAGGATGGAGGAGAAAATCCCAGCTGCCAGAACCATTAATGGGAACATAACGCTGCCCTCTCCATATTTTGTAGCCTCGTTATAACCAACAACCATAGCTGCAACAAGCGTGCATACATAAGATTGGAAAACGTCAGAGCCAGTGCCTGCTACATCGCCAACATTGTCGCCCACTTGATCCGCGATTACGGCAGGGTTCCTGGGATCATCCTCCGGTATGCCGACCTCGATCTTTCCAACTAGGTCAGCACCCATGTCTGCGGCTTTTGTGTAGATGCCGCCGCCCACTCGTGCAAATAGAGCAGTTAAAGATGCACCGAGTCCTAAGCCAACAATTTGGAATGGTTGTTCTCCAACCACATAAAAAAGAATGCTAACGCCAAATAAACCAAGTCCTGTCAAAGCCATTCCCATCACTGTTCCGCCGTGAAATGCAGTGGCGAAGGCCTTATCCAAACCAGCCCTTGCCATATGAGCAGCACGAACATTCGCTTGAATGGCAACAATCATGCCCATGTATCCCGCTAAGGCTGACAGAAACGCTCCAATGGCAAAGGTTAGCGCCGCAAAGAAACCTAAGGTTAATGCGAGGAGAATTGTTAGGATAAAAATGAAAACTGATATAGCTCTACTTTGTCGATATAGATATGCCACGGCTCCCTCTCGAATGGCTTCATGAATCTCCACCATGCGACTGGTTCCAGTTTCTTGTTTAAGGATACGCCAAGCTAAATAAACGGCAAAGAGGATGGCGGAAATCCCCGCTATTGAGGCAACTAAGGTTAGGTTCATACAGGGTTCTTCCATCCACCACCATCGTTCATGACTCCAATTCTTAGAAAGTTTCAGACACCTCACTTTTAAACTTGTCGAAACGATTCGAAAGTCAACATGATAATTCAAAAGGCTCCGTATGGTAGGTAAGCAAAGTCAAGGCGGGAGCGGCATAATGTTTAAAAGCAAAGTTTTGCAACCCAGATACACAGGTTTACATTTGTAAAGGTTGGATGAGAAATGACTGAGCGAGTTCATAGAAACTCCTCCTACCTAAACGCCAAATCCACCACTGGAACCACAACAAGAGTGAAGGACGTAAGTCCCACGAGCGGCATGTGCCCCATATGCATCCGAGACTGCCCCTTCCTCTGCGAAGTGGGGCTATCCACCTTCAGGGGAAGGGAGGCGCTTTACCCAGAGCCCGTGCAATTCGGGGCTAGCACCGCAGCGGCGCTGAAAGACTTTGGTTTAGACTGGTCTCACATCCAAATCCTCTCGTCTGTTTTCGGTGCGCAAGGAATAGAGGCGGACTCTGACGTAGCCCTCTTCGAAAACGTGAACACGGAAACTACGGTGGCGGGTATCCCCCTTAAGATCCCCATCGTGACGGGAGCCTTCGGATCCACTGAAGTGGCCCGCGTGAACTGGGACGGTTTGGCGGTCGGCGCTGCCCTCTCAGGCATTATCATAACCATCGGAGAAAACGTATGCGGCATGGACCCTGAATCGAGAATCGTAAACGGCAAGGTAACCTATTCAAGGGAGCTGAAGCGCAGGGTTGATGCCTTCCGAAAGCTTTGGGATGGAAAACACGGTGATGTGGCTGTTCAGACCAACGTGGAGGATCAGAGGCTGGGCGTTGACGTGTACGCCATATCTAAGCTAGAAGTGAACGTCATTGAGAGAAAGTGGGGTCAAGGAGCCAAAGCGATCGGGGGAGAGGTCAGAATCAGAGATCTTGACAGGGCTATCATGCTGAAAAAACGAGGATACATCGTCATCCCGGACCCAGAGGACAAGACTGTTCAGGAAGCCTTTAAAGCCGGCGTGTTCAAGTCCTTTGAGAGACACAGCCGAGTGGGCATGCCCACCGAAAAGGGTTTTCTGGAAGATATCGATTGGCTGAGGAGCCAAGGTGCCAAGCACATATTCCTAAAGACCGGCGCCTATAGGCCGTCTACTGTAGCTTACACCATGAAGTTCGCCTCTGAAGCAAAAATCGATACAGTAACCTTCGACGGCGCAGGAGGCGGAACGGGTATGAGCCCGGTGCCCATGATGGACGAAATGAGCACGCCTACCGTTTACTTGGAAGCTCAGGTTTTGAAGTGTGCGGAGATTTTGAGAAAGAAGGGCAGACGTGTGCCGGACATTGTAATGGCTGGGGGCTTCATAAAAGAGTCGCAGATATTCAAGGCCATAGCGATGAGCAATTTCGGTAACGGTCCGTACGTGAAGGCGGTTTTGATGGCGAGGTCTCCCCTCTTGGCGGTCATGAAATCTTCTTATTTCCTGGAACTGGCTGAGGCTGGCAAGCTTCCGAGAACCTTTGCGGATCGATACGGCACAACTCCAGACAAGTTCTTTGTTGTCGCGCCACAGCTAAGGGACTTTTATGGAGAGAAGTTCAAGGAAATCCCATGGGAAGCAATGGGAGTCTACACGTATTTGACCGAAAGGGTTAGGGTTGGGCTGATGCAGCTTCTGGCCGGTGCGAGAAAGTGGAAACTGGATTTGCTGGATAGAAGCGATCTTGTCTCCCTCTTGGAGAGGGCGGCAAAGACAACGGGAATCCCCTTAGTGGAAGAGACAGAAGCAGACGCCATCGAAAGGATCCTCGACTAACTTCCCCTTTTATTTTTGGATGAATCATTGGTTCCTTGAAGCCTAGCGCGCGCTTTGAATTGTAGTTTCGCGACCGCGCGGTCGTAATCTAGCTTAGACGGAGACAATTGCCCAAGAATGTTTCTTCTAAAAAGAAGGGGGTGAATCGATGATCTTACGGTGCATACGCAATCGATTCTATTTCAACTTTTAAATCATTAAACAGTCGGGAAACCTCGACGCATGCCCTCGCCGGTGGTTTGTCACCGAAATATTCTCTGTAAACTTCGTTCATGGAAGCGAATTCGTCCATATTCGCTAGGTAAACGGTGCATTTAACTACGTTACTTAGGGATGTCCCAGCCTCTTCCAATAGCGCCTTTATTTTTTCTAAAACCTGTTTTGTTTGAGTCTTAACGTCTAATTTTGGGTCGTCTCCGACCTGACCAGAAATGAATAGAAGCTGTCCGATCTTTACAGCGGGCGAATACGGGATACCCGGAATTGCTGGCGCCCTTTTTGTTGTAACTATTTCTTTTTGCACAAGACCCCCCTCACATTTTTTTGTTGTAACTATTTTTCCTCTAATCCACCTAATATTGTTTTTTGTGTTTTGAATTAAACGAGTCATGAACCGAAGAGCTACCTAAAACAAATGGAAAACCAATTATTAGAACAGTAATTTACGTTTGGGGCCGCTGCACCATATTTAGCACGGGCTAAAGTCCTTTCAATAAAGGTGCTTGCTGAATATGAGCAGATGCCAGGAACACGGTAAACGTTTCGCCTAAAATTTTATTGTTTTTGAGTCCTTAAGGCTCGGGTATACATGTTTGAGGAGACGCCCGCAATGAGACCACCAATCGCGTCGTTTGAGATTGGTCCAAGTTTCTTAAGGATTCCCGGTTTGGCTTTGTCGAATCGGATGAACTCGAAAATTCCTTTCGCTCCAGCGATGTAGTCGGCGATGGTCATTCCCAAAAGCTCATCAGCGACAAGCCCAGGGCGCCCCATGAACCTTTCTCTCGTTAGACCGGGAACTAAGCCGGATTTTGCGTCCTCTTCTAGACGGAAACATGCAACCTCCAAGCAGGAAACATTCACGTCCGACAAAGCGTCGAGGAACTCTTCTTGGAGGATTTCAGCGGCCTTCTCCTTTGTCTCTACGCCTGGGTGAGGGACAAATAGCTCGAGAGCAGCGTCTATAAGGTCCCTCAACGTTACACCCTTTTCCTCCAAATATTTCAATAACGGCGAGGTTTTAGACATCAAATTTATCACCAACCTCTTTTTCGGGGAGGTCTTTGATAAGGATTCTCCAAAACGCTTATATGTTGGTTGGATAAACCATCCAAAAGAGGTTGACTCAGTGAATCCTAAATATGTTGCCTACATTATGACGGTCATCGCAATAATTTCGGTTGCCTCTGCGGTTTATATCTATGCACATTACGAAGGGCAAATTGCCGGTTCGCGTCTCGTGATTAGTGGCTTACAAAGTGACATCGCCAACTTGCAGAGTGAACTTTACAAATATCGAAACTTGACTTTGGTGGATGACCGTGGCTACGTCCTAAATGTCACGTCCTATCCGAATAGAATTGTGTCGCTTTCACCAAGTAACACGGAAATCCTGTTTGCGGTAGGGGCGGGCGATAAGGTTGTGGGCGTAACCGATTATTGCAACTACCCATATAATTTTTCGGCTTGGATTGAGGCTGGTAACCTAACAAGTGTCGGAGATTACTGGACCCCAAACTTAGAAGCAATTGTTGAGGTCGAGCCCGACTTAATCTTAGCTGCATTCGCCCAAGAAGATGTCGTTAACACGCTGAGGAAGATGGGGTACAAGGTTTTAGTGTTAGACCCTGACAATATCGATGATATTCTCAAGGATGTTGTACTTGTAGGTAGGGCAACCGACAGAAGCATTGAGGCTGCCATACTTGTGAACAATTTGAGACATAGAATCGATACTGTGCTCAGCAAAGTATCTGGCACCGCGTCTACACCAGAAGTCTACTACGAGGTTTGGTATGATCCACTGTGGAGTGTGGGTTCAGAAAGCTGGGAACATGAACTCATCGAGAAAGCGGGGGGGATCAACATTTTTGTTGATCAAAGTCTAAAATATTTCGAGACCAGCTCCGAAGCCATCATTGAACGGGACCCCGACATAATGATATTCCCGCTCGGCCATGGAACTGGACCGCCTTTCTGGGGAAGCTTTGATCAGGTGAAGGCAAGACCTGGATGGAATGCCATAAGTGCTGTGCAAAATGATAGACTATACACAATCGATGCAGACGTCATTTCTAGGCCTGGTCCCAGAATCGTAGGCGCGTTAGAGACCCTAGCTGAGATTATCCATCCTGAACTTTTTATAGAATAATGTGTAGATGAAAGGCATTGATGAGCACAAATCGAGTTGAAACTACTTATTTCGAGCGTTTTTCTCGTTGGAAGCTGATGGTGATCATATTAACGGTTGCATTAACGCTCACAATTATTTTATCATTGAACGTGGGCTTCGCACAAATACCATTCTCTACCGTTCTGAAGATATTAGCTAAGCGAATGCCATTTCTAGGCAATCTGGTGGACACCTCGAATGTATCGCACGTTGAGGAAACAATAATAATTCAAATTCGGATGCCACGTATCCTAGCGGGTGCTTTAGTCGGTGCTGCTCTCGCTGCTGCAGGGGTTGTGTACCAAGGCATTTTTAAGAATTCTATGGCTGACCCCTATGTATTAGGTGTTTCAGCGGGTGCGGCGGTGGGAGCATCCCTAGCCATAGTTCTTGGAATAGGTTTTACGATCTTGGGCGTGAGCACTGTACCAATCTCAGCTTTCGCTGGCTCTCTTATAGCCGTATTCATAGTCTACAGTATCTCAAGGGTTGGATCGAGGGTTCCAGTGACGACGCTATTGCTTTCCGGAATAGCGGTGAGCATCTTTCTATCTGCAATCGTTGCCATTCTACAAGTTATCGCTGGTGAGAGGCTTCACATTATAGTATTCTGGCTTATGGGCGGTTTTTCTTATGTAGAGTGGAAGGACATCTGGGCGATTCTACCTCTAGTCTTCCTCGGCACGGTGGTCATCTACTTTTATGCCCGCGATCTCAACATACTTACTCTCGGAGAAGATACAGCTCAACATTTAGGCGTCGATGTTGAAAAGGTGAAAAAGTTGCTTTTGGTCTTTGGATCGTTAGTAACGGCATCAGCGGTCTCCGTCAGCGGCCTAATAGGTTTCATAGGCTTAGTAATCCCTCACATAACTAGAATCATGATCGGACCCGATCATCGTATACTTCTGCCCACCTCAATTATCGTAGGGGCCTCCTTCTTAGTCATTTGCGACGCCGTGGCACGTGTGATCGTATCACCAGTCGAGTTGCCTGTCGGCGTGATTACAGCGCTCTCAGGCGGGCCCTTCTTCATCTACCTCCTACGCAAAAAGAAGGAGAGTTACGCGATCTGACGGGGGGAAGATCATGGTAACCTTAACTATCGACGGCATCGACTGCTACTACGGGTCTGTTAAGGTTTTAGAAAACGTGCGCTTTTCAGTGAAAGAGCGAGACTTCATAGGCGTTCTTGGACCTAATGGATCTGGGAAAACGACTCTACTTAGGAGTATCAGTAGGATACTTAAACCGCATAGCGGGGTTATCTTCCTAAATGATATCGACATATACACTCTAAAAAGCGTAGAAGTTGCGAAACAAATGGCGGTTGTTCCACAAGACACCGCTATAGCCTTCAACTTTACCGCGTTAGACATCGTCCTAATGGGGCGCAATCCCCACCTAAACCGATTCCAAATGGAAAGCGAGAAGGACATAGCCATAGCAAGAAAGATCATGGAGCTCACGAACACATGGCACCTAGCGGAAAGACCCATAAACGAGCTGAGCGGTGGGGAGAGACAACGTGTTATAATTGCCCGCGCCTTGGCTCAGGAGCCGAAGGTTCTGCTGTTGGATGAACCAACGGTTCACTTGGACATCAATAACCAATTAGAAATAATGGATCTCCTAAAGGAACTTTGTGTAAAGAAGGGACTAATGGTTTTGGCGGTTTTCCACGACTTCAACTTGGCTGCACGCTACTGTGACTCCGCCATTCTACTGAAAAGTGGGAAAATAGTTTCCGCGGGAAATCTGGATGTCGTTTTAACCAGCGAAAATATTAAGAGCGTCTTTCAAGTTGACGCCTTGGTGAAAAGGCATCCCATCACTAATTCTCTTTATATTATCCCTATTTCAATGCCGAAGCCTCCGTTGTCCAGAAACCTTTCGGTTCACCTGATATGCGGAGCAGGCACGGGAACCACGCTAATGAAGATTCTGATGGATGAAGGCTACAATGTTACTGCAGGCGTTCTTAACCTGTTAGACACAGACTATGAGACAGCTCAGTTATTGAAGATACCTGTCACAAGTGAAGCTCCATTCTCTCCAATAACCGAAGAAGCCCACAGAGCCAACTTGGAGATGATAAGCAAGGCAAGCGCTGTTGTGTTAACCGCCGTTCCATTTGGTTACGGTAATTTGCGAAACTTAGAAGCAGCAAGGGGCGCCCTAGAAAGAGGAACCCCAACGTTCGTTATAGAAGAAGTACCTATCGAACAAAGAGATTTCACCAAAGGGAAAGCAAAGAAGCATTTAATGGAATTAAAAAACAAAGGAGCGATATTTGTTAGGAACCAAAATGAGCTCCTATCCCTAATTGATATATCAGAAGATAAACTGAAAATGACAAAAAAGCTCCCAACTAAAATTCCTGGTCATTTAAAGCCTGAGACGAATTCTTACGAAGGCGATGAGACGGATGATATCAAAACCATTTAATTATTAGGAATGACTTTTATGCGGGTTGTTGCGTTGTGGAGTGGCGGCAAAGAAAGCTGTTTTTCATGCTACAAAGCGATTTCAAAAGGTTTCGAGGTTTCTTACCTCTTGAACTTCATATCCAAGGATGGAAGATGCATGTCCCATGGAATAGACTCCAAATTAATAGTCGCTCAATCCCAAGCGATCGAGATTCCGATCGTTCAAGGAGAGGTCACATGGGACACATACGAACAAGAATTTAAAACCGTGGTCCGTGAGCTAAAGCAAATGGGCGTCGACGGCGCTGTCTTCGGGGATATCGAAATCCAAGAACACAAAGACTGGGTAGATCGGGTCTGCAATGAGGTGGACATCAAGCCAGTAATGCCACTCTGGGGCCACGAGCCAGAGCGGGTTCTCACCGATTTTATAGATGAGGGCTTTGAGGCGATTGTGGTTATGGTCAAGGCCGATCTCTTCGGCGAAGAGTGGTTGGGACGCAGAGTAGACGAGAGCTTTGTAAGGGATTTACTGAAACTTAAGAACAAGGTTCACCTCTGCGGTGAATTGGGTGAATATCACACATACGTTACCGACGGCTCATTCTTTAAACGGCGCATAAAAATACTTGACAGTAGTAGGATATTGAAAGATGGGTATCGATTCCTAGACATTTCAAAACATGAAGTCTCAGAAAAACGAAGTTAGGGGATTAGAGAGAAAGTGAGGAAAATATTTGACGTGATCCTGGTTCATAATGAGCCTAAAGCTGAAGACTTTCTGAAGCAGCTAATCGGAAAAAATCCACTGTTCATCTGCACCATAGGAACGACGGAGACGGCGAAGATTCCGGGCATATCTGCAGCGGGCAAATACCCAGAGTTCACCGACTATACCCCGCCTGCCGATGTCGAACTCCTCCTTCTCGGAGAATGTAAATGCATCTCTGGGGTGCCCATGACACCGGAGGGAATACCGACACCCGCTTTGATCACCATGTCAGCGCTTAAGTTGGCGGACATACCCGCCCTTGTGGTCAGCGGCGGACTGAAGATAACCCCTCACGTCCCCTTCTTGGACCTAGGAGGAAAGCCTGGAAGCGACATAAGAACAGGAAAGGCTGTGGAGAACGCTGAGGAAGTCATACAGAGGGCGAGAGTCGCTGGAGAAAACTTGGCTAAGGTAGCAGATTGTCTGGTAGTCGGCGAGAGCATTCCGGGCGGTACAACAACAGCCCTCGGTGTTCTGTTAGCCATGGGCGTGGATGCAAGAGGAAAGATCAGCAGCAGCATGCCAAGCAACCCGCATGAGCTCAAGATTAAGACCGTTGAGGCCGGATTGAAGGCATCAGGCGTAGAGTTCGGCGCCCTAGCAGATGATCCCATGAAAGCAATCTCGTGTGTTGGAGACCCTATGGTTCCCGCCTTTGCAGGGCTGGTTCTCGGAGCTGCTGGTGAGGTTCCGGTTTTGATGGCTGGGGGGACTCAGATGGGCGCCGTGTTAGCCGTTATCAATGCCTTAAACCGAGACATCTTAGACAATCTAGCGATCGGGACCACCAGATGGATCATAGTTGACGAGACGGCTGACTTGAAGGGGATAACCACGCAGATCGCTGATGTTCCGATATTGGCTGCCGATCTAGACTTCAGCCAGTCTAGGTTCGACGGCTTAAGGGCGTATGAGGCAGGAGTAGTGAAAGAAGGAGTTGGCGCCGGAGGCGCAGCCATAGCCGCGATGACGAAGTCGAAGGGTTCTATTACAAAAGAAACCTTGCTTAGAGAAATTGAAGGAAACTACGAGCAATTAGTAGGATCAAAGTGATGTGGTGGATGCTCAAAGAAATAAAGAATCTAATAGCTTTTCTAACAATTATCCCGGTGGGTATGGACTCAGACTTTCTGGTGGACGCCGCAAATTACATGTATCTCTTTCCGGTGGTAGGAGCACTTATTGGGTTATTAGTGGGGTTGTTCGCTTGGCTCCTTTTCCATGTTCTCTCAGCCTTGATTGTCGGAGTCTTGACGTTAGGCTTCATTCTTCTAATCACTGGGCTTCACCACACGGATGGGTTGCTAGACTTCGGAGATGGCGTGATGTACCAGGGTTCTCCGGAGAAGAAGATCAAGATTATGCATGATCAGCAGACTGGAACCGGTGGCTTGGCCCTTGGTTTGGTTACCATGTTAACAACCGCTTTATGCATTGCGGAATTGAGCATGAGCCTTATCATCCAAAGTCTCGTTGTATCTGAGGTCTCGGCTAAACTTGCTATGATGATAGGGGCTTGGGCTGGAAGGTCGGCTCATAAAGGAATGAACACATACTTCGTTAATGCTATGCATGGTCAATACCGAAACCTTCGCTTAATCACCACCTTAACCATCTCCTTTGGTATAGCCGTACCCCTACTATGGATTACAGGTTTCGCCGCACTGATCACGGGTTTAGTTACCGCCTTGATCATGGTTTGGGTCTCAAACAGGCATTTCAGAGGCGTAACGGGCGATGTGATGGGAGCAATGAATGAACTCGCTCGCATGGCTTCATTGATTATGATTCTGGCGGTGGTCAGATGGGCGTAACGGCGCTCGTCATGGCTGGCGGTAAAGGCACCCGCATGAAACGTAAAGAAGAAAAACCGTTGCTCAAGGTTGGTGGCAAGTCCATGATCGAGCACATTTTAATCGCCTTAAAAAATGCCAAGAAAGTAGACGAAGTTGTAGTTGCCGTAAGCAAGCACACACCCAAGACAGCCAGAATGTTGAAAAAGTCTGCAGTCAAAGTCTTAGAAACGCCCGGAAAAGATTACGTATCCGACACACAATACGCTGTTAAAAAGCTCAAGTTGGGCACGGTTGTAACGATCTCAGCAGATCTTCCGCTGGTTACAAGTGAGGTTATCGACGAGGTTATAGAACATTATGAGCAGTGTGACAAACCGGCTCTAGCAGTGATGATCCCGGCGGAAACACGGGAGAGACACGGCCTCGAGCTGGACTACCTCTTTGGGAAAGGTGGAAGACGCTTGGTTCCAGCAGGCATAAACGTAATCAACGGAAGAAGAATCGATGAGGCAGAGTTAGAGGAGGAAACGTTCGTTTTCGATAGGGAGGAAATTGCCGTGAATGTTAATACCCCTGCGGATCTGGAGACTGCCGAACGCTTATTTAAACGTTTAAAGGAGTCCAAGAAGCGTGCGCTATCGCCCCTCTAATTGTAGGAGTATTGATGGGCATCGACTGGGGAAGAGACTGAATCACCTAGTGTCCTTCCATCTAGTAAGCGCGCGAGGCAGAAGCGTTTTAGGGACTTTTGCAACAACTGTGAACAGTGGGTCAACGATCTGGGCGAGCCGAGCTTTTGCAGCTACGCTGAGAAACATGTAGGCGTCGTAACGTTCAAAGCCATAGTCATCTTCCAACCATTTTATTAATTCCAAGAAGGCGAGTCTAACAGCATCCTCCAACGGCCTAGCACTACAAACGGTCATGATCTCATCCGGTGATTCGATGCGCGGCCAATCGATCCTTTTGTTCTTTATCAAATCAATCTTCATCGTTACTAGGGACGGGATTTCAATGGCTGTTCCACAGATTTCCCCATCTCCTTGAACTGCGTGAACGTCGCCCAGTCCGAGCAATGCCCCTTTCACCGCAACTGGAAGATAGAGCCTATTACCAGAACAGATGTCCGGCACGTCCATGTTCCCACCATGCTTTCCGGGTGTAATCGTGGATATCGCTTCCGATGGTGGTGAGACGCCTATCGTTCCTATAAAGGGCTTGACGGGTATCTCTATCTCCCTTCCATCATTCAACGTGTAAACAACTTTTCCATCCTTGATTTTGGAGAACTTTGTGAGGGGTGGGGACGCTTGAAGCCAGCCCTCTAACCCTCCAAATCCCGGCACAACCGTGGTCACTCCCATGTCCGGAATTGATATGTCAATTATCGCAATGGCTAGTGCGTCTCCAGCGTCTGCGCCCTCAACATGTATGGGACCCGTAACCGGGTTGTCATAAAGGGGATCACCTCTTTCAAGAACATCTTTTAACGTTTGATTGGGCTTCACCACATTGGCAAAGCAATCCCATGTTTCCACTTCAACCACTTCGCCGGGTTTAACCGTTGCCACCGGCTTATTTAGCGGTCCAAGGGTACAGTTATTAGTGAAAGACAGCTCCTCAAAAGGCGTTTTTCTAATTCTTCTTATCGTATATTCCACCTCCATGCGCGCTATAGCTTGCTTTTAGCGTATTTAACTGCTTCCCTAGTGACCTTGATTTTTAGGTCGCCATCCTCTTTACAATTTCCTTTCTGTTCGGTTATGCTGAGACTATTCAAAGACCACATATAATAAATAAGAAGAACCAATGTTTTACATTTAAAGAGGAATAACATTGAGCTGGGAGCTCTGGACAGAAAAATATCGTCCAAGGTCTCTGAATGAGATGGTGAACCAGAAGGAGATCGTGGAGCGATTAAGAAGCTTTGTGGAGGCGAGGAACATTCCCCACTGCATTTTCGCTGGGCCACCAGGGACCGGGAAGACCACGGCTGCCCTCTGCTTAGCCTACGAGCTTTACGGCGATGCCTACCGGGAGCATCTCATGGAGCTGAACGCCAGCGACGAGAGGGGGATCAACGTGGTGAGGGAGACCGTGAAGACCTTTGCCCGAATCCGATCCATCGGGGAGATACCCTTCAAGATCCTGATCCTGGACGAGGCCGACAACATGACCTCGGACGCCCAGCAAGCGCTGAGGAGAACCATGGAGCGCTTCACGGAAACCTGCCGATTTATTCTCATTGCGAACTACAGCGGGAAGATCATCGAGCCCATCCAGTCAAGGTGTGCTCCCTTCAGATTTACCTACCTGCCTCGGGAGGACTTGGTGGGTCGGTTGCGGTTCATCGCTCAGCGGGAAAAAGTGAATGTGCTCGATGGGGGCCTTGACGCCATCCTAGAGGTGAGCGAGGGAGACCTACGAAGGGCCATCAACACGCTGCAGGCGGCTGCCTCCATGGGCAAAGCGATTGACACAGAAACCGTGTACTCGGTGATCGGTAGGGCCAACCCCGTGGACGTTCGAGAGATGATCAAGCTGGCCATGGGAGGCGACTTCCTCGGCGCTAGAGAGAGGTTGAGGGAGATGATCGTCAGGTATGGGGTGGCAGGGAGCGACATCATCCGGCAGATTCACGTTGAGATTTTCCGGTTTACGGGCATCCCGGAGAGGTGGAAGGTGAAGCTGGCCGACGTGATCGGGGAGATTGACTTTCGTCTGGTTCAGGGTGCGGACGAGGAGGTCCAGCTGAGCGCCTTGCTGGCTCGGCTGGTGGAGGCGGGCTACGAGATGAAGAGGGGAAGCTAAGTGTACGCGGCCTGGACCGTGAAGCACAAGCCCCGAACCCTAGCGGAGGTGGTGGGAAACGGCGAAGCCGTTCAAAGGCTCAAAGACTGGGTGAAGTCCTGGGACCGCGCGATCCCTAAGAAGAGAGCCGCTTTTCTTTATGGGGCTCCCGGCGTTGGGAAGACCGTTTGCGTTGAAGCCTTGGCTAGGGACTGGGGCATGGAGCTGGTGGAAAAGAACGCCAGCGACTATAGAACCGCGGAGGCCATTCAACGCTTCGCGGGAAGGGCGTCTCAATATGATACCTTGTTTAGGAAGAAGCGTATCATTCTCTTAGATGAGTTGGATGGGATCACGGGGACCGAGGATCGGGGCGGGGTTCAGGCCATCATAGGCATCGTCAAGACGGCGCAGTGCCCCATCGTTCTTATAGCGAATAACGCCTATGACCCCCGATTTCGAACCCTTCGGCGGCACTGCCTCCTCATCGAATTCAAGAAGCTCTCCACCTATGAGATGGTGAGGCACCTAAGGAACGTTTGTGGCCGTGAGAGTATCGAAGCGGAGGAGCGGGCTCTGAGGTTTATCGCAGAAAGATCGGGTGGGGACGTAAGGTCGGCGGTGAACGACCTGCAAGCCCTAGCTCAGGGACGAAAACTGTTAACGTATAAGGATGTGGCTTGGCTCGCCCATCGAGACCGGAAGGAGGTCATCTTCGAGGTCTTGAGGGTCATCTTCTACTCGGAAAGCTGCCAAGAAGCCAAGAGCGCCTTGGACAGGGCAGACATGGACCCGAACATGCTCTTCGAGTGGATCTATGAAAACGCCCCGCGCCAGCTGAGGCACCCCAGAGACTTGGCGGCGGCCATGGAAGCATTAGCGCAGGCTGACCTCTATCGAGGAAGAATCCGGTCGACGCAGGACTGGAAGCTCACACGATATGTGATCGACCTTATGACAGCTGGGGTAGCCATGGCCAGGGAGAAAACTCAGCCTAGGTGGGAGGCGTTTCAGTTTCCCGAGAGGATACGGATGCTGTCCAGAACCAAACAAGAACGGCAACTCCAGACGCAGATCGGCATGAAAATTCGGAGGAAGTGTCACGTCTCCTCGGTCCGAGCCGTGAGGGAGGTTCTCCCCTACCTGCGAGTGATTTTTGAAAACGACGTGGAGATGGCGGCGGGCATAGCCAAGTGGCTTGACCTAGATAAGGCGATGATTGAATATCTTGTCGGAGATATACGGCAAGTGAGGGAGATCGTTAGGAATATTGGTAAATAGGCTAGGCGGAATGGGAAATGGTTGCTCTAGTCGCCAAATTTATTAGGAAGATTTATGTCATATTTGTTAGGTGACTTATGTGAATGATGCGGTCTTGAGGGCTTTGCGAGCCTTTGGCCTAGGTCCCTTTAAGGCGAGGGATTTCGCTAAGAGGCTGGGTTATAGTGAGGGTTATGTTAGAAATGTGATTAGTGAAGCCGTCGCTTCGGGTGAAGTTTTGGCCTATATTAGTGATGAGGATAAGAGGGCGAAAGTCTACCGCATAAACTCAACTATAATAAGGAAGGCTATTTTGAAGGGAGGAGAAGAAAAGAAGAACATTATAGAAGCGTTGGGGTTGGAGGGTAAGTATTCTGGGGCGTATGTCGCGCTTCTGAATGGTGAAGTGGTCGACTACGACGATGACCTCTACGCTTTGAGTGATAGGGTTTTTACCAATTATGGCTTAGATGAAGTGGTCGTAACAAACGTTGGGATTCCTAGGAAAATCACTACTATGGAGTTGTAGGGGTGATAACCATCAACCAGAAACCCCTCCATGTTCAACGGTGCTGGGACTTTAGCCAAGACGAGAAGCCGCCGTATCCAACCATAGACCTTTTGTTAGCTAGATCGAAGGATGAAAGTGTTGTAAGAGTCGCTTTTAAGGTGGACACCGGCTTTAGTGGAACGGTTTCTTTAAGTGATAAGGTAGTGGATGAAATGGGCCTAGAGACTTATGGAAACACAGTCATCGCTACGGCCACCGACACAGTAGAGGTTCCCCTATACCGGGTGTTGTTAACGCAAGAGGAGTTGAGGATGAGCGGAAAACAGGTAGCGGCGCTTGGCACCAAGAGGTGCTTAGTGGGAAGAATGCTGCTGAGGAACGAATGTTGGCTCTTAAACTTCGTTCACAACAAATTCTGCCTATTGGAAAGCGATCTTAGAAAACAGTCCTTAAATGGGGCTGGCACAGCCAGTGACTTGACTTAGACGGAACCATGATTGAATATCGTCAAAATAATCAATCGCAAGAACAACACGGTTGGGAAGATCGTTAGGAGCGAAACTTATGAATGACAACTATGTTACAAGCGTTTTGCTTCCGAATATCCAAAGCCGTGACTTTACTCCACCTTTCTGCCGACTTCCCTGTAAATCAAAGGCTTATAGATCCGCCTACAATGTTTCAGGTTAATGTCTGGGTTGGGCAAGGCTTTCTCTACCTCAATCTAAAGCCTCACCTATGGCTTTTGATTTGAGGTAAATGGAAGTGTGGCGATCTTATCTGATTTTGCTTCCTGCCTCCACATCCTTCTCCGGCACCAGCAAAACTACGTTCCCATCTTTGTCCTCTGCAGCGAAGATCATGCACTGGGACTCTACACCCATGAACTTCTTCCTCTCTAGGTTCAGAATGAACGCGAACTTCCGGCCTACGAGCTCCTCTGGCTCGTACCACCGCAGCAAACCGGCCACCGACTGCCTCTTCTCTACACCGAAGTCCACCAGCATGCGGATCAGGTTTTTGGAACCAGCTATTTGTTGCGCTTCCACGACTTTTCCAACCCTAAGGTCCAGTCTCATGAACTCCTCAAAGGATATCTCCAACGCAACCACCAAGTTTCCATTCCCATACGCCTAAGACTTTTAAGCTTTGCGCATCACATCCATAAAAAGTTAAATTATTCATATACAGTTTTTGTAATGCTATGGACCTACCCACTCTTGTCACCACGGTCGTCCTCGTCACCGCCTCCGGAACCTTGGCTCCAGGTCCCCTCTTCTTCGCCACCATCACTCACGGCACTAAATCAGGAGCAAAAGGAGGCCTAGCCATTTCCATCGGACACGCCCTCATCGAGTTTCCCCTCGTCATCCTCCTAGCCGTCGGCCTCTTAACTGTCGCCAATGAGCCAATCGCGAAGCTTATGATAGGAGTCGCTGGAGGGCTCGCTCTACTCGTTTTCGGTATTATACAGATCCGTGACTTTCTCATGCCAAAATTAGGTGCAACCAGCTACAGAGGAGTAGCCTCTAGGAACCCCCTTCTTCTTGGTCTGGTCTTTACTGGCCTAAACCCCTTCTTCATTGTTTGGTGGCTCACAACTGGCGCAAAGCTAGTTCTTGAGTTCCTAGTGTTTGCGTCCTTAGCTGGGGTTGTGGTCATGTTTGTTTCCCACATATGGTTGGACTTCGCTTGGCTTATAGCCGTGGCCTATTTAGCGGAAAGGGGGACGAACATAATAGGTTCTAAAGCTTATAGAGATGTTATGACTACCTTCGGGCGGATTCTGGCTTACTTTGGAGTTGGTTTTATTAGCGAAGCCGCGCGTCTATACCTAATAATAAATCCAGTTCCAAACTGGATAGTTGCATGGTTTTTCATTTTCATCGGAACAAGGACAGCAGGCAGAATTTTCGGTGAATACGAATGGAAAAATGCTTTAGGCATCGGGCTTATGAACGCCGTATTTGCGGCGGTTGCGATGCATTTAATGTTTTATAATCCATTAGTCACACTTGTTGCTGTCATCTTTGAAATAATTAACCCCTATATCTTGCTGGCCTTAGCAAAACGCTCACCCTAAAGGGGAAACCCCTACTCCTTCGTTTGGTGGCTCCAACTGGGTAAAGCTTACTAAGCAAGTTCGCCATTATTTCTGAAAAAGGAGGTTGCTTATTTTTGAGACAGAGAGAAGGCGAGGTGGTTCGGACCACTGTTTGGTCGGCTGGCCCCGGTTGCCATGGTGGCTGCGGCGTGCTTGCCCATGTGAAGGATGGGAGATTGATAAAGGTTGAAGGTGACCCAAACCATCCGTGGAACCAAGGCCGCTTATGTCCAAGGTGTTTGGCGCTCACACAATATGTCTATCACCCTGACCGTTTGAAGTATCCACTCAAGAGGGTTGGCGAGCGTGGTGAGGGTAGGTGGCAGAGGCTTTCTTGGGATGAGGCTTTCGACATTATAGAGAAGAAGCTTAATGATATTAAGGAGAAACATGGCCCGGAAAGCGTAATCTTTCTTCAGGGCACAGGTAGGGATGTTATAGAGTGGCTTTACCTTCTTGCGTGGAGTTATGGAAGCCCAAACAGGGTCTTTGGCCTCAGCGGTGTTGCCTGCTACACTCCTCGTCTTTTAGTCAACTGGGTTACGCATGGAGACTATTGCGTGGTAGACGCAGCTCAGTGGCTGCCTAAGCGTTACGATGACCCATGTTACATTGTTCCGGAGTGCATTGTGGTTTGGGGTCAAAGCCTCCCAGCAACATGCCCAGACGGATTTTTCGGGCACTGGATTGTCGACCTCATGAAAAGGGGTTCAAAGCTAATTGTTATTGATCCTAGGTGTACCTGGCTAGCCTCCAGGGCTAAGTTCTGGCTCCAAATCAGGCCTGGAACCGACGGCGCCTTAGCCCTAGGCTTTCTAAATGTGATAATAAATGAAGACTTGTACGATAAGGGGTTTGTTGAGAAGTGGACTAATGCAACCTTCCTGGTTAGGGTGGACACCACTGAACTGTTAAGGGAATGTGAAGTCGTTGAAGGGGGATATAGGGATAGGTTCGTTGTCTGGGACAGTTCCTCGAATGAGCCTAAGTCGTGGGACGCCGCCGCAATGGAATATTCATCCCCGAACGTTAAGCCTGCCCTGGAAGGCCTTTTTAAGGTCACGCTGACCGATGGAAAACCTGTTGAATGTAAAACTGTGTGGACAATGCTTAAGGAACGCGCTGATGAGTACACGCCTGAAAAGGTCGCTGAAATCACCTGGATACCAAAGCAGAAAATAGTAGAGGCAGCCCGCTTCTACGCCAAAAGCAAGCCTGCCGCGGTGCACTGGGGAGTTCCGGTTGAGGCGGTTGCAGCAGCTACCCCGACCATACAAGCCATCACCCACTTGTGGTGCATAACTGGCAACCTCGATATACCTGGAGGCAACGTGATAGCTCGAGACGCATTCAATGTGTCAGGCTACAGCGCAACCACAGGCATAATAGCGCTGTCTCATGAAGCTGACAAAAAGAGGATAGGGGCCTCCAAGTATGGGCCGATGAGAGACTTTCGAAGGTCAGCTCATCCAGACACGGTCTTGGAACAGATTTTCACCGAGAAGCCCTACCCAATAAAAGGCATGTGGATACAGGCTTCCAATCCAATTGCCGGCATAGGCCTTGATCCCAAGAAGTGGTATAAAGCCCTTAAGAAGCTGGACTTCGTGGTTGTAGTCGATTTATTCATGACCCCAACCGCTATGCTAGCTGATTTGGTGCTTCCAGCGGCCACTTTCCTCGAGAAGTATAGCTTTAGGGGGTGGTGGATCCCGCTTCAAGCCATAAAAAAGGTGATTACCGTTGAGGAGTGCAAGTCGGACATCGAAATTAACTTCGAGCTGGCTAAAAGGTTTAACCCTAAACTTCCTTGGAAGAACATTAAGGAAATGTTTAACGATATTCTGAAGCCATCCGGCATGACCTATGACGAGCTATGCGAAAAAGTCTGGTTTTCCCCTCCTGCGGGGCATTCCAGCCTTCCTTATAGGAGGCATGAAAAGGGATTATTGAGACAGGATGGGAAACCAGGTTTCTCGACGCCGTCAGGAAAAATTGAGCTTTACTCGTCGCGGCTTCAGCAATGGGGACTGGATCCGCTCCCATACTATGAAGAGCCGCCGTTCAGTCCGGTTAGCACCCCCGATCTCTACGAGAAGTATCCCCTAATTTTGACCACGGGGAGAAGAACTTCTGTATACTTCCACTCAGAGCATAGGATGATCCCATGGTTAAGAGAGGTGGAGCCTGACCCAATAATCGAAATCCACCCGGAAACAGCCAAACAACTTGCCATAAAGGACGGAGACAGCGTGTGGGTTGAGAACTGGCTCGGCAAATGCAAGCGCAAGGCTAAGGTCACTCCTATAGTGCATCCAAAGATAGTTATGGTGACACATGGATGGTGGTTCCCTGAGAAGCCAGGCCCTGAACCCTCGCTGTTTGGTGTGTGGGAAGTAAACATAAACCAGCTCATACCTATGGGGTACACGGGCAAGTCAGGCCATGGGTCCCCTTTCAAAAACATGCTATGCAAGGTCTATAAGGCGGAGTAGGTGAGGGAAATGCCTGAGTATGGTTTGTTAATCGACTACGAATATTGCACCGGATGCCACACCTGTGAGGTTGCTTGCAAGCAAGAGTATAAACTGCCAGCCGGGAGATGGGGAGGGATAAGGGTCATAGAGATGATTCAAGAGCTTCCGGGAAACAAGCTATACATTACTTACCTTCCCTTTCCCACGGAACTGTGTATCTTATGCGTTCCTCGCATTAAGGAGGGGCTTTCACCAGCCTGCGTTAAGCACTGCATGGCTGGATGCATGAAATTTGGACCAATAGAAGAGCTTTCTAAAGAAATGCTTAAGAAGCGAAAAATGGTGCTATGGGCACCATGAAAGCTGGGACCATTGGTCACTTGGCAAAGGTTGGAACTAAAATTCTAAGAACCCAAAGATACGGAGCTCTCATGCGAAAAAGGTTTATCTATTGAAAACAAGATTAAAGGTGGCATGGAAAAAGAGCAAAATTTTCAGAGGATTAAGGGTTACTTCGAAGAGAAATTAGCAAAGATAGGCTACGATGGGGTTTTTGGGGTAGCGGGCTTCCAAGGAGTCTACTATAACCTTATGCCAATTCAGAGAAGCAAATTGGAGGATATTTGTGGAAATCAATTCCGTAATCTCATGAAAAATGGGTCGATTATATGCGTAGGGATAGCGTATCCTGAACGTGTCATAGATTGCATCGGCGTCATGTCTGGTGATACGATCCATATAGACACATGGAACATCTATGCGAGAGAATATCAAAAACTCAACAAGCTTTTGAACACCATTTCCAAGTGCGTAGCAGATCGGTTTGGGGGCATCCCAATACTCGCAACCATGGAGGGAGTTGCCAACAAGGTGACTACTGTCGAGGATTACTACGGAATGACGGTTTCTCATAGGGTTATCGCCGAAAACGCTGGGCTAGGGTGGAGAGGCAAAAATGAGTTGATTGTAAACAAGAACTACAGCTGTGCCCTAAGGTTCGCCTCAGTAATAACAGATCTTCCGCTTACGCAAGGGGAAAAAGTAGAAACCTCATGTAGAGTATGTAACGCATGCCTCGAAGCGTGCTCGTTCCTGAAAAACAAGGAGAGACTTAAAAATTATAGGGAGAACTGTAGGAGGTACATCACGGGGCTCATGGGTCTGGGTTTAGTGGACGAGGTTTGTGGAAGATGCATCAAGGCTTGTTATCGCGACAGCATATTTAGAGACACTTTCAAACTAAGATAGCAGAGCGCTCGGCCTTCTGGGTCACCGAAGGAGTGAAAGAAGGCTAGGGGTCATAGGGTCTCCAAAAACGTAACTAACGTAATAAGCATTGCATAAAAACACGGTTTCACTCGATGCTTATCCCTTATAATACGGCTCACGCCTCTTAATCGCCTCCACAAAAAGCTGAATCACTGCTCCATCATCGGCACCGTTTCTTATGGGAGTGAGAACATCCACCAAATTATCGTTTCGCATCAAGCAAGGCTTCAGTTTTCCGTCGCTCGTCACCCTGAGTCTGGTGCAATGAGCACAAAACTCCGTGTTCTCAATGGCACGAACCACCTCCACCTTCAACCTAGGCAGAAAGTACACCCTACGATTCTGCATGCCCCTACGAGTCTCCACCCGCCAAGACCTCTTCCGCAACTCCTCCTCCACCCCACTCAAATCATGGTGATGACGCCCATAATAGTCCGGGGTCACATTCACAGGCTCTAACTCAATCAACTGCAGAATAGTTCCGCTACGCTCCGCAAAACCGATCATCTTAGGAATCTCATGCTCGTTCACACCCTGCAAAATGAGCATATTCAACTTCACGGGATAGAGACCAGCATCCACCGCCGCCCTCACCCCACCGACAACGTCTCTCAGGTTTCCGCCCATCAAATCACGGTACTTCTTTGAACTCAACGTGGGAATGTTCACGTTCACCCGAGCCAAACCATTCTTCCGAAGCTCCTTCGCGAAAGAGGAAAGAAGCGTTCCATTGGTGGTCATGGATAAGTCTCGCAAGCCTTGAAGCTCAGTGATGCCCTTCACGATTTGAGGAATGTCGGATCGGAGTAGGGGCTCGCCCCCGGTCAGTTTCACTCGGAAAATGTCGAGGGCGAGAGCTATCCGAGCTATGCGAAGAATTTCCTTCAACGACATCTCCGTGGAAGGGGAGGTTTCCCCCTCCCGGTGACAATAGGGGCACCTTAGGTTGCACCTCTGCGTCACCGAGATCCTTAAGTTCAGCGTTGGTCTGCCAAAGTTGTCGTAGATCATTTATACCATCCTATCTTTCACGAGCGTGCTTTATGATATGCCCAGCCTCTGGCAAAATAAGCTTTTCAACCGCTAAGGAAGCGGCGTGAGGAGAGCCGGGAATGCAAAAAACAGCTTTTCCATCCGACACTCCTGCGATAGCACGGGTTAGAATAGCCGCTGAACCAATCTCCTCATAACTGAGCCTTCTGAAAACCTCGCCAAAGCCGTGGAGCTCCTTCTCGAGAAGGGGCTGAACCGTCTCGATGGTCACATCCGTGGGACTGATTCCCGTTC